>OUNM010206831.1_pt1 | contig 18326 bp, 13 predicted proteins | sample 1769961 | NCBI WGS metagenome assembly OUNM01 (sample SAMEA3914820, study PRJEB12502) | metagenome | biome: forest; material: soil | place: USA | collected 2012-03-12 | depth 0.3 m
GCCATGTTTCCCAAACGCCGCCCCACGATTCTCGCGACCTCGGTCTCTGCCCTCGTTGCTTTCCTTGCCGGCTCCTCTTCCCTGGAGGCTGCCGCTGTAAATATCTTCAATGGAACCGGAACTGATTGGAGTGTGAATTCCGACTGGACGGACGGGGCCGTGCACCTGACACCAGCATCCGGCGATGATCTTCTCTTTAATAGCGGCTCCGTGTCCACCGAGTCCACGAGTACACTCAACGGTTCCTATACCGTCCAATCTCTAAGTTTCGACATCGGCGCCAACACCCTCAATATCAACGCCAATGCCAGCGGAACGACAGCTCAGACATTAACGCTTAACCGGAGCACCGGAAACGACGCACTGGGAAATCCCAACACACTCCTCGATCTCAGCAGCACGACGACAGGAACCGTGAACATTGGAGTCGCCGGGGGAGTCGGGATTACGAACCTGGTATTCGGCACCAGTGGCGTCATCAATGTTAGCAATGCCTCGGTAGTGCTGAATCTAGGGGCCAACTCGGTGATCTCCGGAACCGGGTCGAACATCCTGTTCAGTGGGGCTGGCACGCTGACACTGGCTGGCACGAATACCTTTGGCGGCACCGGAAGTTTCTTCGGCATCAACAGCGGGACAGTGAATATTAACAACGCCTCGGCACTTGGTGCTGCCGGCAATCAATTTAACATCGGTGGCGGCACGCTCGATAACACGAGCGGTGCAGCCATCACCACAGCCAACTATGTGCAGCAGTGGAATAATGATTTCACATTTAATGGCACCAATGCGCTGAATCTTGGCACAGGCGCAGTAACATTGACGACCACGCCGACCATCACTGTCAATGGAACGGGCGCAAACGGGACTCTCACTGTTGGTGGGGTCATCTCCGGTTCCAGCTTTGGTATCACGAAGGCGGGGAATGGAACCTTGAAGTTATCGGGCGCGAATACCTATACCGGAAACAATACTCTGAACGCCGGAGTCTTGAGTATTTCCGCCGACAATAATCTCGGTGCGGCGCCCGCATCGCCCAGCGCAGGGAATATTACGTTCAATGGCGGGACGCTGACGATTGCCACCGGCGCGCTGACGCTGAACGTCAACCGTGGAATGACGTTCAACGCGGCCGGCGGCACGATCAATACGCCGGCCGGCTACGAGCTTTATGGAGGTCAGCTTTCCGGGTCCGGCACGCTGACCTTGGTCAACACGGCGAATACCGGCAATGCCTGGCTGCTCTACACCGGCAACAGTCCGTCCTTTTCGGGGAATATCGTCATTGGTGACGGCGTTCATACGAATTGCGGCCTCCAGGAACGCGGCGGCGGAAGCCTCGGCACCGGGACCATCACCGTCAATGCAGGGGGAATCATGACGGCGGATACGACAGCGGCAACGGTTTCCAATGCCATCGTGATGAATGGCGGGCTTCTCGGGACGCAGGACGCATCTGTCAACTATTCCGGACCCGTGACGCTGCAGGCCAATTCCACACTGGGAACGCCAAACGGCCAAGTGGGCGGTGTCCTTACACTAAGCAATGTGGTCAGCGGCAGCGGCAATCTGACGAAGGTAGGCGGAGATACGGCAGTCTTGTCCGCGGCGAATACTTTTACCGGCAGCACCGCGGTGACTGGCGGGACGCTGAAACTTTCCCATAGCCAGGCCCTGCAGAACAGCACGCTAACCACCGCCGGAATTGCCTTTGATTCTTCCGTGGCCTCCCACGCCTTCACCCTCGGCGGACTGAGTGGCAGCGGAAATCTTGCGCTCGTCGACAACGGGAGCAATCCGGTTGCGCTCAGCGTTGGCAATAATGGCTCGTCCACCGTCTATTCCGGAGTGCTCAGCGGCGCGGGCAGCCTCACCAAGATCGGCAATGGCACTTTGACGCTCACGGGAGCCAATACCCACACCGGTTCCACGACCGTTTCCGGAGGGACCCTGGAACTTGGAGCCACCGGCAGCCTCGTGAATTCCCCGGTGACCGTCAATGCCGGCACCCTGCAGATCGACACGGCCGGCAATACGCTGAACTCCCTCATCATGAGTGACCCGGGCGCAGTGCTGGTCCTCCCGGCGATATCCGCAGCGACGACCAATGTGACGGGCTCCTTCACGCAGTCTGCCAACTATGCGGTCACGCCAGTCTTTTCTTCCCTCCCGGTTGCGAGCGCGACACCGATCAACCTCCTGACGGCCGGCAGTATTAACGGCAGTGTGACGGTCACGCCGAACTTCGGCACCAGCCGGGTTGCGGGAACATTGGCCGTCGTCGGCAATCAACTTCAACTGACGATCACGACGGGCGCCGCGAATCTGGTGTGGAAGAACCAGGCCGGGACTGGAATCTGGAACCTCAACACGGACCAGAACTTCAGCAACGGCGGAACGCAGGACGTGTTCAAGACGCTGGATGCGGTCACGTTCGACAACTCGGTGACTCCGGGAATCGTGACCCTGGCTGGCGCTGTGGTCCCCTCTTCGACCACCGTATCCAATACCAGTGGCACCTACGTCTTTACGGGATCCGGCAGCATCGGAGGGATTGGCAGTTTGACCAAATTGGGCGCAGGAACGCTCACCGTTGCCAATGCCAATAGTTACAGCGGCGGGACAATCTTGAATGCCGGCCAGCTCAATCTAAACAATCCATCGGCGATTGGCACGGGCGCGCTAACATTGGCCGGAGGGACCCTCGATAACACGAGCGGCAGCGCAATCACACTGAGTGGCAATAATTCGCAGACCTGGAGCGGCAGCTTCTCCTTCGGCGGCAGCAATGCACTCAATCTCGGAACGGGTGCGGTCACTTTGACGGCCAGCCCGACGATTACTGTCAATGGCGGCGCGGCGCTGACGGTGGGCGGCGTGGTCGCAGGCAGCGGTCTTGGGTTGAACCTCGCCGGTTCAGGGACTCTCGTCCTCACGGGTGCGAATACCTACAGTGGCGGAACTTCTATCAATGGCGGCACCCTGCAGATTGGAAATGGTATGGCGAATGGAACCGTCAATGGCACCTATTCCGTCGCAAGTGGCGCCAGGCTATACCTGAATCAGGGAGCAAGTCCCGTCACTCCCACTTGGGCAAATATCTCCGGCGCAGGAACGCTGGAACTTAGTGATGCAGCGACTTCGGGCGTGATCACTTACTCAACACTCGCACTTCCGGCCGGTTTTACCGGCAACGTGATTTTGGATAATCGCGGGCGGCTGCAAGGCGTGCCTTCCAATCTTGGAGGGACCAGCTCGGTCACGTTGAATAACGGCGCCCAGTTTCTCGCTTATGACGGGACTGTGAACGGTACCAGCTACACCTATTCCCAGGCATTCTCGATCAATGGATTGGGAAGTGAAAGCGGGTATAACCTCGGCGCTCTGCGCTCCTCGCAGGAAAAAGCGATCTTTTCCGGGCCGATTACGCTGACGGGCAATTCCGGCTTGTTTGTCCAGAGCAACACAGGCGGCGCCCTGACAACGACCGGAACGATCTCGGACGGAGGTCACGGATATGGCCTGGCGATCAATAACCAGAACACCGTTGGAGCGATCACATTGGCGGGCACCAACACTTACACCGGGCCGACATCGCTCAATTCGGGTCTCCTGGTCGTCTCGGGAAGCATCAGCGGCAGCACCACGACCGTCGCCACCGGGGCAACGCTCGCGGGCACCGGCACTACCGGCCCTGTGACCGTGAATACGGGCGGCAACATTACGGCCGGGGCAACGGTCGGTTCGATCGGCACACTCAATACTGGCACGCTTTCCCTGAGCGGGACTTACAAGCTGACGCTGAACAGCACGACGAATCAGACGGATGACCTGAACGTCACGGGCAACCTGACGCTGAGCGGGGCGACGCTCACCCTGACCGATCTCGCTCCGGGAACCGGGAATGTGAACCTGACCATCGCGCAGTTTACGGGCTCGTTGAGTGGCACATTCAGCGGCCTTGCCGAGGGCACCCTGGTGGATGGCGGGCGATACACGATCGACTATGGTATTGCGAATCCGCATGCCATCACACTGCTGACCGTAGTTCCAGAACCGGGCACTTATGCAAGTCTGCTCGGCGGTCTCGGCATGCTGGTCGGCCTCCGGCGCAACCGCCGTCGCTCCTGATCGTGCCGACACTTTTTGCAAGACCTGGATGCGGTACGAGTTGTCTGAGGGGGCGCTCTTACCGCGTTGGCCCCCGCCGTTTGCAGACGGCGGGGGCACTCATTTTTCTCAAGCAACCTAAACCGGAGCGCCGCAGCCAAGCCGCACACGCCAGAGTGAATCGATATGCTCCACCTCCTTCCCGCATTGCAGCCATGATTAAAACATTACTACTATCACTTTTCGTTGCGGGATGGATTACCGTCGATTGCCGCGCCGCCGTGCCTACTCTGGACACTCTTGCTGCGGGCTGGATGCAGACATCCGATCTGCTAAATCAACCCTCGCTGAATAATTTCTCCGGCGGTCTGAAGACTGAAACGAATCTGCTCGGAGTTACATTCCTCACGTTTGCGCCCTATTCTCAGGGAAGTGATACCGCCGTGCTGTCAGTGAACGGATCGGCCATGTCCGCACAGCAGTCCCGCTGGTTTCCGTACCAGGTCGAGCGATCGGCAGATTCCCCCGGCCTCCACGTGGATACCATCGTGCGAATGCCGTTTGAGCAGCAGGGCGTACTATTTTCGATCACCGTCCAAAATACATCCACGCAGACGCAGACGCCGGTTGTGAGCGTGGCACTGCGCGGTTACATCCGGAATATCAGCGGGGCCTGGTCCTGGAGTTCCCCGCGTCCGGGCACGACGGGTTTTTCGTCGGCACTTTCCGGCACCGGCAACAATGTGCTGGTCGTGAACGACACACAAAGCGCGGCGGCGACAGCCTTTGCCTTCGCAACGCCGCCTTCTTCGCTTGCCACCAGCGGAACCGAGGAAGGCGTGGCGCAATGGACGCCGACACTGGCTGCCGGACAAAGCGTCACGCTTCAATTCGTGCTCGCCGTCGGCAGCAACTCGACCGCGGCGGCGGCAACCGCGACCAACTGGGCAGGCTCATTTTCCGATTTCTACACCCAGGCCCAAAGCCTCTGGGAGCAGCGATGGGAGTCGGCGTTTCAGCCCGGAAACTCTAACTTCTCCGGAAGCGCGCCCGTGCTGGACACGACCGATGCAGCGCTGCAGCAGGTCTATTACACTGGGGTGCTTACCGCGATGCTGCTGGAGCGGACCGGCCTGCCGCAGAGCCCGCGCGCCTATGTGACAGCCGGCCCGGAGTGGGCCGTCACTCTCGAGTACTTCTGGGATACCGCGATGTGGTCGGACCTCTGGGCGCAACTCGATCCGGCGATCATGAAGGCGCACTGCGAGCAGTACCTGGCGATGAATATCCACTCGTGTTATGCGAAGGATTACCTGTCCGGGAGTCCTGCCGGTCCCTGGTATGCCCCGAACGATGTCTCCGTCTTCGGCCTCTGGTGGAGTTATCTGACCGCCACCGGCGACTGGGCGGCGCTGAATGATACGGTGAACGGAAGCACCGTCCTGCAGCAGTTGAATGGCATTGCCGTCTATTGGAAATCGCTCGTACCCTCAGGCTCTACGCTGGCGGACTACGGTGGAAACGGCAATCTGCTCGAGTGCGATTCGAATTACATTCATCAGGTCGCATCCTTGAATGCCGGAAATGTCTGGATGATGCGGCGCATGGGCGACATCTACACCCACCTGGGTCAGACCTCCAATGCTGCCGCCATGTACTCGGATGCGGCCGCGCTGGCGCCCAAGGTCCTGGCGCTCTACAACGGCGATGGCACGTGGAATTGCAATCAGAATGGCACCGTCGTGAATATCCGGCATATCTACGACTACATCATGCTCGGACGCTGTATGTCCGAAGATCTGTCCAGTACGATCCAGACGCAGATGACTAGCTTCGTTCAAAACGAGTTACTCGTTCCTAACTGGATGCGTGCGATGTCGCTCAGCGATCCTGCCGCAAACTTCGCGAATTCGCAGCGGCCCGATCACGGCCCCATCGGTAGTTACGACGGTTGGCCGGCAATGACGTGTGGAGTAATGGCAAAATTTGGCCAGTACAATGCGGCGCACAGTCTCCTTGCGCAGTGCCAGGGAGTTCTGCAGGAGAGCTCTTTCTCGCAAGCGCACCAATTGTTGCCTGCGTCGAATCATGTGGGCGTGGTGGTTAATGACTATCCCGCCCTCAATCCGACCAGCGCCATCACAGTCGAGGCCTGGATCAATGCCTCCGCATGGGAGGCCAGTTACTGGCAGGGCTCCATCGTCTCCAAGGACGACTGGGCCGGTGCCAATCACGGCTATGTGTTGCGCTGTGGAAACAATGGCTGCCTGTCGTTTTGCGTGGCCGTAGGCGGCGCATTTCCCGAAGCGATCTCCGGTCCCGTCATGTCGTTGAATGGCTGGCATCACGTGGCTGGCACATACGATGGCACTGCTGTCCGGGTCTATGTCGATGGTGTGCAGCAGGCTTCCACCGCGACGTCCGGCTCGCTGTCTCCAAGCGCCTATCCGCTGATGGTGGGCCGGGCCACCTATGTCACGGGCCGCAATTTCATCGGCGCGATCGACGGTCCCCGTGTGTATGGCCGCGCGCTCTCAGCGAGCGAAATCTCCGCGCAAGTCGCGCTGGGTGGTTCCTACGCTTCGTCGGATACGAACTCGCTTGCACTCTATTTGCCGCTCAATGACAGCAGCGGCACGACTGCCACCAATCTGGCCGCCGGAGGCATCAACGGCGCACTCTTCGATCCTACGGAATGGACCACTGGACGCGAAGGCTCGGCGATCTCGATCCCAGTTTCCTCGACCAATCCCAACAATGTTTACCCGCGCGTCGCAACCAGCGGCGGGCAGGATTGCAACGAGGGCTGCGGTGCGGCCTTCGCAAATTCGATCCTCACCGGTTTGTTCGGTTTTTCGCCGAGTGCCGATGGCTCATTCAAGCTTGCGTCGCCGACTTCAGTTCGCGGATTCACAGGAACGCTAAGCGGCTTGCACTACCGAGGCGTGACTTACAACATCGCCAGTGGCGCGAGCGGACTTTCCGCGACTAGCGTTCCGCTGACGTGGAATGCAACCCCCGGGACAAGCGCCCCGCAGGACGGAGGAGGCACGTGGGATGCGAGCACTTCGGATTGGTACACTGGCCAGTCAAACATTGCCTGGTCCGACACGAATGCCGAAAACGCAATCTTTGGCGCCGGGAGCGGCACTGCGGGCGTCGTTACAATCAATGGCGCACGGACGATCGGAGGGCTCACGTTCAATCCAGCTGGAAGCGGTAACTATGTCATCACAGGCGGCACGCTCTCGCTCTCTGGCAGCGCTGTGATTGCCGCCAATGCGGATGCAACGATCAGTTCCGCGCTGGCGGACTCGGCACAGATTTTCACCAAATCCGGCGCAGGAACGCTCACGCTCAGCGGGACGAATAGCTACACAGGCCCGACGTTCGTGAATGGCGGAACACTAAGGATCATGGGGTCCTCCGCCGGTAGCGCGGTCACGGTGAATAGTGGAGGCACGCTTTCCGGCGTGGGCACGACTGGCGCAGTGACCGTGTCCGCAGGCGGAACGCTTTCTCCCGGCGCAGGCGGCACGGGCTCCCTGAATCTGAATGGCAATGCGCTATCACTGGCCGGAGCCACTGCAATGACTGTCAATGCCGCGACCGGCACAGGCAGCCAGGTTCAGGGAATATCGACGGTGACCTACGGCGGCACGCTGACGGTTACAAACCTCGGTGGATCTTTTTCGGCAGGCAATTCCTTCACCTTATTCAATGCCGGGACTTACAGCGGCTCTTTTGTAAACATCGTCACTCCACCGCTTCCGGATACCTTGCAGTGGGATGCATCGAAGCTTGCCGTAAGCGGCACAATCGCGGTGACGCAAACGCCGTGGGGACAATGGTTGTCGCAGAATTTCACCACCGCGCAGCTTTCAGATCCGGCGATATCCGGAGATGCTGCCACCCCAAACGGAGACGGAACTCCGAATCTTCTGAAATATGCCCTGGGGATTGGCCCATGGTCGGGAGCTGCGCTGCCGATCGCCTCCGATGTCGAAACCATTGCTGGCTCCCGATACCTCCGACTAACCGTCGCCCGAAATCCCGCGGATAGCGATATTTCTTACACCGTGGAAGTCACGAATGACCTGTCTGCGGGGAGCTGGAGCTCACAGAATACCACCATCGAAGTCAATACGGGGTCTACGCTCGTGGTCCGGGACAACACCCCGGTGGGTTCCGTCGCAAACCGGTTTATCCGCCTAAAGGTCGTACATCCTTGATTGGACACGATGCTGTCGCCATTCAGGTCGGGCAGCTCAATCCCGCCCGGTCCGATTGTAGCTTCCAATCCATCCCGTAGGCTTCATTCGGCGATCTCGGAAACAATGCCACCATCATCAGGGGGCAGAGATGCTATTCACCCGTTCGGGATCGAAACTTTCTTTGCCGGGATACAGTTCAGCTGTACTCAATCCTGCTACAGATGCCGGGATTCTTCAGAACCCGCGTTGCAAGTGGTTCATAATCAAGCTAGGCGTGTGCGAAATTTCGCACACTTTTGGAGGCTGGCAGAAACGATGCCGGCGGCAGGAACCGGAGCGAGACGTGATCTGTGCGGCGTTCCGCAGTGACAGCGGTGATCAGCGGGACCTGCACAACCGTCCAGGTAACCCGTCGGGTACGGCGCGGTCGGGCCCGCCTCAGCCCCTTATTCAGAATCACCTGCTACCTCTGGCGCCCCCAGAGGTAGCAGGCCTCGCCCCGAGGCCCGGCACAGCGCCAGATTCACAGCGCCAGATTCACAGCGCCAGATTCACAGCGCCAGATTCACCTCCGGAATCAGGGCGCAGTGAACCATACAAGGGCATTTACGCCGATACGATGTCACCCGCTCGGAATTGCCGAGACCGGGTGCTAGATGCTCCCTCTCTCACATTGGAAGGTCGCGCAGGATGCGCCGAAGTCCTTCCGAGACCGTGGGATTTAATGCTTCCTCGTCATCATTGTGCCATGGAAACCGTGGCCGCTTGAGGACGTAAGGCGTGCCGCAGACAGCATACCAGACATAATCGGGACGTAGCCTTTGGCGGCAAAGCATCTCCGTATGCTTTTTAGACCTGAGATCCTTCCTGTAACAGGAAAGCCCCGAACTCCATTTTGAGCTTCTGAGCTGGCCTCGGTGCGCAACCCGGACACCTTGATGTTCGCCAGCCGCTTGGGGTGATGCCGCGCGCGGGTGCATCATTTCGTTTTGGAAACCCTACCCGCCTCAGGGGCATCGTGGTTTCAAACTGACCACAAAAAATAAGGCCAGCTTGGCCTCCTGCCAGGCTTCGGCGGCGTCCAACCGATAGGTACCCTACCGTGCTTTTGGCGGTAACACAGCCGCCGGGCGCGTCGGTCTCGTACCTGCTCCATCATCTGGGGAAAGCGTTCCTTGGCTGCGATCCAGTTTTCCCACAACAGCCTGAAGTGGGCGCACGCGTCTCGCTCGTCCTGCTCGGTGACGAAGTCCTCCGGATGGATGTAGTGAGTAAGGCGCCAGCAAACCAGCCGCATTTGATTGCTCGGCTGATCTCGGGATGTGGATGGGCGCTTTTCAATACGAGGCGACCCGCAAAACCTGCAAAAGTACGGTTTTGCAGGTTTTGCAGGGTGGCTTGTCTTAATTGCGCATGAGAAAGACCAGCTCACTGGGCCGTCCAGAGGCAGGTTTCGCCTTTGTCATGCTAAAGAGGTCGGAAAACCGGGAACTGAGCTTTACGAGTTCCTCACGCGTGAAGCCGTGTGAACTCTGAAGTTCGCGTACCGTCGCATGACCCTGGTTCCGCTCCAAAATTGACCTCAGCCTTTCACCTCTTTCCTGAAGTCCAGCTAGCCGATTTGCCGCTAGCAGATTGATTTGTTCATGAATAAACCAACGGGTAAGTTTGATCGCATTGCGAGCGGTGTCCTCATCGAGCTGATATTCATGTGCCACGCCACCATACCTCATTGCGTGTAGAACCACACAAAGTCGCCAAGCTTGCTCAGCCCATCGAGCAGCAAATCCTGCGATGTCATGTGATTCCCCACCAGTTCGCCTGGAGGTACGGCATTCGTTGTCGAAATCGTGGAGCAGCGCGTAAGAATCCAGCGGACATCGAATGCAGAGTGGCTCGCTATCGCGCTTACGGTATGATTGGACCAACGCTTCGATCAGGTCGCCGTATCGACTGTCAACGTCAGTCGGAACTACATGTGGGGTTTGAGGCAAGAGCTCCGGCTCGGCCCGCGTATCGACCATCAGAAAGCGAGGCAGGAGTCCGCTGGACACCATGACTTCCATTCCGGTCAAGCGTCTAAAGACATCTGGCTGAACCATGAGCAAAATGGTCAAGCAGGGCCGTGTTAGCATCACCGGGGGTCTTGTGCGGCGGCGCTGGCTAATCGGTGTGCCGTCGCCAGTACAAGACTCTTTGGTCCAAGTCCTCTCGCAGGAAAGGTCACCAACCAAGGTTCTTTGCCAGCATGTAGGCGCTAATGAGCCACATCGCGGAAGCAAACGTCTTTCGGAGTGCAGGGCCGCTGAAGCGCTCGCGGAGGCCGCTGCCAAAGAACATTCCGGCGAAGCCGCCGATGACAAACAGGGCGGAGGCTGGCATCGGGAATGGCTGTGGCTGCTGAAGGACGTTTGCGGCGGCGCCAGAAATCGAGATCAGAAAGATCACCATAAGGGAGGTAGCGACCGCGCGATGAATACTTGTGCCAGTGACGTAGAGGAGCGCGGGAACGACGACAAAGCCGCCGCCGACGCCGAACAACCCGCTGAGCAAGCCGGCCACGGCCCCCGCCGACGTCAGGCGGACATTGCAGCCCGCACCGAGCTTGGCGGCCCCACGCGAAACGCAGGGGCCAGTCGCGGTTTCCCGTTGCGCTGCGCTATGCCAAATGCGCCAGGCGACGAAGCCCATGAGCAACGCGAACACCGAGAGCAGTATTCCGGCTGGGATGAAGTGGCCGAGCCATGCACCGAGTGGCGCAAACAGCATTCCGCCAATGGCGAAGATGAAGCCCGGCAATATCTCGATCTCTCGCGCTTTGAGTTGCATGGCTGCGCCAAATCCTGCGGTGACGCCGACAGCGGCGAGACTCACCGCGACGGCGCTACGGGGCGGCAGGCCGAGGCCGCAGATGAGCAGCGGCAGGGCGAAGATCGAGCCGCCGCCGCCGGTCAGCCCGAGCGACACGCCGATGACGAGGCCAAACGCGAGTCCAAGCCAGTCGTGAGTGTTCATGCCAGTAGCTCTTTTGGGACGTTCTCAAATTTGTCGGCCACGCAGATGACTTCGCGTCCGTGGCGTTCGAGAAAGGCGGATGCACCGGTCGCGCGCAGGCCGGTGGCGCACGAGACAATGAGCGGGCAATCTGCAGGGACTTCACCGAGACGTGGGAGCAGCCGGGTGTGGGCGACGTTTTGCGCGCCGCGCAGGCGACCGGCGGAGAGTTCCGCGAACTTGCGTACATCGAGCAGACGGCGTTGGAAACCGTCGGCGAGAAGTGCGGGGACATCGGCGAACTTCACGACACGAAACGCTGTTCGCAAAACAACAGGTGCGCTTTCGACGTCGGTTGCCTGAAGGGCGCCAACGATTTTGTCGAAGCCCATGCGCACCAGCTGGCGGATATATTCGTCCACTTCGTCGGTGTCTTTGACAACGAGGACGATTTCATCTCCCGGCGCAAGATAGCTGCCGGCGAAGTCGCTGAACTTCTCCGGCGGCGCAAAAAAGCTGCCCCGCAGATGCCCGGCGAGGAACGCCCATTGGTCCCGGGTGTCGAGTACGACGAAGCCCGACTCCTCGAGCCGCGCCGCGACTTCATCGAGCGTCATCGCGCGCGGCTGCGGGAGTGCGCCGAGCACCGCGGGGCCGGTTTTGTTGACACGCTTCATTTGCCCGAAATACGTGGGTGGCTCGGGCTGGTTGCTGAGAATGAACTTTACGAATTCTCCCTCGCTGGCGCTGAGTGCAAGCTTTAGCGCGGGGTTGAATTTTTCCTCATAGCCGACGGTGGAGTTCGGCACGGAGCCGAGCGCCTTGCCACATGCGCTGCCCGCGCCATGCGCCGGGAGGACTTGCACGTAGGACGGCAGTTCCGCGACTTTGCGCAGGCTGCGATAAAGCGCGCGCGCTCCGGCTTCCTGCGTGCCGGCTAGGCCGGCGGCTTTTTCAAGTAGATCTGGGCGCCCTGCGTCGCCGACGAAGAGGAAATCGCCGCTCAGTAGCGCGATGGGTTCGTTCGCACCGCCGCCACGATCAGTGACGAGATACACCATGTGTTCCGGCGTGTGACCCGGCGTGTGGACGGACTGGAACTCGATGTTTCCCACCGCAAATGTATCACCGTCGCGCAGGCGCGTGACGTTGGTCAGATCGTCGGTCCACTCGCTTTGCCATTCCGGCCCGCCCTCGGAGGAGACATAGATTTTTAACGAAGGGTCCGCCGCGGCGAACTCGCGCGCGCCGCTGACGAAGTCCGCATGGATGTGCGTCTCGGCGACGGCGGTAATGCGCAAGCCTTCCTCTTCGGCGACTTCGCGGTAACGATCGATGTCGCGCTCGGGGTCAATGACTATGGCCTCGCGAGTCCGCTGGCAGCCGATGACGTATGCATATTGGGCGAGATGTGGATCGAAGATTTGGCGAAGAAACATGGGATGGTGCGGTTGAGGCCGCGTTAGTGGTGAAAGCAGCGAACTATTTCGCAGAGCAGCAGGCACCGGTGTCCCCGCGCTGGTTCCAAGGCATCCGGGCGAGCAGCAGGCCCATGCCGCACCAATCGGTAACACCGGCAAAAACAAGCCCCACGCCGATGAAGCCTGACAACCAGATGAACGAGGGATGCACAAAGCGCGCGAGCAGCACCCCGGTGAGCACAACGGCGCCGGCGGCGATGCGAACCTGGCGTTCGAGCGGGATGACTTTGCTCTCGCCGCGATTAATCGGCAGCCCAGCTTGCTCCCACGCAACCATGCCGCCTTCAACGATGTGGCATTGAGTAAAGCCTTCCTCCTCGAGTCGCTGCGCCGCCTGCTTCGCGCGGTTGCCGGAGCGGCAGAGAACATAGAGGGGCTTGTCCTTTGCGAACCCGTCGACACTGGCGAGCTTTGCCGGGTCGAGTCGATCGAGCGGCACGAGATGGGCACCGGGTACGTGGATCTCCGCGTGCTCCGCAGGAGTACGGACGTCGAGAAGAGAAGTAACGGAGGATTGTTGAAGTAGTTGGAGTTGCTGCGGATTAACGATCCTCATACATTCCTTATATCGCCATACAGCGATTTTTGCAAATTTATTCTCGTTCCTTCTCTCATTCTCGCTACTTGCCTCTGATGCTACAGCGCGGCTTGCTTGTTATCGCTCTCTGGCGATATAGTGATCCCCTATGGCCAAACTCAACCGAGCCGCCCTCGAAAAAATCGCCGCCAGCTTCCGCGCTCTCTCGGAGCCGACGCGCCTGGCCATCTTGCAAGAGCTCAAACCCGGCCCCCTGACCGTGAACGAAATGGTCGAGTCGCTCGGTCTCTCGCAGGCGAACGTCTCCAAGCAGCTCAGCATTCTCCGCGAAGTCGGATTCCTGGCCCGCGAGCAGCGCGGCACGCAAGCACTGTACTCCATCAAGGACGAGATGGTCATGCAGCTCTGCGCGCTCGTCTGCGAGCGTCTCAACAAACATGCCCTCGCCAAGGTGGAAAAGCTGGAACTTTGATTCCAAGACAATCAGGCAACACAAGCGAGTACACCATTCCTACGCGCCTTCGCACTATGGCGCGACCGGTGCCTGTGCCGGCGTCGTGAAGGAAAGAGTCACCGGCTTTCCCCAGGAAATCTTCGTCGACTGCAATTCGAATCCGGTTGCGGTGACCACATACGTGAACGACTGGCCACTCGAATTCAGATTTGCCCCGATTGAAAGTTGACCAGGCCGGTTTTGCAGGATGTCCATACCCGCCGAGAGGAGTGCCTGCTGCACTTGGCGCCAGTGGTACCTGTCCCGGACACTATCTATATCAGGGAGGAGCCCAAGAAGCGCATCGTCCGCAGAGGCCTGCGCCCACCACGTTTGGAAACTGGAATCGTCCCACGTTATCGCCCGGGCAAACTGGTCCCCGATAGACGCAAGACGCGCTTCCTGTTCTTTCAGCAGCTCAGGATTTGAAATGATATTCCGAATCCGGTCCACCGACTCCGAGTCCGAGGGGGGATGCAGTTGGAATACGTCTTGAATGAATTCGTGTCGGTCGGCACATCAAGCATTGACCTGAAATTGCCTTCGGGATTGATCGAGCGATCCAAGTAAAGATATTGGGCTATAGCATCCGAATGACATCGCCGACACGGATGGTGCCACCAACCAGGACATCAACCCCGATTCCAGTCTGCTCAGCCAGGAAATGGAAGATTTCTCGCCTTCCTGAAAGCTTGACGATGTGCGAACACGGCGGCCACGCCTTCCGACCGCGGAAGATAGCACGATCCCCAATCTGGAAATCGCGACCGATCAGCGAGCGAAGATCAACTCCACGAGTGACGATGTTCCGTCGGAGTTCTTTAGGTTCGATCTGGACCCCGTGATTCATAGCCAATGCTGAGAACGGCTCTTCTTGAATCAAGGTCACGTGTGCATCCCATTCAATCACGCCTGCATAGAAACCTTTGCCGGTCGCGTAACGGTCACCTGAGAGCCCTTTTCCGGCGATCGCTTCGATGCACTGGTGACCTATCATCGGAGCGACGGTTTCTTGTGACGTGAGGATCGAAATGATCATATGGAAATGAGCGGTGTGGCGCATCGTTAACATCCTGTCAAAGAGACATCACATACGCCTCACTAATGACGGTGCTTTCCTCAATTTTGGAGAAATGCTCTGACCTCTTCCGCAACCTCTACATCAAGCTCCGAAAGCGCTTTCATTAGGAGTTTTTTCGCATTTTCCGCAGTTTCCTGTGCCTGAAACCAGAAGGTCGACGGAATTACTGCAACAGTAGAAGCAAGCTCCCCATCATACAATTCCCCAGCCAGCGGGTCCCGAGCCAAGCATTCAAGTAAAACTGGCACGGTATGCTCCAGGAAAAGCCGCTGCCTACAAGCGCGGCTGATATCACCTATCCCGAGTTGACTTATGGGAACGTCACGAACGCGTTCATGCCATTCGTTCAACGGTGAATCCGAAGCAGTAGTTCGGATATCTCTATCCAACTGCCGAAAGATAGTCATATTCCTTCACCTCTTTTATATTTCACCGTCCCCTTTCACACCCCGTATTCCTCATCACTAACCTTCTCCAGCCAATCGACCACTTTGCCGTCCAGTTCCTCCTGGATCGCAATATGCGTCATCGCGGTTGTTGCTGTGGCGCCATGCCAGTGCTTTTCGCCGGGAGAAAACCACACCACGTCACCCGGCCGTATCTCCTCGATGGGCCCGCCTTCGCGTTGTGCCCAGCCGCAGCCGGCTGTGACAATCAAGGTCTGGCCAAGCGGATGGGTATGCCACGCGGTGCGAGCCCCAGGCGCGAAGGTCACGCTTGCTCCAAACGCGCGAGCGGGAGCATTTGCCTGGAATAGCGGATCAATCCGCACCGTGCCCGTGAACCAGTCGGATGGTCCTTTGTTGGACGGTTGTGAGCCAATTCGTTTGATTTCCATATCAGGTTCCTTTCTTTGAGCAGGCAAGACGCCTGGTCGGGCCAGGATACTGGCTGCACTGTCCAATAATCGGGCCATTCGGGCCATTCGGGCCACTATTCGCGACGCGTACAAGCCCGAATTGAGCGCCTGCCTATAGCTCATGACGCCACAAAGCCACTGGCAAGGTTAAGAAATAGCCTGCGCAAAGTCGAAAGCTACGAACATAACTGCGAAACGCGCGGCAGCATTCCGCGCCCCCTGACATCTCTGCGACGCTATAGAGACGGTCCGACGTGGAAAATCGAGCCCGGGAAAAATAAACGCAATTTCGAAAGACAACCGCGCCACCTCGAATTTACGGCAGTCAGTTGCTTGTAGCGAATTCTCGCGACATGACTGCTTCCAGGAAACCATGTTTAGTTAGGGAAAACCCATCCATCATGTGCCATTTACGAAACGCACTCCACGGGGCCGGGCTAGTACCCGGCGCCAAACTTCGACTTCGAATTGGGGATTCCCGACCACCCAACCCCGCCAAAAAACCACGTCAGACAACCCCGCTGGAAACTGGTTCTTAGCAAATACAAGTTGCATACAATGCATTGACCGTGTCATAACGGGCACAGGTCCTCACAGCAGGCCTTCGTCCCCCAAAAACAGCCTTCAGTCCTCCCCCGAATGTTTCCTCGTCGATTGCAACCACGAGCCGATGCGCGTCGCTCGACGCCGCATGGTTTTTCGCTCGTTGAGGTCGTCATCTCCCTCGGTGTAGTGGCATTTGCTTTTGTCGGCCTTCTTGGCCTCATCCCCTTGGGTTTGAGCAGCTTGGATACAGCGATCGACGCCACCGTCGAATCGCAGATCCTCCAGCATGTCGCCACCATGGCGAAGCAGGCAAACTTCACGGCGCTCAAGAACGATCAACTGGACGTCAATCCGGGGCAGGACCCACAATACCCGAATCGGCCGCTTGCGGATTACTACTTCACCGAGCAGGGCGAATTGATTCCTGGCGACCTCGCCACGCAGCAGAAAAATTACGTCTATTCCGCCGCCGTTTATTCGGCTGCTGGTCTTTCGTTGCCAACAGGAGCCCAAGCGAGCGGAGGCTATACGAATCTGCAAGTCGCCACCGTGCGCGTCCTCATCACGCGAAGATCCGCGCCGGCGAAACTGCATGCCTACTCTCTTTACGTTGCAAATAATGGTCTTGGACAATGAACCGGCGGGAGCGTGAACAGCAAAACGCGGTGAGGCCGCGTGGGTGCCCCCCCCAAAAGCGTGCCGCATTTACCTTGGTGGAATTGCTTGTCGCAATGACTGTCGTGACCCTCATCCTCCTCCTCACGGTGGAGATGACGAACAACGTCTCCGCGCTTTCCAATCGCACGCGTGCAAGGGTCGAGACCTTCCAGGAATCCCGCGCCGCATTCGAGTCGATGACTCGCAAGATCAGTCAGTCGATGCTGAATACGTATTGGGATTACGATTATCCAGGCGGTAATACTGCCTCCGCACCGAGCGCCTACGCCCGGCAATCACAGCTGCACTTCATCTGCGGACCCGCAAAGAATGGCGATTCCTCCGGTCAGCTTTTGAAGTCGGTGGCTACGCTCCAGACCACGACACACGCGTTGTTCTTCCAGGCGCCACAGGGCTACAGCGCACCGCCCTCCAGCAGCACCCAACCCAAGATCGCACCCAATCTTGCTAGTCTTCTGAATGCCAGCGGATATTACATCGACTACGCCAGCGACAAGAATGACCGCCCAAATTTCCTGAAGGCATCCTCCGGAGGAAACGTTCCGCCAGAGCGCTTGCGATTCCGACTCATGGAATTGGAGGAGCCGACCGAGAGCCTCCAAATCTACGGCGATGGTACGCCTACCGGCGCTTCCGTGGCCACGCTTCGCAAATGGTTTCTGGATCCCGTGACCTTTTCATCCACGCAGCCTCTGCCGGCAAATACGCCTCTTTCCACGCGCGTCCTCGCAGAAAATGTCTTCGCGCTGGTGCTGCTGCCGCACCGGTCGCCGAACGATAAACTGCCAGCGAACCTCACAGCACCACAGCAGCTGGCTCCGGCATACGTTTACGACTCCCGTAAATATCTGAACTCTCCCGCCGACCCGCAAGCCAAGCTCTGGCGCAATCAATTGCCACCAATCATCCAAGTCACGATGGTTGCGATGGATGAGCGCTCTGCGGCTAGATTCCAGGATTCCCTGCCATCGGCGACCTCCATTCCGGAGACCACGCTGGGACTTGACGGTTTGTTTACGAAGCCGTCCACCGACCCAAACGTCAGTGTGACATCGACCACGGTAAACGACCAATATTTCGCGGATCTCGCCACGCTCGAGGCTACCCTGGTCAAGTTGAAGATCACTTACCGCATCTTCACGAGCGACGTCAGCATTCTCCAGGCGAAGTGGAGTGATAACTAGTCATGCATTTTTCCCACCACACACAGGGCACATTGCCATCGAGTTCCGGCCGCTCCGGAATGGCCCTCATCATCACGCTCGCGATGCTGGTGCTGCTCTCGGCGATCGTCGTGGCATTCTTCAGCACGGTAAAGGTCGATGTCTCGGC
>OUNM010468358.1_pt1 | contig 18316 bp, 13 predicted proteins | sample 1769961 | NCBI WGS metagenome assembly OUNM01 (sample SAMEA3914820, study PRJEB12502) | metagenome | biome: forest; material: soil | place: USA | collected 2012-03-12 | depth 0.3 m
GAGTGGCGGACTTCTCCGAGAAATGCGGGACAGGAGGCGGGCTTTGGAGCTTTTTCTCGAGCCATTTTCGCCATCAGCGCTTGCACCGATTGGCTCTTGAGACCGAAACCGAGATGCAAACATTTGTTTCGGGCGATCCTTCACCGGTTAATTGCGCACCTCCCTGCCTTGAGCTTAGTGCTCGCCACCTGCGTATTGCGACCGCCAGGCGACCATCGTGGAACGGAGCCAAGCCCCGACTCTGGACTTTATCGCCGAATAGGGATAGACCCGAACGCCTGCATCCAGCGTGGCGGGACTGCGGGGAAAAGGCTCCTCAGCCGCAGGGACCCGACGAGCTGGAAAAGGGGGTTAGTCAGTTGCAGATCCCTCATGGCTCCCCTGCTCCCCCGAGAACACCATCCCATCAGGAGATGAGAGGACGTGCCAAGCATAACTTTATCTGCTGTGATCGCCGCTTGCCTCGGCTCGGCGCCGCGAACTCGGGACGCATGGGGAAAGTGGTTGGACAGCGGGATTGGTGGCAAGGGGCGCCGAGGAAAAAAGAAATCCATGTTCTCCGAGACCGTTTCCTCTCCTCTCTTAAGACCGGCCGGAGCCAGCTCCGCCCGCGGCGACTGTGCACCCCAGTTCCACACCCTCCACACAACGTCTGGAATGCCTCGTATGGCCCTTGCCGGGTCTCGCACGCCCTGGGAGCTCATGCCGCCAGCGGGCCGTCGCCATGGCCACGAACCAGACCATCCCCGACATCACCCTTCTGAACAGCCCCGAAAGCGTTGTGGTGCCGCTGGTCATCTACTCTGCTATTCTGTTGACTGTGAACATCGTGGTTGTGGCTCTGCGCTTTTATGTCCGGATCGGCGTTATTCGAAAGGTCGGGAGCGACGATGTTGCCTTGGGTTTGACACTGGTTCGCTTCCCCTCGGCTCCGTGCTCTGGGGAGAGATCCTAACATCATCGCCAGGGTTCCACCATAGGGGGCGTTATCGGAATAACGTATGGTGTGTGCTCAGTCAGTCCTTGGTCTTGATTGTTGACTCGTTCTGACGCGGGCTCGGCCTCAGCAACCCGTCTTGGTCTCGGCAGCCACATCGATACGCTTCCAATGGACGAAAGATCGATCTTGCTGAAGGTACTTGGGAACTATCGGGTTCGGCCTGGCCACCAAGTTAACTTGAAGTGCAGCTGATCTTCTTCTCCTCGCTGGGCTACCACGTCACCGTCATGCTGCTCAAGCTCACCCTCCTCCTCCAACTCCGGCGCGTCTTCCCGCTCCCGGCCTTCCAACGCCTCTGCGACATGTGTCTGGTTTTTGTTGCCGTGTGGACAGTTGCGGGCCTTGTCGGCGGAGTGACCATCTGCCTCCCTCTTGACAGGAACTGGGATGCCCAGCATCCGACATGGATTTGCGAGAAACGGTTCTGGTTCTGGCTCGGCCACGGAATCGTGCACGTCATCACCGATGTTCTTCTTTGCATCATGCCTCTGCCGTTGCTGGGAACGCTGCCGTTGCCCCCGCGGCACAAAATGGCCTTGATAGGCGTATTTTGCCTTGGGTTTTTGTACGTCGTCCTCGTGTCTCTCTAACCAATGATGGTGAAGGAACGTGTCTAACCATCATGAGGCAGGACCTGCATCATCTCCGCTCTTCGGCTCACCACTCTCCGGGCGGCTCTGCAAGACCCTGACGTCAGTTGGACCTCGGCCAGGACAGTGTTCTGGTGCATCGGGGAGGTAACGTGCTCAATCCTGTGCCTCTGCATCCCGACTCTCCGACCGCTCCTAGGACGAGGCTTTTGCCCTTGTCTGTCAAGGGATGGGGGTGTTGTGGACAGAGGAACCCAACAGTTTATCAGCCTGCCGAGCACATTGGGCCCTCGGAGTCCGACCCCGACACATCCACCGAGCAGATGTGGCGACGGCAGAGTTGTCTGTTAATGTTCTTCCCTTTGTTGTTTCTTCTTTTCAATTCCTTGTAGTTGCGCAGTCTCTCACAAAAGACGCAACATCTCTTCCCGGGAAGGGGACCTGCTGGTCGAAATGCATTGGGGTGGCTTCAGTAACGGGCGAGGCCGGAACACTGAAACAGCGAGAAACTGACGAGGTATGAGGTGTCGCTTGGGCCAACTCATTATGTGTGCGGCGGCGTTCAGGTCAAGACGGGGGATTGCAGCGCCAGGGGGCGGCACACCAGGCAATCAGTGCCAGGCTCAGACTTGAATGGCTCCAGGGGTTTGGTATGTTTGGACGAGGTAGGGAAAGGGTGCCTGCTGCAGGGGGTCGCCTCGGAACATCACACGGAACCAAACCTCGGATCGGGGGCCCGGGGCATTGCTGGTGAATGGCGGGCGCAACTGAAAAGACATACGAGGGCGAGGTAGTAGTGTAGAGTAATATGCCCTGATATTTGACACTGGGGGATTGGACGACCTGCCTTCTCGGGATGTTCTAGAGCACCCAAGGCATGACGGTGAGCGCGCACGGACGAGGCCAAGGCGACCGGTTTGGATTTCCTGCACCCCAGATCGGTGTTGCATCGGCTTTTTTGGGAGATCGCCAGTTTTATCCAGTCGTCCCGGGTTCTCCGGGTTGGCGCGATCCGCGCCCCGAGACGCAAGAGTGCCTTGGCGAGGGGCAGAAGGGGCAAAGGGGCGGTGTCATCCGGTCTGCCCCTGGTCTGCCCCAGAGAGCTTGATTCCTTGAAGGCTTGACTGGACTGCACTTCCCCGATGGGATCTGCGAGCGTCAACCGTCTCACAATCTATTCGGTGCCATGCTGCTGACACAAGTCCCGGTTTTTGGGTCACGCCAGGGGAAAGACCTCACTCAGTATCCGGCAGTTGAGAGCCAGGCAAGCGAGGACCAACAGAGCGGACGGACCGCACGACGCAGGACGCAAGAACCTTTTCTTTTTCATGTCCAGCACCGACTCGGGTCCACCACCCGGCCGGGCTTCTGTTCTCCACACTCTCTTGGCTAGCCGGTGTTGTTGTTGTCGCCGTTGCGCAGACAGAAGAAATCCGGCCTCGTTGAAGGTCTTCCTCTCGCTTTCTTACGTTCGTTTCCGACATCCCTCGTGGCGATGACCTTGAACTCGACAATGGCGGCGACGGATGGTAATGATACCGATTACGGGCCTCAACTCAACGTCCTCACATGGCTGCTGATTTCGGTCTCGGGCCTGTTCTTATTCACGCGGCTGTACCTCAAGAACTGCCAGAACCGCGGCTTGTGGTGGGACGACTGGATCCTGCTCGCTTCCTGGATCGCCTTGACGGCCGCCGGCGGCATCATCGCCTTTCTCATCGGCGTGGGATATGGCAAGCGGCGCATTCCTTTTGCCAACTTCCAGTTCTTTGGCCTGCCCGTCAACATCCTCTCGACGCTCATGATCATCAGTAACCTCTGGGGCAAGACATCGTTCGGCGTAACGCTGCTGCGCATCCCGGTGCGGCGGATGCGCATCTGCGTGTGGACCATCCTGATAACGCTGACGCTGACGCTCACGACGAGCGTCCTCTTCGTGTGGCTCGAATGCGGCTTCTTCAAGCTCCCCAGCAACGGTTGCGTTCCGGTCGATGTATCTCTAATGTACAACATCTTCTCCTGCGGTAAGGGGGCGTCGAGTGCGAACCATGCTGGAGGGAACGAGCTGACGTGGCGGCCTTGGCCTTGGGCAGCATACTCGGCAGCGATGGATATAGTGCTGGCTTTCTTGCCGTGGAAGTACTTGCTGAGCCAGCAGATGAGCAAGAAGGAGAAGATTGGAGCCACCGTGGCAATGAGCATGGGAGTGTTGTACGTGCCAGACTTCGCATCTCTCCCTACCCGCACTCCCTCCGCCGCCGGAAGCCAGGCTGACAGAGGCAACGTCGATGAAGCGCTGGAGCGACGGCGGCAGCTAAGGCAACCACCTTCCAGAAGATTTTCGGCACCGATGCTCGTAAGTGTTTGCCAGAGATCCAATCGCGCCGCTGCTGACACGCCGGGGAAAGGGGGCAGCATCCCGCTGGTAGCTCTGGGGACGGCGGAGTCGGCCGTGTGCATCATGGCGGCTTCGATCCCCATCCTGCGGGCGCTCTCGAAGGGGGGATTCCCGGGGCCGGTGCGGCTCGGGGCCGAGACAGGATACCCGACCGCCATGACCGAGTCTGGCCTGTACACCAACGTCAACCGCAGCATCCAGCCCCGATCCGTGTCGCTTTCGCTGGCGACGCAGCCTCCGTCGCCACGACCGCCGCGCGCAGCGCGCAGAGACCGGCGGGACCGGCGGGGCACTGCCGCGAGCAACGGCACGAGCGCGCTGAACAGCCTGGACGCGACACTCACGGCAGGAAGCAGCACCAGCAGCACCGACGCGGTTCGCCACAAATCCGACGATGAATCGAGCGACGAGGGCAACTTCGAAATGACAAATTATCGGAACCGGCCGCAAAGCCCTGTTGACTTTACCCGAACGGGCGGTGTTTGATCGACGGGCACCCAAATAATGCCGTTGCTTTGTGCTCCATGCATCGAATTGGATTGACAGTGTTTTTTTGTGGCTGCAGAAGAGAAGCTGGTCGCTGGACAGCAGCTGGGCTGGTTGCCGGGGTGCGGGGGATCAACCCCGCCGTGACAGGGAACCAGAACGCCTAACCGCGACTGCTCCGGCACTCAACGCGACGAGCCCAGTAGGCCCAACAGGGTCCACCGACTCACTGCAAACCACCCTGAAGCCGGACCGGCCAGTCCTCGACAGCGCTCCAACCAGCCCGCCATGCCGCCAAAGGCCGTCCCCGGCGGGGCCAGGTGGTCGCCCATCTCCGGGTCGGCCAACATCGACACGGCCAACCGCCAGCTCCAGCTCGAGCCCGAAAAGGCCTACGCGTATGTGTGCTGGTGCAGGCCGCTGTTCGTCGGACGCGGCAAAGACAAAGCCCGCTGCGACGCCGGCAAGACATGCCCCTGCGGCAAGCTGGCGCAGGACCACCCGTCTCACCAATGGATCTCGACCTTCTCCTGCCGCCGCAAGTTCATGGCCCAGGTTGTCATGGCCCGCATGCGCGACCCAGACAACTTCGACATGCACACCTTCCGCCACCACGATGCACTGGGCATCATGGAACTGGTCGAGAACCTGCTGCTGGACTTTGTCGAGGCTGATGGCAATTGGCGCGAGCAGTGGGTGGTGTGCGAGACCATGGCGCTGTTCCTACACACCGACCTTACCGACGCGATGTGGTGGTAAGTCCGCCGCTGTGCCTTCCCTATTCTCCCTCCCGTGTTTCGAGACAAGAAGAGCTAAGGCAGCCGCGCCATTCCCAGCATCGACGACCCCGACAGTCTGTCCGCTCTCGTCCGCCTCGTCGGCCGCACCTTTCTGTCCATGCTCGCCCGCCTCGAGCGCACTGGGCTCCTTGCTCTCGGTACCGAAGTCAAGAACGTGACCCAGATCATGCACCTGTACCATGAGATCATCAACGACCGCGCAGGCGATGGGATGCTCAAGAACTGCAAAGATGAAACGGTCGAGCTGAAGAACCCCGCCGGCTCCAAGATCAAGTACACCTTCAACCTCGGGAACCTCGACGACTACATCTTTGGTTACGCCCGGCGCGGCGGGATCCCCCTGCCCGGCCTGGTTTTCGACAAAGTAGAGGTCCGGGAACTGCCGATCCGCATGACTGAGGACCCTTGGAACACAGGCGTGGCGTTCCGAAAGTATGAGGAGGAACGCGGAACGATGCGGAACGGCGAGGGAATAGATGGGACGCCGCTGTTTGGCGGGGACCAGTACGATGTCACGGCCTGGCCCAGCGAGAAGCGGGCGGCGGCGAGCCTGACCAAACGGGACCCGTTGAGCAAGAAGGAGCAGATGGCTTTGAAGATGGGGTTCGTGTTGGACTGGGAGTAGCCAGGGGCTGGCTGGCGGGTTTTGAATGGCGTTTTGTTGTCTTGGGTCTCCTATGAGGACCTGGTTGGTTGGCTTGGTTGGATACCCCCCGCGCCGGGCTTAATGAGCAGCGGTGCTTGAGCGCGTGTAGAAATTGAAGATCCATCTATCCCCTCTTCCCGGACTAATCATCAAAGTGAGATTGCACGTGGTGCGTCAGGGCCGCGGCATCGCCTCGGAAGTCGCCGCAAACCGGGCAGACCGACTCGTCCAGCTCAGCCGAGGTGGCAGCAGCACCGTCGCCAGCAGCTGTCCCGGCCGTGTTACCCTCCGCAGTCTTTTGTTTCCCTCGTTTCTTGGCGGGCTTGATGTACGCATCCAACCCGATGGTCTGGGTGGAGGCGGGCTGCTCCTGGTCGAGCCGGGCATCGCGGTACTGCCTCCGCCCGCCCAGCTCAGAACCGGCGGTCACCACGCCAGCGGCTGCGGGATTTCCCCAGCTGTCTTCGGATGGCTGGGCCTGAGGCCCGGACGGCACACCGGTCCCCGCCATGCTCTGCACGCGGCCGACCCTGCCATCGGCGAGGCGCACCTTGATGCCGCGCGGGTGGTTGCCCCTGGTCAGCACCTGCGACACAGCACCCTGCACGGTGCGGCCCGTGGGCTGGTCCGCCTTGAGCACGATGTTGACGAGGGCCCCGTGCACCACCTCGATCGTCGTTGGGACTCTGGGCATGGTTGACAATCTTCTTGTTGGGTTGGCTGTTTGGGTGCTTGGAGTTGGAAGTCGGAACGCAAAGAGTGGAAACGGGAAAGCTCCCTCGCCAAGTCCCCCATCACCAAAGTGACCAAACGTGGATGTGGGGCCTGGTGGCCCAAGCTTCTGCTTCCCTGCAGGGCGCCGATCTCCACTTGCCGCTTTTGGAAACAACTCCCTCCCATGTCAACAACCGGAGGGGGAGGCATCGCTCAACGCGGATTCATGCCTGGAAAAGATCTCTGGAAAAACTCACGATAATTTTTCACTTGTTCTGGCTTGCTGTCCAGATTCAGAGCATTGTTTTTTGACACAGCAGTGGAGTGTTATTCCCAATGTCTTATGCATTGCGCCGCTTGCGCTCTCTCGCCTTTCGGCGCGGTTCTCGTGGCTGCGTCCAACTTTGGCTCGCGGGTCATCAGCCAAAACTTCAAGTTATCTCCTCGGCCGAGTTACACAGTGGCCGGCCTTTGGCGACACTGGCAGGAAATACTCGCCGAATTTCCGTCTCAATTAGGGAAGATGCCCTCTCTTCTCCCGTGACCCTGACCCCCCCAATTCGCACACCTCGACCCTCGCCAGATCTCCCTCCTCGCATCTGACTTCTGGGTTTTCCATCAGCTTCTCTGCAAAGAACATGCGGGCGCTCGCTTGAGAACTAAATTCTCAGGCGTTCTCCCACCACAACTTCGTCGCCTCCATACCCCACCCGCGTCCAGACCCTCTTGCTTCAATCCGCACCCATCACCCGCCCGCGGGAGCAGCGCTCTGCTCTTTTGCTTCCATCCAACTTTTGCGATAGCTAAAGCATCTTCTAAGTGAGTTAAAATTCCATCGCAGGTCCATTCGTCGCTTTTTGATCCGGAATTACAACTGATCACAGCCCAAACAGGTCGCTCACCAAAATCTCCTCCCGCTCTCGCTACGACAACGACCAGTTCCATCTTGTCTCTCCAACATTAGTTTGTTTCTTCGCTACAAACCAAAGAGATGGCAAAGCTAATGCCGCTGGTTTATCGCCTGGTGAGATTGGTGGCTCGGGTATGGGCGGCACCCCGCGGAGTCACTCCGTCAACACCTCATCACCGCCCCCCGGACCGTCGTCCAAGTTCCGTGCTGCCTTTGCCAACTTCAGGGTCCATTATAGTTGCGCCAAAAAAAAGACGAAATAATCCGGCAACATGAAGTAGCCGAAGCGGACTTCGAGGGCCGGCTCATGGACCTGGTCCAAAAGGTGCTCACCGTCAACGAGAATGCCATGGCAGAGAATGCCCTCCTTCTGCAGCAAAATGACAAGCTCATGAAGGAGTGTAACCGGCTTGTTGCCATTAACGAACAGCTCAAGAACGGATTTGACCAACTCGTGGCCAAGAACGGAGAACTGTCCAGCAAGATTGACAAGCTCGTTGACCAACACAAGGAACTCGCCGGAAGTCATGGGCACAACGAGGGCGAGCACCGCCAAGAGTTCTAAGAACACAGACACAAGATAGTCGTTATATCTTATGGTACACCATGGGCACGGCTGGCGACTCCTCCGCCTGTCGGGGGCGTGAGGTGCAGCAGTTGTGGGTTCTTGGCGTCGAGATAGAGTGAAGGTTGAAGAGGTCGTTTTGAAACCACTTGCAGCCAGGCTTTCAGCCAGGCAGATGTTGTTGACAGCGAATCCAATCAAGGCTTTTGCCCAACAACATTCAGACTTCTTATTGTTTTATGTCTCGGTGTCAGCGTACTTTAATTACGCCCTCCGAAATCTTGCCCGCCAGACTCAGTGACTTCGCGGACGGCGAGATCCCCTTCGCGATGGGCTTTCTGTCCAGTAGGCATTCTCATTGTTTAGACAACAATAACTGTAATTCCTTTGCCCAAGACAAAAGCCAGACAACTGCCCCTCTCCTGCCAGCGCTGAATTTTGGGAATAGCAATTTTTTGCCGGTTTTCTTTGCTCTCAACGGGCCCCTGCCGCCTGGGATTTCTGGCCCACAGCCTGGAACCTGCTCCTCCCACTTCCTCAACTTCGGTTTGCTTGCCCGCGTCCAACCCTCCACAACACCACGCCCTCCATCGCAAACAAAACTCGGTCAGTGTTCCAGCTCATGATTTTATTTTATTGCCTGCGTGTTGTTACTGACGACAATGCCGCCCGCTCAGTCGTCTAAAAAAGTGAGTTGGTTCCCGTTTTCCTTTTCCGTTTCCATCGCCGTTCAGTCGCGCGGCCAGGCAGGTCGCGGTCTTGCGCGCTCAGCGAGTTTTGCGCGACTGGAACCAGGGCAGCCAGCTGCTATTCAGTTGGTGCTCATCCTATTCTGGTCGGGCACTCTTATGGTTCCCGATTTGGCGAACCTGGCCGGACCAGAGGTACCCATTTTTTTTGGGTACCCTCCAACCTTTTCCTTTTTCCAAGTGTTCTGGCTTGGTCTTCCTCTTCCCTCCACCGCGCACTCTTCTCTCCCCTCCCCACCATCACCACCGCCATCACCCACCGCCGCATCGTCGGTCGCCGGTAAGTTCACAGATATTATCAGCTCCCATTGCGCAGTTGAGATCAAAGTCAACTGTCTGCTCTGGTTTTATTTCCCTGTCATCGAGTTTCTTTTCTCTGCGGTCGGTTTCCTCGCCCAGTGGCCAGAACCGAGCGCGAAAGCCCAAGTTCCAGCTTTCTTTCCTGCACCCAATTTTCCGTTTTTTTTTCGCCCACAGCCCATCCAACCTTTTCTTCGCTTGCCTTCCCTTCCTCTCCCGTTCCTCTCTCTTCCCCTCCACACCACCGCCATCGCCAACCGCGTCGGGTACGTCGACGGAAAATCGTTGAGCGCTCAAGCGAGGCCTGTCTCTTCGATTTCTCTCCTGTCTCTTCATCGTCCCCATCTCCTTCTGCGCAACTGACCGTCGATTCTTCTGTTTTTTTGATCTCAATACTGACCGTGAACGCACGACAGATTTTCTCAACCCTCGCTGCGCCCCTCTCCGCCGTCCGCTCTTCGTCGCCGCCGACGCCGCAAGTTTTTCTTTTTTTTTTTTCAAAAAAAAAATACATACAAGATGGAGCACTCAGACGGGTGCACGCCGGCCCGCTGCGCCCTTTTCGTGGGCCGAGTGCAGGACGTACGGTAAACTTCTCGTTGCTTATTACAAGACTTGGACCATTTTTGCTGACGTTTGCAGTCCTGGAGGATGAGCCGGTAAGTCCTGGTTTTGCGTTTTCCCACCCAGCTTCCAGCTCGCTTGCTTGCGATCCCTCTTCTCCTCCCTCCCCACCAGTTCTCTGTGGTTTTCCAGCTCCTTCCTGGGCCATCTTTTCTTTTTCTTTTGTCTTCATTCACCTCCAACCATTTGCAAATCCCCCAGCTCCGACCATTTCATATCTCCCCATTTTTCGACCCCGCCTTTTATCTGCTTGCAGCCTTTGCACTTGCATCCTTCCCTCAGATTCTTCCATCCTTACCATTTCCCTTCTCCCTCTTGCATTTTTTCCGCTTTCCCCGACTATCCTTCATTTTATCTGTCATCGCCATTTTTTCTCATTCGTCATAACTCGACGATAATGATCCCACCATTCTCCGATCTGTTCAGAAATCGGCAGCAAAAGAGGTCAAGGCAACCGACTCAAGCGAGTTGGCACACGCACCTCCACCAATCCAGCGCACCACTTTTCCTTCTCCCTCATATCTCCCATCCACACCATCCTCTCCCCATCCTTTCTCATTCTCTCACGTCCCCTCCCGTCTTTCCCTTCCCACTTCTTCCAAAACCCAGCGCGCGCCGGCTTCACTCCTACTAACTTTCCAACTTCTTCAAAAGCTGGCTCAATCCATCACCAACGTCGGCGTTTCGGTACGTCTCCCTCACTCTCCAGCCTCATTCCTTTCCCCCTTCTTCCGCGCGCCGTTCCCATCATTTGGTTTTTGAGCGACAGATTATTCTGACTTTTCCGGCGGTTCTGGGAACAGCCCACCATCCCCGCCTACGAGATGCAGCCCGCCGACTCTCGCGATTGTGTATATCCAGTTCGCTCCCACCGCTCTCTCAACCACCAATCCTTTTCCACGTCACGGAATGAGATAATCAAGTGCTAACGCAAGAAAACTTCAGCTGCCGGCAAAGCAGAGCATCCCGGTCAAGCAGACCGACAGGATCGTCCATCAGGTTTGTCCATCCTTTCTTTTCTACCCGACCAGCACACTGTCCTCAATGACGAGCTGTCTCATTGTCACCTTGCGTTGAATGCTGCTCGGCCTGGCAGCACGCCTGGGTGGAGCGGAGTACAAAACCTTTCGTACAATGCAACGGCATGCCACCGGTCGTGTGAAGAACGCGGCCCTCTAGGCGCGGGGCTCGTCCTCGGCCTGTCGGCAATCGCAGGAGCACGCAAACAGGTCAATACGAAGGATTAGAGCAATGTATACCTCCTACCCGCATCGGCGGCAGGTTGCGAACCGGATTGCGAGCTTGGTCTTTCAGCAGCTTGCATGCAGGGAGAAGTCCATTCAGGCCACCCCGGAGGTGTGTCCTGGGTGGATCAGCAGCGTCGAAAGACAACCTGAAGGTGCTGCAACGGCTTATACCGGCCGGGATCCAAATGGGTCCCCAGCGCGGGATGAACGGCCCTTGTCAGTTACCGCACTGCCTGGCCTACCCAGGAAGGTTTACCTGATCGCGGATGGTGGCCTTTCTGGGGATGACGGCTGATGAGCAGTGGGGCGGTGAAAACAGACAGCCCACTTGGACAGTGTGCTGGGGACAAACTCAGTGCATTCGTGTGCTGACGGGTGGACAATCATTTTTCTAGGACGATCAAAGCCACGACGCCTCCCCCCCCGCCACCACCGCAGACGCCTCCATCAATCAGGCCGCCAGCGATGGCACTCGAGTTGCCCCCTCTCCCCAAATGGTCGACGTCGGGGTCCAGTGTGAGCTGGAAAAAACGCAGGCAGCAATTGCCGACATCTCGTCCCACCTCCTGCTCGAGCGCATCACGGCGCTTGAGAAACACGTTGAAGCGCTGAATCTGAGCGCCGAAGAGCTCAACAAATCCCATAACAAGACCCGCAAACTCCTGTCGATGCACCGCGGCCAGATTAGCCGGAACTTGACGCAAATCAAGAAGTTGGGAGGATTTGCGGCCGAAGTTCCGGATGACATCCTTGAGCCAGAGGAGGCAGGTCCCGCGGCAAGCACCGGTGCCTGGCAAGCACCCAGAGGTTCCGTCCGAATGGCAAGCGCAACCCCGCCGCTGCCAGGGCCTCCGCCGACGCCGCCGACGCCAACCCCGAGGCCCGCCCCAACGCCCTCCCGCAGTGAGAGGGCCCGCCCCGTCCCGCCCCAACCCCCGCAGTTTGTTGCGTCGATTTTTTTTTTCTTACCTTCTTCTTTCGCTTTTGCCCTTCTTTCCTTGGCCCAGTTATTTTTCTCGGTCCCGTCAGGAGGAAGGCTCGAGTTATTTTAATACGCGTTCAATTTGGTCCTGTTTGCCGGTGGCCTCGGGCACAAGGTTGGAATCGGGTTTTTCGGGCGCAATGATGGGCAGGGGACAATGGGATCGATCATGGGAGTTTATCTGGTATTCTGGTTTGGTGCATTTGCAGGACTCTGGGTGGAACTGAGGTTTCTGGTTTGAGGTCCCAGGCTTCCTTTTATTGGCGCAAAAATCCCCACTCATGACAAGCCAAACGTTTATTTCAACTTCACACTCTCTCTTTGTTCCACACAAACAGCGCGACCCGAATTTCGCGACAACCGAACTCGATCAATTGCCGCTGCTGCAAGCTGGATGGCAACAGAAGAAAGCTCGCCTCTCCTCTCGACCCTCCAAAGCACCGCCGACCAAACCGACACCGACCACCCACAACTCCAGCCCGACGAAACCGACCGCACCATGAGCACCCTCCTTTGGAAGACGGGAGCCATCTTCGGCGCCACCGCCGTCGGCCTCGGAGCCTTTGGCGCCCACGGTCTCAAGAAGCGCATTTCCGACCCGAGCAAACTTGCCAACTGGTCCACGGCCGCGCAGTACCAGGTATTTACCCACCTCCGTTCCCGTCCGTCTGTTGCAGCTGGCGGAAAATATTGACGCAGGCACCTTGGACAGCTCATCCACTCGGTCGCGATGCTCGTCGCCAGCAACAACCCCGTCGCGGGCGTGCTCTTCACCGCCGGCATGACCATGTTCAGCGGCAGCATCTATGCGCTCACTCTCGATACCGAGCGCTTCCGCTTCTTGGGTCCCGTCACCCCTCTCGGCGGCCTGTGCCTGATTGGTGGGTGGGTGGCGCTGGCGTTTGGGACGCGCGGGGCAGCGGTGCGCTTGCCGCGGTTCTGAGGTGTGGATGATGCTGGATGATGGCGAGGTGGTTTTGTCGGTCGCCATTGAGCTGTGTACTTTTCTTACGGATTGCCTGTACTGGTGAAATTTTGATCATTCTCCCCTCCTCAATAAACTGTCTTCAGCCTGATTCTCTCCAGGTCGAGCGGCATCTTCGTCACCTGTGAAAGCCCGCGCGTAAACCCCGCTCTTGATCGCAACTTGACGAGCCGGAGTTCATACAATAACAATATGCATGGGTCTTCGCGGCTTCATTTGTGGTAAACGCAGCGCCATACTTTTCTGTCTTTCTTGTGTCTGATCTCGGATTCTTCCCCCCACGAGCTTGAAGAAACCTGAGTTTGCCGCGGCCTCACCCAAACAGACCTGCCACCTCGTGGTCAGTCGTGGTAAATTCCCCACTCGATCGTGGCCCCGCGGGGCGCGCATGGCGCATACCCCCTTGTTCCCACGCGGTCAATTCCATTATCGTCCCAATGGAAGCGAGCAATGGAATCGACAATTAGATCCCGAATACCTTGGTTACCGACGTAGAAGATCCGTTTGCTGACGTGGACCTTTGCATCAACACCAAAGGCACAAGTGCCGTATTGAGCAAGCTGACGCTGGCGGGCGGAACTCACGGTCCTAGAGTTGATCACTTTAGCACTTGGTTGGAGCCTGGTTGGCGGCGAGGCAAGTTTATTTGTTTAGGTACTTACCAGGTCCCGTCCCCAACAATATTGTCGTGGAGGCGGAGGCAGTCTGGGACAAGAGGGGACGCCGAACTAGCTCGGTTCTCAAAGGTAGAGTCACCGCAGAGGTTGACGGACCTTGGCAATATCCTGGGGAGATCTGTCTTATTCCGAGAGGCGAAGGTGGTGTTGCTGTACCAGATGCCCTCGGAGATCTGGACGCTTCCGGGCGGAAGTTCGAGGTCTGCCGGAACATCTTGGGCGCCGTTGGCAACTTCTGCCGGCGCACAGTTTATGCTGCAAGCAAATGCGGACAACACAAGGATAAACCTGAAGAGAGACATGGTGATTGCGGGAATGATGTTTGTGGGAGTGTTTGATAGGTTTGTCTCGGGGTTGAGTCTGGAATAAGTGCCGGAAAATGGGGGCCATCGACAGAATTAAATACCTAAACCTGTTCGGGGTTCGAGAACAGAGAACACCGATACACACTGCGTGCATGCTGCACGTCTGCCAAGAATGGGCAGCGGATCACCGCAGCAGCAGGGTATGCATATGCATTGCAACTGGGTCCCTTGTTGCCCTGTCATTTATTTGGAGTCACCTAATGATGGCCTTAGCATGGCCTTTGTCAAGTACCGTTGTGTTGGCATTGTGCAAGCTGAGAACTTGCAAGGGCGGCAGTCCTCCATCCGAAGACGTCTAGGGCATTAATGAATTGTGGTGGAATGAGTTAGTTGTCGTAAACATGAGATCCGCATCAAGCAACTGCTACCCAACGCCTCTTAGCCTTCTGGTTCTTCAGTATTGCCGCAGTCTGGCAGGTGGCCGGGAGATTCCATGTGGGCCCTGACGGCGTCTTCAGAACTTGGTGTTACCATCAACTGTGCTGACTCCCAAGTATGGTTAAGCTCGGAATAAGTCGGGTGTTGCGAGTTTCAGCGTCCAAGCGCACGCAGCCGCCACCGCATGGAGCCTTTGGTCTTCGCTTAGGTAGGTACCTATTCCGCACACAACATCGAGTCAACAGCGGCAAGGAACATGCCCAGAGGGAGCTGCACAAGCTTTCCGCAAAGCTTACCTCTGGCAGCCATCGTTTGAGGAGACGGGTAGCCCCGGGACCCGGATGGAGACCGAGCTCGGGGCGCGAGCTTGCGTGGTGGATATGATTCAAGGCTGACGTAGCTGCTGGAGTTGGTGGTTGACTCGTGCAATCAACGGGTGGTGATGCTGTAGCACAGAGCTCGTTTCGCGTCGCGAGGAGCCCCGACGCACTCGGATATAATGGCAATGGTACTCGCCCAAGCCAAAGAGTCTGTCATTCTCAGACACGAGAACATAAAGGCCAAAGCTGCCGACACCCGACGGAAACATCCCCTGGTGCTCAGCATTGCCAATCTCAAACACCATGAATCCTGCATCCAGCACAGAACAAACGCCAAAATACGGCAAACGCTTGCTGGTGAATATCATCGACGAGCGTGCCCAGAACGAGCCCGACCGAGAATGGGTGTCGACCCCGAACTCGTCCGACCCAAAGGACGGTTGGAAGAAGATCACATATAAACAAGCCGCCAACGCCATCAACCGGGTGGCCCACAGGCTCGTCAGCTCGACCGGCGTCCCCCCGAAAGGCGAGTTCCCAACCGTCGCATACATCGGCCCTAGCGATGCGCGCTACCTTGCTTTCGCCCTGGGCGCCGTCAAGGCAGGGTACCAGGCGCTCTTCATCTCGCCGCGCAACTCGCACGAGGGCCAGGTCAACCTGTTTGAGCTCACCAACTGCCACTTCATCTGGTTCGACGCGGCCTACAAGGACATGGTGCAGTCGTGGGTGCAGGAGCGCGATATGCACGCCTTCATGACCTTCCCCATCTCGGCTTGGTTCCCCGACGAGGGGATCGAGCCATACCCGTACAACAAGACGTTTGAGGAGGCCGAGTGGGATCCGCTGCTGGTGCTACACACCAGCGGGAGCACGGGATTTCCGAAGCCCATCGTGGCGAGGCAGGGGATGTTGGCGATCGGAGATAAGTACCACAACCTGCCCGAGTGGAAGGGGAGGAGGCTGTGGCTGGATGAGATGTCGCGGCGGTCAAAAAGAATTCTGCATCCGAGTGAGTGGCCACCAGCTGGCTGGACCGTCGCAGCTCCCCATCCGCAGAACTAACCAAGATGTGTCTGCAGTGCCGCTGTACCATGCCGCCGCCATGTACGGGTCATTGTTAATGATCCATTACTGGGACGTTCCCGCCGCGTTTGGCATTGGCGACCGGCCGCTCTCGGCGGATATGATGCAGGAGTGTCTGAAGTATTCCGACGTGGATGCTGTCATCTTGCCGCCTGCGATTCTGGAGGACATGAGCCAGTCGGAGGAGGCCACGAACCTCCTCCAAAAGATGGCGTATGTGGGTTTTGGCGGTGGTAAGCATGCCCCAGTGAAGCACTCCGGGAAGAGAGACTGGCAGGCACTGATTCGTCTCCTTGCAGGCAACCTCGCCTCTGAAGTCGGAGACCGACTCGTCAACAACGGAGTCACGTTGTTGAATGTCATCTCGGCCACAGAGTAGGCTTCTGCCCTGATCAAGGTGTACAGACGGTGGACTGACACTCTCAGGTTTACCCCTTTCCCGCTCTACTGGCAACCGAAGCGTGAGCTGTGGCAGTACTTCATCTACAACTCGGAGCTTTTTGGTTGCGAGTGGAGGGAGTCTGCAGAAGAAAACGTGTATGAACAGGTGATTGTGCGCAAGGAGAAGGACCCCGGAGTGCAAGGGTTCTTTTACACGTTCCCCAACGCGAAGGAGTACTTCACGAGAGACTTGTACATGCCCCATCCCTCACTGTCCGACCACTGGATCTACCACGGACGCGCCGACAACATCATCGTCTTCTCCAACGGAGAGAAGCTCAACCCGGTCTCGATCGAGAACATCATGATGAACCATCCCGGGATCAAGGGGGCAATCGTGGTGGGCAGCAACCGATTTCAACCGGCGCTGATCCTTGAACCGACCGAGCAGCCCAAGACCAAGGAGGAGGCTGATGCATTCATCGAAAGCATCTGGCCCGTGGTCGTCAAAGCGAACCACGAAACCGTCGCCCACGGACAGATAGGGCGGCAGCTCATCATCCTCTCACACCCCGACAAGCCGTTCCTGCGAGCTAGCAAGGGCACGATCCAGAATGCCGGCACCATCCGCATGTACAAGGACGAGATCGACAAGATCTACGAGCGCGCCGGCGACATCGCGTCAACCGAGGCACCAAAGTTAGACCTCAGCTCGGCCGAGGCGTTGACCCAATCCATCGAGACGCTCTTTGAGAAGTGGCTGCATGCGCCCAAGCTCGAACCGGACACGGACTTCTTCACGGTGGGCATCGACTCGATGCAGGTCATCAACGCGTCGCGGCTGCTCAGGGCGGGCCTCGAAGCATCCGGCATCACGGTCGACGCCTCCTCATTGGCCACACGCGTGATCTACGGCCACCCGACTTCGAGGCGGTTGGCAGAGTACCTGTTCTCGGTGGTGGGCAAGGAGGGTCAAGATGCCACCATCGGGGACACGGAAGACGAGAACCATGCCATGGAGGCCATCCTGGAAAAGTACAGCAGGGACATGCCCCAGGCGCATGCGGCCAAGCCCCCGCCGGCAGACGAGGGGCAAGTGTTCGTGATCACCGGAACCACGGGCGCGCTGGGCTCGTACATGCTCGACCTGGCAACTTCCTGCCCGCGGGTGAAGAAGGTCATTTGCCTCAACCGCTCTGACGACGCCGAGGAACGACAGAAGAAAGCGGGGGCTGACCGTGGCCTCAAGACCGACTTCTCCAAGGCCGAGTTCCTCCACGCCGACCTCTCGCGGTTCGACCTCGGGCTTGACAAGCAGACGTACGAGAGGCTGCTCCGGGAAGTGGACCGCGTCATCCACAACCAATGGCCAGTCAACTTCAACATGCCGGTCGAGTCCTTCGAGCCGCACATCCGCGGGGTGCGCAACCTGGCTGACTTCAGCTGGAAGGCGTCGAAACGCGTCCCGGTTGTGTTCATCTCGTCCATCGCAACCGTCAACGCGTGGAGGAAGCCCGAGCCCGTGCCGGAACGGTCACTCCACGACCTGGACATTAGCGCTGGCGGGTACGGACGCTCCAAGCTCGTCAGCAGCCTCATCTTGGAGAAAGCAAGCGAGGTGTCGGGGGTTCCGACCGAGATCATCCGCGTGGGCCAGATTGCGGGGCCGAGCAGCGAAAAGGGCTGCTGGAACCGGCAGGAGTGGCTTCCCAGCATCGTGGCCAGCTCGGTGTATCTCGGGATGCTGCCGGACAGCCTGGGGCAGATGACGACGGTTGACTGGACCCCGATCGAGGGAATCGCGAAGCTCGTGCTTGAGGCGTCGGGCGTGACATGCAAGGTGGCGATCGAGGACATCAACGGATACTTCCACGGGGTGAACCCAAAGCGGGCGCAGTGGAAAACACTCGCAGAAGCAATCAAGGAGTTCTACGGCGGCCGCATCAAGAAACTGGTCAGCCTGGACGAATGGGTCAGCGCCTTGGAGAAGAGCCAGGCCAAGGCTGAGGACATCAGCAAGAACCCGGGAGTGAAGCTGCTGGACACGTACAAGGCCTGGGCGAGGGCGGCCAAGGAGGGACAGGAGTATGTCGCCATGGACACGGATCGGACC
>OUNM011157742.1_pt1 | contig 18264 bp, 20 predicted proteins | sample 1769961 | NCBI WGS metagenome assembly OUNM01 (sample SAMEA3914820, study PRJEB12502) | metagenome | biome: forest; material: soil | place: USA | collected 2012-03-12 | depth 0.3 m
CCTTCTCCTTGCCCTTCTCCTTGCCCTTCTCCTTGCCCTTCTCCTTGCCCTTCTCCTTGCCCTTCTCCTTGCCCTTCTCCTTGCCCTTTTCTTCACCCTTTTCCTTAGCCTCAGGCTTCTTCTTCTCGGGCTTCTCTTTGCCCTCTTTTTCGCCCTTTTCGTCCTTGTCGCCCTTGGAGTTTCCCTTGTCCTTGTCCTTGTCCTCGCCCCCGCGTTTGCCGACGATGGCAACCTGAAGCACTCCTTCAGAGGATCCATTCAACGAGGCGTAGATGTTGCTCGGGGACAGGACAACGGTTGATGAGGTGGTCGGAAGCGCAACTGTGGTGTCAACAGCGGTAGAAGACGGCCCGGCCGCAGAGAGGGAGCGCTTGGCAGGTGTAGGGGGCAAGGCCCAGACCACAACTGCCAAGGCAGCGCCGACGGCAATAACTGGAGCTTTCATGTTTACTGGAGGTGACACAGACTCGAAAACGACTGACTGAGGTTTGCCCGGCTTGGGGGGGAAATAAAGAGCGTAGGATAGTGTCTAGGGAATGAAAAGGTAAATGGAGCAGCCCCTCAAAGGCATGGTTAAATAGGTCGTCCTCCGCGCCCCAGCCACCAGAGACAAAAAGGCTTTGGCGGAAACGTGGGCTGTTGACAAACAACCTCGGGCATGCTCAGTGAGTGAGCTCGGGCATAGCTCGGGGGGTTGGGAGAGGGAAGGGGGTCAATGTCACCAAGCCAACATGTATCGGCGAAAGCGCGAGGGAGTGGCTAAGCCAGCATCTGACGAAGACATGATTTGGTTTAGCTTGTGCGTGTATACGTGTGTATATCCAGTCCGTGGCCGGCCCAACACGGGCCCCGTAGTCCGTTCCGAACGGCCCCAAGTTCCCCACCACCCCGGAGTGGACCGGCGGCCTGTGAGCGTCCCGCCCTCGGCGATACCTCGACGAGGCCCATTAGATGGTTCGGTGCACGTACAAAGTGTGCGTCCTTCGGTGCCGAAATCTCCCCATATTCGTGATGGTCGACCTGGGTCTGATCCCCTGCTTGAATGACAGCCCGTCCCCGAAGAGGGCCCGACAGTGCTTCTCCGACCTTTGATGCCTGACTGCCCAACCCACAAGATGCCCGCTGTTGCAATGTACCTTGATAACAAACTAACCTCTGTTTCAACCAACAGCCATCAACACACATTCGCAGCTTAGTCTTCAGGAACCCCCGAAAACAATCCGACACGCATGCGGTGGCTCTGCATCGCCCAGTATCAGCGGCGGATCGAGGTTGAACAACGGCGGGGGATATGTGCGGGGCAAACTCACAAAGGGGAGCTTCGGTATAATGACTGCCAACACGGCAAGAAAGTTGATGGTAAAGTATGCCAGGTCGTAATGCGTGTAGTGTGTGCTCAGGAGGAAGAGCACAATGGGTACGCTGAGCAGGAATTTCTTGGCGGGAGTGTACTGCGCCCCGTCATCGATCTGCTCCCACATGTTCAGGTTGTCGTAGGCGCCGCCGTTGAACTCGAAGGGCACCCCGCGGACGTAGTGAAACATGATGTACGAGCCAAACATGTACGTGATGTTGGTCAGCGTCCATGATGTTTCCTGTGAGACGCCGGGGATGATGTCGTAGAAGATCTTGAGGCAGATGATCAGGAGGGGATGGATGGTCCAGGCACCTGCAGGCAGCAACACACTTGTTAGCCGGGTGTGGCTCTTTGCATTCGCAGCGCAGCGCAGAGACGGGGGCGGGGGGGCTGCTACAGGACACGCTCGGATCTAGGCCTACCTTTCGCGTTGACCCAATTCGCGTTCAGGTTCGGGAGAGCAGACTGGTCGCTGAGCTGCTCGATGGGCTCGGGCGGCTCGTGGTAGACTTGAAGGATGCTGCTAGATCTCCTCCTCCTACCCGTCTTGTCCGCCATCATGCCGTGCGTAGCCCCACGACGCGGAGGGTTGGTGCCCGCGTCGTAGGAGACGGTGCGAGAGAGGAGTAGTGGGGACGACAGTTTGGCGGTGTTTATGTCGCCGCAAGGTGCGACGCTCGGGCGGATCGAGTTCCGAGGTCGAGTCCGAGGCCACACGGTGGGCGGGTGGACGGTTGGCGCGGCCGCTGGGTCTGGTGCTCGTCGAGTGATGTCACAGTTTGGGCTTGGGATCGAGCCACGCAAGACGACCGCCGAAGGTTCCGGGGTTTTGGGTCAGAACCCGCTCGGCCGTTCTGGACAGCCGGCTGTTTCGGGGATGCTGCAACGGCAGGCTGGCCAACGGCGCGCGACACAAGCGGCGACGGGAATGGACAAGGAGTTGTTCGGGGTCGGGTGCCACGGCCGATGACGGTTTGGTGTGGGCGTGGCCTCGTGGCCTATTGGACAATCAGCACGCGGTGCCGCTGTCTTGCCGCGCCAGGAAGATTCGCAGATTCGCAGATTCGCCGAGCGGTGGGAGGTGAACGAGAGACTCGGACGGCAACAAAGGAGAAGCCGCAGCAGGGAACGTCGACGGGTTCCCGCTTCCAAGGTTCCGATATCCGGACTTGACACACACCGGCGACAGGATAACGCACTGGAGAGAAGAAAGAGCCACGGGGGGCTTGGAAGATGGACGAGCGAGTGCAGGCGGCAATGTGGCCAGACCACGCCCCGAAACCTGGCAGAGGACGATGAGGGCCCAGGTACCTCCACTCCGGCACATTGCCGGAGATTGAGGAGCTGGTGGGCCTCGGGACATGGAGCACTAACAATTCAGCCCAGGCCCGCGCCTCGTATTTCAGTGGGCCACCTCCTGTCGCATGGGGCTGCGCACACTGCGATAACGGCTGGCAGCCGCCTGTAACAAAATTACCGGGGCCCGCGGACGCGGTGAGCGGGAGACGCGGCTTCCGCCAGCACCTCTTTGTCTGTCGAGGTCGGCAGTGGCTCCGTATGCTGGGTATCGGAGAATATGAGAAGAGGAGAAAGATGCGAGAGGGAAATCCCGTTGATTGCATTGGTTTTCCAGAAGAGAGAAGGAGGTAGGATGAAGCGAAGGCGTCGTGGAAACGACCCAGTAACAGAATACAGCATACACGAGCCCTCGGAATAACGGTACAAGACTGACATTCCGTAGCGTACAGAATACAGCACAGAATACACTCGCGTTACACAATACAGATGAATACAGAATACAGAATACCAAATACTACAGAATAAATACAGCAAAGTGGCCCGTGCATCTTGCATAACTCGAGCATGAGGCTTCCCACGCAAAAGTCAACAAGCAAGTGGGGCGCCCAACCTTGAATTTCAATTTCAAGACCGCGCCTTCAACGTCTTAGGTCCTCTGCAGGCAACGACCTTTCTCTGCCGAATCACCCGCTCGCGGCTGCGCCTCCATCCCATCTCCAGCACTGGCGGCCGTCCCCCGAAGCAGGCAACAACTCGACCACAGCCTTTGCCAACAGCCCAGCAGTAAGCCTCCGACTCGCGTTACTGCCAGCGTGGCGAGACAGCCAAGGGCTGCAGTGGGAGTAGACGGCAACCGGCGTCTGGTGCTAATGGGAAGCCACTCTGCGCGATGAACAACACGGCGCCACCGTCAAACCAGGCGATAATCCCGGAGGAGACGCCAGCCAGTGTGGATGAGCCGTCGCCTGGGCTTTCCTCGGGCAAGAAACGCCCGGCCTCGGAACCCGAACCCGGCCGGATGGACGGGTCACAATATGCCGGCTCCCCGTCTCCCAAGCGGCTAAAGGGGTCAGGCTCTCCGAAAGAAACTGAGATGTCCGACTTGACGACGCCTCTGGAATCCAGGCCACCGACGACGGACGTGCCCTCTGTGCAGGCGCGTTCAAAAGCCCATGATGGATGGAACCAGGGCATCGGCGGCGGCTTACGGACCTCGTTCGCTGGCAAGGGTAAACTCCGAAAACCACTTTCTCAGAGGGCGTCCGAGTCTCCTGTCCAACCAGCTGCCGAATCGGTGGACGTCGGGGGCCTGGTCATGCCCTCGGGCAACCTCAAATCGTCGAGGACCCGCTCTGACAACGCCTGGCAAGCCAAATTCGTCAAATGGTGCGTCCGGCTGATGGCCTTGAACAAACATCAAGAGGGATTGGGCGATCCGGACATTTTGAGAGAGGCTTGGGGTTTGTGGCTCGAGAAACGCGCGTCTCTTTCAAGCGCGCTTCGGGCCGTGGCTTTACGGGCAGCCAAAGACACCAACCTTGACCCGGGGAAGCTGAAGGAAATGCTCTCACAGGCCCTTGAGACCGAGACTCAAAGTGTATGGGATGCTGTTTCGACGGGTACCTCTTCCGTGGGAACTGAGCAACCAGCGACCCCGCTGTCCGAACAACAAAGCAACAGCGGCCAGTCGGAAAGCAACAAGTCAACATTGCAGGCGAGCCGGGAAACAAACGGCTGGGCACTCCCGCCGCTCCAGTCTTCTTCGAGCTTTGATGCCAAACAAAAGGACCAACGCGCGTGGGAAGACAAGTTTGTGGCTTGGTGCAAGTCGCTCGTCCGGCTGAACGGCAAAGAGATCAAGGCCGGAACCGCCCAAGAGCGGAAGCGACTCACCGAAGCATATTTGAAATGGATTGAGACCATCGACGGATTGTCAAAAACAAAGGCTTCCCTGGCGCGGCGGGCGGCAGTCCACTATTCACAAGACAACAGCGCGCTCCTTGCCGCCATATTTGCTGGCGGCGCGTCTCCCAGCGAACCCCAGGTCGTGGAATCGGACCCGGTAAGGCAAGAGGATTTTACGCCGTCTTCGGTGGCCCCCGTTCCCGATCAGCTTGTCTGTGGGAGTGTTGACGTGTTTCGCGCTGAGGATGCGGGAGACCGAGACAAGTACTTCCCCGGTATCGGTCCGGACGAGACCTTCTGCCACATGTGCGCGTCTCACGGCCACGACGCAGCGAGCTGCCCAGAGATGACCTGCCGCTTCTGCCGCGATCATGAGCATCGATCATTCAGCTGCCCGACGCGTTCACGATGCACAAAGTGCAGGCAACTCGGTCATTTTCAGAGAAGTTGCAAGGAGAAACTGGCGTTGCCCAAGGAGGAAATGGAATGCGCGTTTTGCGGGTCGCGCGAGCACGTTGACGCGTCTTGCCAGGAGCTTTGGAGGAGCTTCCTGTCCAACCCCGACACGGCCCGCAAAGTGCGTTCCCTACCGGTATTTTGCTACTGCTGCGGCCGCCAGGGACACTACGGACCCGTTTGTGGGCTGAATCCGCAGAGAAGCGAGGAAAACGCGTGGGAGACATGGAGTCAGGCAAACTGCGATCGGTATCTGGATCCGGCGTCCTCGGAAGTCGCCATCATCGGAAGTTCAGCCGGGTCTGCTCCCTCGTCTGAGAGGCCTGACTTCGGCAAGAGTATCGTCCCGAAGAGACACATTTTCTTTGAGGAGGCAGACGACGACGACGTCGATGAGTTCATTCGACCGCCCGTGCAAAAGATTCCTCGGGTTGGAAACATCAACTTCTCCAGCAACAACGCAGGGAACCGCGGCGGGAGGCGGCCAGGTGGTGGGCAACCTGGTGACAGAAACGGGAGACCGGGATATACACAGCCGCCGCTGCCTCCTGGGCCTCCGCCCCCGTTACCGCGGAGGAATGGCGGTCGGCCAAGGGGTGGTGGGGCGAGATACTAGACCCGGAGCTCGATGAGGGTGCGCATCTTGAACTTGGGAGGCCGCATGGACTAGAATTGTGTGTTGCCTCAACAGGACACAGAGTATGAAAGGACGTTGCTTGAAGATGCCTCGACTGACCCCGAAGCAGAAACAGTACAGAGTTCACCAAACGGGGAAAGCATTTGCCAGATCCAATCAGAAGACTCAATCTTTGTCCCTGTTTCCGCTCAACGGTGCGCCATTTGCGTTTGCCTCTTGGTTCCATCAGCATGGGGCCTGAGCCGCTTGTCAATGGCGGTGAGGGCTGTCGGTGAGAGATTTTATCCGCGGCGAAAGGCATGGTCGTTCCCGGGGTTCGCGCTGTGGAAGAGGAGGAGAGTGAGAGTGGAGACGAGAGGGGTGGATTGACAACCCGACGCGTTCCCATTGCCCGTTTTCGCGTGTCGACCTCTGGTTCGTCGAAGCTTGATGCGGGGAGTGGTGGCGAGAAGCAGTTGCTCGTTTGTCCATGGGAGACTCGGGAGCGAACCCGGAACTCAGCATCGACTTGTCAACGGCGCTCTTCGCTTTATACGATCGGCTGTGAAATCAGCACAGCGCGCCAATCTCGTGTGCCTGTCGCGCGAAACACGCGCCTAAGCCGCCAAGCACCAATCATCGAGGCGAGATTCGTTTCACGTCGTCCAAGGCCGAACTTGATTGGATATCAGACGCGGCTTCTCTCGCTTCCACCCACTCTCCCGTCCCACCCCCTGCCTTTCCCCGCAAGCCTTCTTCTGCAGGATGCGGGTGTTTCCTGCTGCTGACTGGATGAGAATGGTCGGCCTTGAGACGGCTGCAGACGGTTGCATGCAGATGCTGCGCCTCCGGCCAGTCAAGTAGCCCATCGCGTCCGCCGCGTCGACTCCCGGGCGCGGCGGCCGGCCAGTCCCTGCGTTGAACCCGCTCTTGCTCCTGCATGCCGGAGCTGCACGACGGCTGCACAGCGCATGGGGCAATGAGTCACCCACCACCACTCGTTTCTCTCTCCTGCCAACGGTCTGGAGCCGTGATCACGGAGGGACTGTCACCCCATCACAAATCCGCGAAATCGCGCAAGGGGGGAGGGAGTCGGAGGACGGGAGAAAATGTGGAGGCTGTTGGGGAGGTAGGGCCATCCACCAGATTCCATGGGTGATTTTCGACATATCAGGGTCCCTCGTTGGGGCTGTTTATGTCGATGCCCTGATCGAGGTTCCCCCCTCGAGAGTCCTCCGGCACCCTCTCCTCTCTCTTCATAGTCCGCGGCTCCCTGGCGGCGCCCTCAATATTCATTGAGATCGAAGTCATCTTCTCTCCTTCACTCTGCATTCCTTTTCCAGATTGTCAACCTTGTCCTTGTCTGTGTCCTCCTCCCTTTGTTGAATCCCCCAAATATCAGCTCCACGGCCTCTTAGGACATTACTTTGTCAAGATAATACTCGAGCCCGCCATCAGACTGTCTCTCACCTGGAAATTTGGTTGGCGCGGCCGTTGGTCACACAAGCCACAAAAGACACACACCTCACTCAAGTTGCCGCCTTCACGATTATGCAAGCGCCATGGCGACCAACCCACAAGCATTCTACTGCCTGTGGCAAAATGAGACCATCCGCGAGAAGCTCTTCGAGCTCCTGCCCAAGCAGGACATGTGCGCAGTTAGACTGGCCAACTCGGCCTGCTGCAACCTGGTCACCAAGCGGCTTTTCCTACGAACCAACCTAACATTCACCGCCAACAGCCTCACCAAGGCCAGCAGGATCGAGGCCCTGTCCAGGGTCGGCCACCACATCGAGCACCTCACGTTCTCCATGCCCCATTCCAATGCCACCTTCCTGCCTCCCCTGATCCATCCCCAGACCGGCGAAGAGATCTTCTTCCTTTACAGCCCGCACACGTCGACGGAATCGGCCACGTCGAGGTCAAAGTATGACAACTCGGAGCTGGGCGAGATCCTGACGCAGCAATACCCGCCCCTTTTCCATGCCGCCACCCATGTGCCGTCCTTCATCCGCGCCATGGAGCAAATGACCAACATGCGCCACCTCACAATCAAGACGCCGGGCCAGGACCCCAGCGAGAGGTACCGCCGGAACATTGTCGACTACGCGCTGATCAGCCTGCGCATCTCCCTCGAGCGCGCACCGCTCACGAGGTTGTCGAAGCTCACCCTGTCGGGGGTCCATCCCTCGGCCTTCTACGACCTCCGCCACGCGCCCGGATTCGGGGCGCTGCCCTCGGCGGCGCTGCGCTGGCGCCAGATCCGGAAGCTCTACATCTCGGTCGAGTCCTGGGACTTCTACGGCCCCTCGCCCGGCCTGGACCACCTCAAGATCATCGACGACTACATCCGGACGTTTGCGCCGCACCTCGACAAGCTCTCGTTCACTTGGCTTGGTCGCAGGGGCCCCTGCCCCATCGCGCTGTCGGGCGACCCCCTCTTCGCTGCGCCGCGCAGCAGCAAGAAGCTCTTCAACGAGGTCACCAGCCCCATGTCTCCGCTGCCCCCGCGGCCACTGCGGCGGCCGCTTCTCATGCCGCGCCTTCGGTCCATGGCGGTGCGCAACGCGACCATGAACGCGGAGCAGCTGCGCGGCCTCGTGGCGACGCACAAGCGCACGGTGCGCGAGTTCGATTTCGAGAACGTGGCGCTTCTGCGGGGCGGCAGCTGGGACGAGGCGCTCGCCCCACTGACCGAGGGCGAGAGCAGCGACGCCTGGTCGCGTCGGTCCATGGCCGTCAGCGACGCCAGGCCGGGGACGTCGCGGTCCAACTCGTCTGGGTCCGCCGTCGCGAGCTCGGTGGAGGATGTGCAGCTCCCGGCCTCGTCGGCGGCCGCCGCCGCGGCGAGCAAGGAGCTGTTTGAAGTTGATTTGGAAGGCATGGTGTTTGGCGGCGTGAACGACGTCGTCGAGACATTCGAGGTGGGCGTCGAGGAGTGGGCTCGTGGAGTCACCGCTGCCGCCCGCGAAGCGCCACGTCCCAGCTCGGCGGGAGGGAAGACAGATGATGGCGGCCTGGCATCCGATATTGAGGCGGCGAGACAGGCAAGCCAGGGTTTCAACACCAAGCTGAAGAAGCGGCGCATCCGCAGGAGATCGGAGAAGCACGACCAAGAAGAAGAGGCGGCGCCCGCTAGAGACGAAGACAAGCGCAGGAGTGAGGAGCGCAGGGGCGAGGAGCGCAGGGGCGAGCGCCGCAGCGACAACCACCACAGCCCTCACACGCCTCACACCCCGCCCAGCCGGAGCCATCACAAGCACTCCCGCAGCGACGACAGCAGCGACCGGCATTCATCGGGACGAGACTCCCAACGGCGGCACCGGAAGCATCGGCGGCACCACTCGGAGAAATCCGAAATCCCCGAATCCGCCTCGTTCATGCCCGAAGTTGTCGGCACGGACGATGAGTCGTTCGCACGCCCCTCGACGCCGCGGCCCAAGATGGACATCAGCGTGCCCATCCTGAACCCCGACCCGCTCCCCGTGATGCTGCAGCCGACCGTGTACGACCCGTCAGCAAAGTTCGGCCCGCTGCTCAAGACGCCCGGGTCCTCTTCCTCCTCGCCCGCGCGGTCGGCCAACAGCGACGGCCTGTCGTCGGCGCAGCGCTCCATCGAAGCGGACCTCCTGGCCGAGGCCGAAGAGGCGGCGCTGCGGGCGTCGGCGCTCCAGCGGGCCAAGGCGGCCGTCATGACCAAGCTCTCGCGCGAGTTTTCCAAGCGCAGGCCCGCGGACGCCGGCGACGCCCGCGGCAAGGGCTCGGCAGCCGTCGTTGCGGGGCTGTCGGCGTTAAACCTCGGCATGAACCTGCCGCCGCCGGCCGCGGCGCACCAGCCCCGCAGCGGGAGCGGGCTGAGCTGCGCGTCGTCGTCAACCATCGGGTACCGGCTTCGCGAGGGCCTGTTTGGGCGCAGCCTCGCCAACGTGGTCATCATGCCGGACCACCGCAGTCTCGAGAGCCAGAGCGCGCTGGTGCCGCTGATGTTTAGCCGGTCTTGAGAATAAAAACACAAAAACTAGAGGGGATAGTACCATGTCGACGAGTTGAAGTAGCGAGGGGGTGTGCGTGTGGGGCGTATTGGTGTTTGGACGGGATTTGCGGACTCGGAGTTGGTTGGCCGGAGGGAACGGCCACGGCTGGTTGATGGTTCGGGCGGGCAGGGCTTGGGTCGGCGATGATGTTGACGACGACGATGATACCATGGCGAAACGGACGGACACGGACACGGACTCGGACACGGAAACGGACGGTTCCCTGACTGTACGACTTCTAATGACCTTTCTTTTGTTACATATCGAATTCTCTATTGTTAGTTCTTGATTATTGATTATTGATGATTGACTCGAAAGAGTTGGACTTATGGACTCGATGCATTGGTCTTTGCTCCGTGAGACTCCCGCGAGAATTGTCCGACGTGGGTTCGGAAATTGAACCTGGAAGGTCGGTGCGCGGCCTTGGAGCGGCTTCCTGCTTGCCAAGGCCGGCGTGTACAGTACAATGCTTAAATACTTGTTAGCGCGACACATTTGACAGGGGTCCTGGTCCAAAGTTCAAAAACCTCTCTTTCAACAGTCTAACAGCCGTTTGAAGTACAAGAAATTAGAGAATCTGGAAGTACTTGACGAGATACTCCCAGTCAAGCCCTTTTTTTCGTATCAAAATATGTCGTTCTGCCGTTGAGTTCGAGATTTTTGCCTGGACCCCGGCCGAAAAGTCAGGCGCTAACTTTTAAACAAGGGGAGGACTGTAAGTGGCTGGCTGACTCAGCTGGACAACCTCCTCTCGTCCATCACTACTTTCCCAGCGCGACCACCCATCCGTCGTCCATGTGTGTTCTTTTCTCTGCATGCGGCAAAGTGAAAATGTCGAAGGAGTGGATCTGAGTTGGAGCGGCTCATCGGCAGAAAAGCACAGACCGGATCAGTGATGGTGTATTTTCGGAGGGAAGTCGCAGTGGTTTGGATGTTGAGAATCGACACTGAACGAGAGCACTTGGGATGTTGAACATCATGTCTGAACAGGGAGAAAAAGGCATGTCATGGTGTATTTTAATTATTGGATCAATACTCGGTAAAATGCAACTACTCCATGTGATCGCTCCTGGTGATGTCGGTCGGTCGGTCGGTCGGTCGGTCGGTGTGCGCCGCGGCTCAGGCTTCCGCTTGAGGGGGAAAGACTCGCGGCTTTTGGGCGTATAAATCACCGCAAGGTGCATTTTCAGTGACATGGACTGCGCGTAACAGAGCTTCACAGCTGATGAGACATGAACTTGTCACAAAATCACGGTGGGTGCGCAAATCAAGGCCGAGTCTCGGGCAGCTGCGCCGTCAAACTCGGAGAATTCTGGATCTGGCTGTCCCGAGTCCGGGAAGACGCCCTGTGGCAGCATGGTGGCAGAGAGTCTGTAGCTTAAAGGAGCAGAGTCGTTTGAGCGGCGACAATAATGGTCAGGTAAACGGCCAGTCAGGCAGCGCAACATCCACGGGACTGTCGGGTGGGCCCAACACCACCAAGACCATCACGACCACTTGAGCCTGCAAGTCCCTTGCCCGCCCACGGTGGTCTTGCACCGCCGGTGCCCGTCCCGCAGCTGGGCAACCGTGCTTGCTGGTGGGTTGGTGATGGCAACGAGAGCACGTCACCATGGCAACTCGAGGCTGGGAGTGGTCGCCCGGGGAGACCTCGCGCGGGCAGGCAGCAGCCCGGCCGGCGCCGGGAAGGAGGGCCAGCATGTAAACAAGAGACCCGTGATGGAATCCCCCAGGTAAACACTGTGTCGCCGCCGCCGTCGACCTGGCCAGTGCACCACACCTGCAGATTGCAGGCGTGCACGGTTGCCAGGCCACCAGAGTATAAATACCTGCCCTCCCCACCACGCCTCTCCCCTTCTCTTCCTTTTTTTTTCCTCATCGGAGCCTCGATCTTTGCGCCTTACGTTGACCACATTGCACCCGCAATCAATCTTCCAAAGACGCACGCCAGCTCTTTGCTCGCCTTCTCGCTCTCTTCTTCGACAGTTCGATCCTGTCGCCATCCGCCTCCGCTCTCCTCTTCGCCACGACCCGACCCCGTCCAGGTTCGCCTCGACAATGTCGTCCGTCGGCGCCCTCCGCCTCTTCGCCGCCGCGGCCTTCGTCGCGGTCATTTTCCAGCTCCACACTCGGCTGCTCGAGCTGGTGTTGACCGCCGCCGAAGTGTTCTGCGTCCTCCTCCCCCTCCCCCTCCTCCTCCCCCTCTCCCACCTCACGCCGCTGTTCTCTGCCTGGAGCCGCCCCCCTCCAGGCATCCAGGGCCTGCTAACGGTTGCAGGCCGCTTTGTGTTTTGGGCGGCGAGCTGCCTGTTTTCTGCGACTCGCTCTGGTCTTCGCTGCGCGCGAACCTTCCCCGAGTTTGTCGATCGCCTCCTTCGCCAGGAGGAGCTGCGGTCGCTGCTCGAGCGGGAGCTCTCCACGCTGCGGGCCAGATACGAGAAGCAGAAGCTGGCGCTCGCTTCTCTGAGCCACGACATCTTCGCCGTCTGCAAGGAAAGCGACCTCTTCTGCCGCGAATTCCCGGCAGAGATTAGCTACCGTCGCCGACACGGGATGCCTGCGGCAACGATCCGAGACACCGAGTGGGCCGAACCACAGCTCTGGATCAAGATGTGTAAGTGCTTCATTTGCTCTGTTTTTTCCCGACTTTCTTTTGTCGCTCCTCCAGCACTGCCCGTCCATCGCCTGTTGCCTCCGCGTCGCGTCTACCGACTACAGGGGAACCCAACCCTCTTCCCCCGCCCTTCTCCTTTCTGTCTTCGGTCTCATCACAGCATTTCTTCCCTATTTTTGTTTGTTTTGTGTTCTGTGCCTTGATCGCCATCTGACTCGCGTCTTCTTCTTTTCCCGTGGCGCAGTCTACGCCACCGATCTCAAGGCCGTTTTCCTCTCCGGCAAGGTCAAGCAACTTCGCTCGGCCGTTCTCACCAACGACGACCGCATTCGGCACCTGTCGACGGCAATCAAGGAAGAACGGCAGATGTTTCTCGACCTCGCCAAGAAGTACAACGACCTGAAGGAAAGGAAGCGCCGGGAAGAAGCCGAGGCGATCCGGTATTGCAGAGAGCTGAAGAACGCCGAGTCCTGGCAGCCGAGTAAGTCTACCCCAGCACGACCTTCGCTCCGTGTTGTGTTGACTGACACGGGTGTCGTTGTCCACATAGTCAAGGAAGCGCGAGATGCCCGGATGCGCAACCGGCTCCATTTGGCCCAGCTGCGCGACCGCGTCCGGCTGCCCGACCCTGTCCCCCGCCCGGTCGTCAGCGGGCCTTGCAACCTCCCTCTGCACGCGGCTCGCCGTGCTGCCGATGAGGCTAGCAGGGCTCTGGCAATCTGCCAGCCGGACGTTGTGGCTCTCCCTTCCCTTGGCGGTAGCTCCGATGCCTTGTTCGGGTGTCCTCAGGAGGCGCTGGTCCCCCTTTCCGCGCCAGCCTCCGAGACAACCACCCTCCAGCAGTTTGTCGCCCCGCCGGCCGTCTAGAACGCGGTCGACGAGGATACAATCATGCCGGATGCGCCCGACTGGGTTGAGGAGGACTCGGATACCTCCATGCTCGACGCAGAGATGGTCGATTGGATGGTTGACATTGACATGGTCGACGCAGTAAGTTTCTTTCTCGTTCTCTTTTGATGCCAATCCATCGCAATCACTAACCGGCGTCCTGCCCCCGCAGCCACCTTACGAGCCGCTCCTCTGCCAGGGCTCACCCGTCCGCACACTCCCTGCCTCAGCTCCTCGGTTCTCTCATGTGTCGGCCGCTTTTGCGTACGACACAGCCATGGAGTTGGAGCAGGAGCAGCCAACGCCTAGCTTGTTTGGGCCTGTGGTTGTTCACCCTATCTCGGCTTTCCGTCCCGTCCCTGTGTTCGCCGCTCTCGAAAACACAGCCATGGAAACCGAGCAGGGCGGAGTCGCCGCGGCGCCAGCGCCTGTCATTGTCCCAGTAAGCATTTCCCGCCGTCTTTCCTCGTGCTTGACGCAGCTTTCCCAGGACGCTAACTGGCCTTCCCACAGCGATCGCCATCTCCTGTTCGCGCCCGTCCGTTTTCTGGTCTCTCTTCGGTGATGCCACCTGTTGCTGCTGCCACCGCTCCCGCCACCGCTCCCGCCACCGCCTACACCACCGCTCCCGCCACCCCTTCACCCGCGAGGGTCATCTCCCAGGTTGAGGACTTCGGTTCGCCAGAGGACCTCTACCGCCCATCTCCTCCTCCCCCTCCTTCCCCTTCCCCTGCGCAGCAGCAGGTTGGCCCATCTCCCGTCGAGCCGCCAGTCTCGTCGCCATTCGAGTTCTCTCCTCTTGTCGAACCCACGCACCCGACTTCATGCGACTCCAGCCCCACGCTACCGGCACCCGCACACTCGACCATGCCGGTCACGGTACCACGCAAGAAGATCAACTTCGACTACGAGAAGCACTTCCCCGAGTTCGCCGAGGAAACTCGCCGGATTGCGAAGCCCAAGTCCAGACTCGCCGGGCGGCGTCAGGCACAAGCATCAGCTGCGGCTCCGGCCTACGCTCCAGCCCCTGTTCTGCCGCCACCTGGACCGACGGCTCCCGCATTTGCAGAGCAGCTCCCCGTCCCCACTCCCGCCACCATCGCTCCCCAGTCCTCGCTCGCGGCCCCGCCGTCGGCGAGCGACAAGGGGAAGGGCCTCGCTTCCTTCACGTCTCCCGCCGAGGACGAGCCTAACCCGGAGTGCGACTTTGTTGTGATGCCCGGCGAGTATCTCCGCTCCCTCTGTGAGGATTGGATCGAGTCTTGCGCCACTTTCATGGAAACTTCTGAGCTATGCGCCAGCGTGTCGCCCAGAAGGATCCGCGTCTGGAAGCAGCAAACACTGATCAACCTCGGAGAGGACTTGGCGGCCGAATACGACGAGGCGGAATACACCAATGAGCTAGCCACCGATTTCGTGCTCCAAATCTTCAAGCACAGCATCCTCCGCCGATCGGACGGGCCGGGCAGTGCCGGAAGGAACGCCTTTATGCAACACGTCAAGCAACTCGCCCGGAAAGAAGGTCTTGATCTGGGAAGGGTCGACGTCCAGTGATGAATCAGTTTTGGTGTTGGCTGGGGTCGGCCCGTGTTTCGCCCCAGCCAAAGTGTGGAGGAAAAAGAAAACCCCCAAAAAAAATTGAAAACAAAAAACCCGAAAAAAAACTTGAAAACAAAAAACCAAAAAAAAAGGAGGGGGGTGGTTCTGGTTTCACGCTCGCATTGCGATTTTTTATTGGGCTTGTCTTGTTTGGGTTTGGAGTTTGGTTTGGTCTTGCCTTGGTCTTGTTTGGTTTTGTCTCGGGTTGGAGTCTGGTCTGGTTTTGCTTTGTGGTTTGGGTCGGTGTTTGTTTCCGACTTTGTTGAGTCTTGGGTTGGCGTTTGGTCTTGTTTGGTTCTGGGTTTCTTTTCCTTTTTTCCTATTCTTATCCCGAGGGTCGGCGTACTCGCGGGGGTGGTGGGTGGGCCATTTTGTCTTTTCTTTCTCATTTTTCATTCTTATCCCGAGGGTCGGCGTACTCGCGGGGGTGGTGGGTGGGCCATTTTGTCTTTCCTTTCTCATTTGTCATTCTTATCCCGAGGGTCTTCGTGCTCGAGGGGGTGGTGGGTGGGCCAATTTGTCTTTCCTTTCTCTTTCTGCATTCTTATCCCGAGGGTCTTCTTGGCGGTGGAGTAGGTCTCGGTGGTGGAGGAAGTCTTGGAGGTGGAGGGAGTTTTGGAGGTGGAGGGAGTTTTGGAGGTGGAGGGAGTCTTGGAGGTGGAGGGAGTCTTGGAGATGGACGGAGTCTTGGAGGTCCTGATGGCCAGGGAGGACTTAGTGGTTGAGGAGGACTTGGTGGTTGAGGAGGACTTGGTGGTTGAGGAGGACTTGGTGGTCGGGGAGGGTTTCGTGGCCGGGGAGGACTTGACGGTCGGGGAGGACTTGGTGTCGTCTTGGGGGGCAGCGGGCGGGCTTCATCAATACATCAACTCATTATACGCCAACTCACCGCTTCTTTTTCTCTCATTGTGGTGGCATTGTGAATTTTGTCATGTGATGTCTTTTGAACCTTGCAGGCATGATCGCGATCCCGGCTTGACTCGGAAGATAGGGTAGTTGCCATGCCCAGGAGCACGGTTGGAATGATGGACCTCCTTCATAATGGGCAAATATGAAGTGATGATTGGGAACCCGGCACGTCACCACCCCCCTTTGGCATGTAAACTGGGCCGCGCATGGGTATGATGTATTGATAGCAAACTGGTCGACGAGGTCCGATTCGAGATCCTGCAAGTGCTCGGAGGCATCGTGCAATCAGGGCTCCATGTCGAGCTCCTCGTAATACCTGTAGATGCCGTTCGAGTACTTTTGCCGCCGCGGGCTCTCCAGGTATGCCCTGATGTTAGGCCGTTCGGAGACAGCCTTGTGAAGCTCAAAGACGCCGGCGTGCTTTCCTTCGCGCTCCAGCTTCGCCATAGCCTTGGGAAACATGAACTTGACGCCATCCACACACTACATATCAACAACGACATTCCGTCAGACCCGCCGGTGCCCACATATTTCGCGACGAGGGAAGCGGCGAGACCTACCTGAAAGAGCACCAGGTCCGCATAAGTCAGCCGGCCAGCGTACAGCCAGGGCCCGTCGCCGCTGGCTTTGGAGCCGAGCACTCGCTCAAAGTACGACATGAATTTTGGCAGCCTGGTCTTGACGTAATCCTCGGATTTCCTCCTGCTCTCGGCCTTCTGGTCCTCGTAGTAGAGTCCCGAGGCGATGGGATGATGACAGTCGTGCGGCTCGTTGCTCAGCCCGTCCAGGGCGGTCAGCGCCAGCGCGTTGACCCGATAGATAGCGTCCGGGTCCTCTCCGGCGTCCGGCAGGAGCCCTAGCCGCGGTCCCAGGTACTGGAGGATGTTGGGTGTCTGGCTAATGACGAGGTCCCCGTGCTTCAAGATCGGCGGAGCACAGGGCGGGGGGTTGATGCCGTCGTCGGGCGCCGTTCCCTGGACGAATGCGAGCACCTCGTCAATGCCGCCGTCCGCAAAAGCCGTGTCAGAGTACTCTGCGCCGGCTTCTTCCAGCGCGAGACGCACATGCTCGCCGCGGCCAGGGAGGCCAGGCCAGTAGACGAGACGGTAGGGCACGTCCTTGGTCAGCTTCTGCCGCTTGGCTGGCGCTTCGGAAGCCATGGTTGGGATCGGGGTGCGACACTTTGGTGCACACCTGCGGACCGGAAGGGTGTGGGGAAAGAAGGAGAGGGGATCGGATGGGGGCGCGGAGAAGAGGTTGGGTGGGAGAGCCGGTGACGTCACATTGGTCTCTGCGACTGACAACCCCAACCCTCGCGGCCATGTTGCGGCGAACACTCGCAGCTTTGCGAGTTTCTACCCGACCTCGACGGTGTCTCTCTGCCTCGATGAACTTCGGTATGCTACTGACTAGGTAGGTATCTAACTATGCATGTGTTTTGTGCGTGGAAAGGCTCGTCGGCGGCCTGCTTCTCCTTAGTGGTTCGCCACGAGCCGCTGGAAGGATGACGTCGCGGCTGCCCAACGAACCCTGGATGCAGTGCCAAGCCACAATCAGGCGTTCCCATCAACGAAGTGTCCCTGTGGCTCTCTGAGCTCACGAAAGTGCTGAATTGACCCTCCTCGTATCCATTATTGTGTTGCTGGGTCTCTCGGCCGAACCACCCAGGCCCATCCTGTGCGAGACCTCCTTTGCAGCCCGGTCTCGCCGATGAACCGTGAATGCGGAGAAGCGCTCAACTTGATCGACCGGGCAAGCGCCCGGCTCAGCAGACGGCCACAGGATTGCTGGACACACTCTCTGAGACACACTGGGTTCGTAAGGGGTGGCGGCGTGCTTGTTGGACTGAGCTACAGAGCAGCTGGGTGGGTGGCAGTTCGCGTGGCATCGAATCAGACTGCTGGCCGTGCCCGGTGACGTCGCCCTGTGACTGGAGGCCTGCTTACTCGGTACCGCGCGGTACTGTACGGACCGGGAGCTGCAGTACGCAGAGGAGCCACGGGTACCTGACGCCAGACCGTATTCCATGTGGTGGGTGGGGGCAGCACAATCCTCCACGGAACCCGTCTCGAGCCCGTCCGAAATCTTTGCGCTTTACAACGTTCTCGGCCAAGGAGGTGCCCGGGCATCGGCTACTGCGGAGTTGGGACGTGTTGAGAATTGCGACTCGGCGGTGGAAGCTGGTCCTGGTCCGTCGTAGACGACCAGGTAGGTACGGCGGTGCCACTAATCAATCACTGCGAGCGGCGCTGTGGGGCACGCCGAGCAGAAGACAGCAGCACCAAGAGGAGCGCCGTGCTGTGGGATCGCATCCTGTCCCAGTCATCCATCCGTTGTTCCGTCCCCGCCGAGCGTTGGCATTCGGGCACTGCCCCAAATTCCCTCTCTTGGCTCATAAACTGTGTGCTCGCCCGAGCACCCCGGTGGCTGGCCTGAGACTCTCTTGTGCTCCCGCCCCAACTGCACAGAAGTGAGTGGCGTTTCTGGGACTTTGCCAGGCTCCCAAGCTGACCGCTGCGCTTTCCCGCCCAAGTTCTGCTGCCGCCCTCTGCGTCACCTCCCCCCCGCCGCCACCCCACCCACACCC
>OUNM010187311.1_pt1 | contig 18256 bp, 18 predicted proteins | sample 1769961 | NCBI WGS metagenome assembly OUNM01 (sample SAMEA3914820, study PRJEB12502) | metagenome | biome: forest; material: soil | place: USA | collected 2012-03-12 | depth 0.3 m
ATTCAGCAGTGCGCGGGTGGCCTTGATCGGCATGCGCTTGATGCCTTCCATCGTGGCCTTGCCGCCCGACCAACCGGTGTTGACCAGCCAGCACTTCACGCCGCCCTTGGCGATACGCTCCTTCAGGAGGTTACCGTAGACCGACGGGTGACGCGGCATGAACGGCGCGCCGAAGCAGGTGCTGAAGGTGGCTTCCGGCTCGGTCACGCCGATCTCGGTACCGGCGACGCGCGCGGTATAGCCCGAGAGGAAGTGGTACATCGCCTGATCGGGCGTCAGACGCGCGATCGGGGGCAGCACGCCGTAAGCGTCAGCGGTTAGGAAGATGATGTTCTTCGGGACCGGGCCAAGGTTCTTTTCCGACGTGTTCGGGATGAAGTCGATCGGGTACGAACCACGGCTGTTTTCGGCGAGCGAGTTGTCGTCGAGGTCGATCTGGCGCGTCACCGGATCGATCACCACGTTTTCAAGGACCGTGCCGAAACGCTTGGTGGTTGCGAAGATTTCCGGCTCGGCTTCGGCCGAAAGACGGATCATCTTGGCGTAGCAGCCACCTTCGAAGTTGAACACGGCAGTGTCCGACCAGCCATGCTCGTCATCACCGATCAGCGTGCGCGAAGCGTCGGCCGAAAGCGTGGTCTTGCCAGTGCCGGAAAGGCCGAAGAACACGGCCGTGTCGCCCTCGGGCCCGATGTTGGCCGAGCAGTGCATCGGCATCACGCCGCGCGTGGGCAGCAGGTAGTTGAGGATGCCGAAGACCGACTTCTTCATTTCGCCCGCGTAGGACGTGCCACCGATCAGGATCAGCTTCTCGGCGAAGTTGACCGCGATCACGGTTTCGCTGCGGCTGCCATGACGCTCAGGATCGGCTCGGAAGCTGGGCAGGTCGATGATCGTGTATTCGGGCGCGAAACCTTCAAGTTCCGTTTCCGTCGGACGCACCAGCAGGGTGCGGATGAACAGGTTGTGCCAGGCGAATTCGTTGATGATGCGCACGTTGACGCGGTGCTCGGGCTGCGAACCGCCGAACAGGTCCGCAACATAAAGCGTATCCTTCTCGGCCACGGCCTTGAGGAAGTCTTCCTTCAGCGCAGCAAAATGCTCCGGCGTCATGGCAACGTTGGTCTTGCCCCACCATACCGTGTTCTCCGTCTCGGCATCCTTGACGATGAACTTGTCCTTGGCCGAGCGACCGGTGTGTTTGCCGGTGGCGACGACGAACGGACCGTCAACACTCAGTACGCCTTCTCCATTGCGTACTGCGTGCTCGACGAGCGGTGCCGTTCCCAGGTTCGCGAAAATTTCCGCGCTGGTTTCAATGCCTTGTTTGGCAAGCGGATAGTTAAGGGTAGCGGTCAATGTCATCTCCTCCATTTTCAGGCACCGATCGACGGGGATCGGCCGGCACCTGGACATTTTTTCGCAAGACTCGGGCCGCGCTTAATCGCAGCCCTCTTTTCCGTCAAATCCACAGAAAAATAAACCAATCGGGTTGCGACGAACGTGATCTCTTTTGCGTCCGGAACGGAGATTGTCAGCCCGTGACGGTGCCGCTAGGCCTATGCAGGAAGCGAAAAAGAGGACGTAATCAGCCCCATGGCCGAGCCATCGACACCGCCCGGGCACGGCGAACCGTCTCGCAGCGAAATTTTGCGCAGCGATACATCTCGCAACGATACGGCGGCACGCCCGCAAACGATCGCGCTGGTCGATGATGATCGCAATATCCTCGCCACGCTCTCCATCAGCCTTCAGGCCGAGGGCTTCGCCACCCGCGTCTATACGGACAGCGAGGCGGCGCTGAAGGCACTGCTGGACAATCCGCCCGATCTGGCAATCTTCGACATCAAGATGCCGCGCATGGACGGCCTCTCTTTGCTGCAGGCCCTTCGCGCACAATCCAGCCTGCCGGTGATCTTCCTGACGTCGAAGGACGAGGAGCCGGATGAAGCTCTGGGCCTGGCCTTGGGGGCGGACGACTACATCACCAAACCATTCAGCCAGCGCCTGCTGGTGGCACGCATACGTGCCATCTTGCGGCGCAGCGAACTGGCGCGTGCCCCTGCCGATGCCACCGTCAACGAGAACCTTCCTGAGACCGTGGTGCGCGGCCGTCTGCAACTCGATCCCGCGCGGCATCAGGTGTCATGGGAAGGTCGGCCGGTGTCGCTAACCGTCACCGAATTCCTGATCCTTGAAGCGCTCGCCATGCGGCCGGGGGTGGTCAAGAGCCGCAACCAGCTGATGGACGCGGCCTATAGCGAGGACGTTTACGTCGACGACCGCACGATCGACAGCCACATCAAGCGCCTGCGCCGCAAGTTCCGCGCCGTCGATCCCGAATTCGCCGCGATCGACACGCTTTACGGTGCGGGCTATTCCTTCACCGATGGCTGACCATCTGCGCGCGCATCGCTCCCCTCCGCGAAAGGCCTCGCTGCGCAACCGCATCGGCCTGCCCTGGCGCGTCTCGCTCACCGCGCGCATCCTTGCGGTCAACGTCATCGCGCTGGCCCTACTGGCGGGCAGCCTGTTCTATCTCGACAGCTATCGCCGCGAATTGCTGGACGAGCGCTTCCGCCTTGCCGCATCGCAGGCCGAAATCGTCGCCCACGCACTCTACGCCACACGGCCGGACCAACGCCGCGAGCTGATCGGCCGCATCGGATCGAGCGAGGCCCTGCGCCTGCGCCTGTTCGACGCGCGCGGCCAGCTTGTGGCGGACAGCTTCAAGCTGGCCCCGCCGTCCTACACGCTGATCGACCCGGCCAGCGAGCCCTGGCTGCAGGACGCCGCCCGCGCGCTGGACCGCAGCATGGACTTCGTACTCGGCTCGCCGCCGGTGCCCCCCTACCACGACAACCCGGACGCGGACGCCCGCGCCTGGCCGGAAATTGCGGCCGCCCTCGCTTCTGGTCGTACCGAAGTCCGTCATGAAGCCGCGCCGGACCGCACGCCGGTAATCATCGCCGCCACTCCGGTCGGCAGGAACGGCGATGCCCTGCTCGTCACCCGCAACGCGCGCGACATTACCGAGAACGTACGCATGGCGCGCCAGACGCTGGCGATCATCGTCGGCGGTGCGCTGGGCGTCTCCATCCTGCTGTCGCTGTTCCTCGCCCGCACAATCGTCGAACCTTTGCGCAAGCTGGTGCGTGCCACCGTCCGCGTGCGGCTGGGCCGCGATCGCAGCGTCGTCGTCCCCCGCCTGCCCGACCGGCGGGACGAGATCGGCCTGCTCGCCCGCGCCGTTTCGGACATGAGCGGCGCCCTGCGCCAACGCATCGACGCGGTCGAAAGCTTCGCCGCCGATGTCGCGCATGAGTTAAAGAACCCGCTAACCTCACTGCGCAGCGCACTCGAAAGCCTGGACCGGGTGGAAGACCCCGGGTTGCGCCGCCAGCTTATCGGTATCGCCAAGGACGATGTTCGGCGGATCGACTTCCTCGTCACCGAAATCGCCGATGCAAGCCGCATCGATGCCGAACTCAGCCGCACGACCTTTGAGCCGGTGGACATGCTGCGATTGGTTCGCGCACTTGTCGCCGAGCGCGAGCAACGCGGAGTTAACGGCAATTGCCCAGTGGAGATCGTGGAGGCCGCTGGCACGCAGGCCCATGGCCCCGGCCAGCTTATCGTCCCCGGCGACGCCGGCCGACTTGAACGCGTGCTTCAGAACCTGCTGGACAACGCCATCTCGTTCTCGCCCGGCGGCGCCCCGATAGAGGTCTCGCTGGCACGCGAAGGCCAGCGCGTCGTCATCGGCGTATCGGACCATGGCCCGGGCATTCCCGAAGCCGCGCGGGAACGGATCTTCGAACGCTTCCATTCGCTGCGTCCATCGGGTGAGGAATTCGGCAAGCACAGCGGCCTGGGCCTCGCCATCGCCCGTACCATCATCGAAGCCCACTTCGGCAAGCTGCGCGCAACCGATCGAACCGACGGCGAGCACGGCGCCCGCCTGGTGTTCTCCCTTCCCGCATGGCAGGGTGAGTGACGATGACTTCGGCGCCCATCACCCGCCAGACCACTTGCGTCGCCATCGACGGCCGCGCCATGCTGATCGAGGGGCCTTCAGGCTCGGGCAAGTCCAGCCTTGCGCTGGAACTGATCGACCGGGGCGCGGTGCTGGTGGGTGACGATGGCGTCCTGCTCACCGCCACGGATGGCCGCCTTCTGGCCCATCCCCATCCCAATACGCGCGGCCTGCTGGAAGTGCGCAACCTTGGCATCGTGGCGTTCCCCTGCATCGAGGAGGCGCCGGTCGTGCTGGTGATCGCGCTGGATCCGCAGGCGCCGCGCTTCATCGAAACGGCCGAGACGACTGAGATCGGCGGAATCCCGCTTCCGCTAGTGCGCCTCTGGCCGCATGCGGGGCCACTAGGGATCAAGGCGGAACTGGCACTGTCCCACTTTGGCAACAGGGTTTGCTGACTGTATTGTCGCCCCCTTCCCTTTCCGATCGGCCCGGCGCAAACAGGCCCGCATGAACCTCGATTCCCCCGAATCCGATCGCTTGTCGGAAACAGAAGCCGCGTCTGCCCGACAGCGCGTGCTACTGGTGACCGGCATGCTCGGCGCCGGAAAGACAACGGCGCTGCGGGTTCTTGAGGATCTCGGCTGGGAAATCATCGACAACTTCCCCGTACGCCTGCTGGAACGCCTGATCGAAAGCGCCCCGGTAGTCGACCAGTCACCCCGTCCGTCGCTGGCGATCGGCTTCGATTGCCGCACGCGCGGTTTCGACCCGGAGCGCGTGATCGCCCAGGTCAAGGCGCTTAGCGAACGTGGCGATGTTGAGGTAAACACCCTGTTCCTTGACTGTTCGAGCAAGGAACTGGAACGCCGCTTCAACGAAACGCGCCGCCGCCACGCCCTTGCCGCCGATGCGCCGGTGGATACCGGCATCCGCGCCGAACGCGAACTGCAGGCTCCGCTGCGCCGTTGGGCAGACGTGCTGGTGGAAACCACCGAGTTTACTTCCAACGACCTTCAGCATGTGATTCGCGAGCGGTTTTCCGACGAAGCACCGGACGATCTGACCTTGACGATCTCCAGCTTCGGCTTCTCGCGCGGGATGCCGCCACTGGCCGATCTGGTCTTCGACATGCGCTTCGTGGAAAACCCGCATTGGGATCCCGAACTGCGCCCGATGACCGGGCTCGACGCCCCGGTGGGCGACTACATTCGCCGCGACCCGGCCTTCGATGAGGCTTTTGCACGCATCCGCGACCTGCTTCTCCTGCTGCTTCCGCGCTATCGGGCGCAGGGCAAGGCCTATGTCCATATCGCCTTCGGCTGCACCGGCGGCCGACACCGGTCGGTATACACAGCCGAGCGTATGGCTGCGGCCTTGCGCGAAGCGGGATTTTCGCCCACATTGTTGCACCGCAACCTGGGCTCGCGAGCAGCCGATCTTCTGGAAGGAGGTCAGCGGCGTGAACGTTAAGCATACCCCCCGGGAACATAATACCTGGTCGCCCAAGCAAGAAAAAATTCGGAGCCCGTTTCCAGCATGATCGGCATGATCCTGGTAACTCACGGCAATCTTGCCGAAGAGTTCGTACACGCGATGGAGCACGTCGTCGGCGATCAGTCGGCGGTAGCGACGGTCTGCATCGGCCCCAATGACGACATGGAACGCCGTCGCAACGAGATTGCTGAGGCAATCGTCGCCGTCGACAGCGGCGAAGGCGTTATCATCCTGACCGACCTGTTCGGCGGCACGCCGTCAAATCTGGCGATTTCGCTGATGGAAGCGGGCCGCGTGGAAGTGATCGCCGGCATCAACCTGCCGATGCTGATCCGCCTCGCCAAGGCACGCGCCTGCATGTCGGTGCGCGAAGCCGCAGCCGCCGCCCGCGACGCCGGACGCAATTACATCACGATCGCGAGCGAATATCTGGGACAAGATGCCGCATGAATGATTGCAGTGAGACCGTTCTGATTGTGAACCAGCGCGGGCTGCATGCGCGCGCCAGCGCCAAGTTCGTGAACCATGTGGCCGAACTGCCCGCCACCGTGCTGGTAACGGTGGGCAAGGACGGCGTGGAAGCCGCTGGCAACTCCATCCTCGGCCTGATGATGCTGGGCGCCGCCAAGGGCGACAGTATAGAGATTTCCTGCGCAGGCGAAGGCGCGCCGGAAGCGCTGGGCGTATTGGCGGGCCTTGTCCGCGACGGTTTCGGCGAAGAATAAGGGCAGTCCTTTGGCCGAGCGCCGCACAATTACCGGATTTTCGAACCCGCTGGTCAAGTTCCTGCGCTCCCTGCGTGAGAAGAAGCACCGCAAGCGGGAGGAACGCTTCCTTGCCGAAGGCCTGCGCCTACTGACCGATGCGCGCGAATGCGGCATCGTGCCGGAAATGCTGGTCATGGCGATCGGCCGCGATCCGCACCCTTTGCTCGACGCGCTGGAAGATGCCGTAGCGGCCGCTGGCGGCGACATCATCGAGATGGACGTCGAGATCCTCGCCAAGGTCACCGGGAAGGACAATCCGCAGGCAGTCGCTGGCGTTTTCGCGGAGTTCGACACACGCCTTGCCAATCTCGACCGCTCGGCCGCACCGATCTGGTTGGTGGCACAAGCGCTGCGCGACCCCGGCAACCTCGGCACCATGCTCCGCACCGGCGATGCCGTGGGGGCTGGCGGATTGATCCTGCTCGACGACTGCGCCGATCCTTTCTCGGTAGAGGCCGTACGCGCCAGCATGGGCGCGATCTTCACTCAGAAGATTGTGACTGCGCGTTGGGACGAGTTTCTGCCTTGGCTCCGTGACGGTGAAGGTCAACTTGTCGCCGCTTCGCTGCGTGATCCCACGGACTATCGCAAAGCGGCCTATTCAGGGCCTTGCTTTCTGATGGTAGGCAACGAATCGCAGGGGCTTCCGCAGGAATATGAGGAAGCCTGCGACCTGCGCGTGACGATCCCGATGCTCGGCCGTGCGGATAGCCTCAACGCTGCCGTCGCTGGTGCCGTGCTGGCCTATGAGGCGCTGGCGCACCTCCGCCCCCAGGACTGAAGGGCGAAGGGTGAAGGTTTCCAGCGAGTTTCGCCGGAACCGATGCGGCACCTGATGCAGTGCTCGCCCCATGAGATTGGGCTGTAGCTGCGACAGAGGCCTATCTACTCTTCGTCATTGCGAGCGCAGCGAAGCAATCCAGGAAGGACCCCTTCTACCCTGGATTGCTTCGCTGCGCTCGCAATGACGAAAGCGCGGTCATCCTTCAGGGCGGCCCCTCCATGGCACTGGCACGACTAACTGTTCTCATCACAATACGTTTTCGACATCCCTTGTCGCAAACACCGCAATACAGCGCCTGATGTTCATCACAGCCTCAGGTCAGCCGTGCCAGAATCGTGCCATGTTTCGTCACGCTTATCTGCCGGTCGCCTGCGCCGCGACGCTTGCTGCCTGCTCCGGTGGGAATAGTGATTCACAGTTTGCCCGCAGCAGTTGGCGCTTCACACTGATCGACGGACAACGCCCGCAAGCAGACGGCGCGCGCATCGCGTTTGAAGGCCGGAAAATCGGCGTGCGCGTGGGCTGCAACCAGATGGATGGCCCTTGGCATATCGATGACGACCGCCTGATCGCCGGTCCGCTTGCACTCACCGAGATGAGTTGCGCTACGCCGGCATGGGATCAGGAGAAAGCGATCGGCGCGCTTCTGGTCGCGACGCCGCGACTGACCATCGACAACAATCGCATGATCCTGCAATCGAGCGGCCATACCGCCGAACTGCAGCGAGAAACCAGCGTTGCCGGGAACGACAAGGCCCCCGGCAAAGGAAGCTAAGGCTTACTCGGCCGCCTCGGCGCCCTCTTCTTCCATTTCGCTCGAAAAATCAGCCAGCTGCGCGCCTTGGTCGGCGCCGTGTTCCGAATAACGCGGCATCGCCTCAACCGCTGCGACTTCGTCAGAAATCTCGCGCTTGCCGATCTTGATGTGCTTTTCGGTAAGACGGCGGGCCCGGCTCATCACATTGCCTTCGTATGTCCGCGCGAAGTCATTGAAGCTGTTCACCGCACGGCCAAGATGCACGCCGACCTTGCCGAGATCGTCCTGCGTCTTGGCTAAGCTATCGTAGAGATCGCTGCCCAGCTTGCCGATCTCGCGCGCTTCCTTGGCAAGCCCTTCCTGTTGCCAGACCTGCGCGATGGTGCGGCAGATGGCGACGAGGTTGGTTGGGCTGGCCAGCAACACGCGGCGTTCGAAAGCATAGTCCCACAGGCTTGAATCGTGATCGAGCGCGGCAGCAATGAAGTGCTCGCCCGGCACGAACATCAGCACGTAATCCGGAGCGTTCTCGAACTGGCTCTGGTAGCTCTTGTTGCCCAGCGTCTGGATGTGATTGCGCATCGACGCGGCATGCTGGTCAAGGAACGCCAAGCGGCGTGTTTCATCATCCGCTTCGAAGGCATCTTGATAGGCGTTGAGCGAGACCTTCGCGTCGATGACAAGTTGCTTGTTACCGGGAATGCGCACGATCGCGTCTGGACGCAGGCGCCCTTCATCCGTCTCGATCGAATGCTCTGTCACGAAATCGGTATGTTCGGTCAGACCGCACTGTTCGAGTACGTTCTTGAGCTGCTGCTCGCCCCAGCGACCACGCGCCTTCGGGGCGTTGCGGAGCGAATTGCCAAGGCGGACAGCCTCGGCCCGCACCTGCTCCTGCCCGACGCGCAGCGCCTCAATCTGGCCGGTTAGTTGGCCGAACGCGTCTACGCGCTTGGCTTCCAGAGCCGAAACCTGCTCCTCATAGCTCTTCAGACGCGCACCGACGGGAGCCAACAAAGTGGCGATCCGTTCGGCATTGGCCTTCTCGCTCTCCTCGAAACGCGCACCGGCGCGGCGAAGGAACGCTTCTTGCGCGCCGGCAAGAACCTTAGCGCCAGCGTTTTCAAATTCCTTGCGCAGCGCTTCCTGCGCTTCGATCAACAGGCGCTTCTGCTCATCGAAATTGGCCGACTTCTCGCGCAGAGTCGCCAGTTCGGAGGCAAGTTCGCGCTGTTCCCGGCGAAGCGCGTCGACCAGTACGGCATGTTCCGAGCGCGTGTTTTCGAGGGTCAGGGAGAGCTCGCCGCGCGTGCGTTCAAGCGTGACGCCATGCTCGCCACGCAACCGCTCGACGGCTTCGCCGTGGCTGCGCCGGGCGAGTTCCATGGCCTCGGCATGGTCCACGCGATTGCGATCCAGGGCTTGGGAGAGGTCATCCGCTCGGCTGGCGCGTTCGCTGGCTGAAGCGAGGTCGCGAATCGCGGCGCGGAACTTCTCGTCGAGTTCACGCGCCTCGCGATCGCGGGATTCGTGCCTATTTTGCCACTCTGCGACAGGTCTGGAACCGAAGAACCAACCGGCTCCAAGGCCGACAACGAGCGCAAGAATGGCGAAAACAGCGATTTCCATTCCGGCAGCATAACCGGAACATTCAGGGAACGCCAGCCCTCAGGCCAGCTTTTCCCCAACGAGCAAAATCAGGCCGCCTTGCGCAGCTTATCCAGCTTCTTGAGCGCCATCTGGCGCTTCAGGCGCGAGAGGTGATCGATGAAGAGAATGCCTTCGAGATGGTCCATTTCATGCTGGAGGCAGGTGGCCATCAGGCCGTCCATGTCTTCCTCGTGAACCGTGCCGTCAAGGTCCTGCCAGCGCGCGCGGATGCGCGAAGGGCGTTCGACGTCAGCGAAGATCTCCGGCACCGAAAGGCAACCTTCCTGATAGACCGTGTGCTCTTCCGAAGGATCGAGGATTTCCGGATTGATGAAGATCCGGGGTTCCTTCTTGGTCGGCTGGTGCGTGTGGTGGTGGCCGCCATGGGCGCTGCACACTTCCGGTTCCGCATCCTCATCGTCCGGCTGAAGGTCGATCACGAGAACGCGCAGCGGCACGCCCACCTGAATGGCGGCAAGGCCGATGCCCGGCGCGTCATACATCGTCTCGAACATGTCTTCGACAAGCGTCTTGAGCTCGTCGTCGAACTTTTCGACGGGGACCGAAACCTGCTTGAGACGCGGATCGGGAACTTCGAGGATTTCACGGATAGCCATGCCTCGCAAATAAGCGCGATGGCCGATTCTCGCAAGATGGACGCTTCGATGACAGTGATCGGCGAAGCGGGACCTAGACGACGGGCCGCCTGGCGCGGATCGCCTGCGCTAGTGTGCCCTCGTCCAGATAGTCCAGTTCACCGCCCACCGGCAGCCCGTGCGCAAGCTGGGTAATGCGGACCGGAAGTCCTTCAAGACGCTCGGCAATGTAGTGCGCCGTGGTCTGACCTTCGAGCGTGGCGTTCATGGCCAGGACGACTTCGTCGATACCGCTCTGCTCCACGCGCTGAAGCAGGCTGTCGATCGTCAAATCCTCCGGGCGCACGCCGTCGAGAGCGGAAAGGCGCCCGCCGAGGACATGGTAGCGGCCGTTGAAAAGCCGTGCACGGTCCAGCGCCCAAAGGTCCGCCACTTCCTCCACCACGCAGAGCGAGCCCGCATCTCGGCGCGGATCGGCGCAGATTCCGCAAGGATTGGTGGTGTCGATATTGCCGCAGGTCTGGCACTCGACGAGTGCTTCGCGCACCGCCGCGAGCGCATCGACCAATTGCACCAATGATGTCTCTCGCCGCTTGATCAGCCACAGCACCGCGCGACGGGCGGAACGGGGGCCAAGGCCGGGAAGGCGCGACAGCGCGGCGGTAAGCGTCTCGATCTCTTGCGATGCCATGGCGCCGGAGATAGGGCCTTCAAAGCCTTAGCGGAAGCCTTCTGGAGAATTCCCCACACCATGCGCATCGTCTTCATGGGAACGCCCGAATTTGCGGTGCCCGCACTCGTCGCGCTGGTCGAGGCCGGGCATGAGGTTGTGGCCGCCTACAGCCAGCCGCCGCGCCCCGGTGGCCGCCGAGGAAAGGAACTGACGCCCTCTCCCGTCCACAAGGAAGCCGAAGCGCGGGGCATTGAAGTACGCCACCCGGTTTCGCTGAAAAGCGCGGAAGAGCAGGAAAGGTTTGCCGCTCTCGAAGCTGATATCGCCGTGGTGGCCGCCTATGGGCTGCTGCTGCCGCAGGCAGTGCTGGACGCGCCGCGCTTGGGATGCCTCAACATCCATGGGTCTATCCTGCCGCGCTGGCGCGGGGCAGCACCAATCCAGCGGGCGATTCTGGCGGGTGATCCGACGACCGGCATTACCATCATGCAGATGGAGGCAGGCCTCGATACAGGGCCGATGCTGGCAACGCTGCGCACCACCATCGATCGCAAGACAGCGGGCGAACTGACCAAGGAACTCGCCGAGAAGGGTGCGCAATTGATGGTGGGCACGCTGCGAGATCTGGCGGTACACCGAGCCGTCACCCAGCCGGAGGATGGCATTACTTACGCAAAGAAGATCGACAAGGCCGAGGCGCGACTCGACTTCACGCAGCCCGCCGAGCAAGTCGAGCGTCAGATTCGTGCCTTCATGCCGGCACCGGGCGCATTCTTCGAACTCGACGGTGAACGGTACAAGGTGCTGGCAGCCGACCTTGCGGACGCCTCGGGAGAGCCGGGCACTGCACTCGACGATGCCCTCACCGTGGCCTGCGGCGAAGGCGCGATCCGGGTCACGCGCATTCAGCGGGCGGGCAAGCCGGCAATGGACACCGCCGACCTGCTGCGCGGGCGTCCGATTCCTGCGGGCACGCGCCTCGGCTGAGCCTCAGGCTCGTTCCGGCAGACGGCCGACGGGCGGCGGCTCGTTCGCCCAGCGCTCTTGCGCGTCGCGGACTTTTTCTGCGGCCTTGGCCCAGCCTTCGGGCGACTTGTCACGTACACGAATGTCGAAGGCGTCCGTAGCGCGAAATTCCAGGACTTCTGCACCTTCCGAACCGGCTAGGTAAGCGTAGGGCACCTCGCTGCCGACGAAGAAGCCATCGCCCGCCACCAGCGTCTCGGTGCCGAGTTCAACGCTGCCGGCGACGATGTAATAGAGGCAATCGCAATCGTGGCTATGAAGCGGCAGCGCGAAGCCGCTCTTGAGGACAAGCCGGGCAAGGCTCATTCCCGGCCGGCGATAGGGTACGTCCACCAGTTCGCCGGATTCCGGGCCGGCATCGGCAAACAGCGGCAGTGCGGCGATCATGTTCGGCGCTTCGCCCGCAAGCGTCATGCAGCCACATTCGTTCAACGTGGGCGCGTCGGTGCCCCGGAATATCTCGAAGCGAGGTCTTTCCTCGGCCATTTGCCCTCTCCCATAATTCGTCGCACCGAGGATGCGCCCCTTCCCTGCCTGCGCCAAGCCGTTTGCAGAGCCCGCGCAGTCCTGTATCGGCGGCGCGATGACCCGCTATGCCCTTACTCTCGAATTCGACGGCGCCCCGTTCATGGGCCTTCAGCGCCAGTCGCACGGCCCCTCTGTGCAGCAGTGCGTCGAGGAAGCGGCCTTTGCGCTGACCGGCGAGACCACGAGCATGCATGCCGCCGGCCGTACCGACGCGGGTGTCCACGCGCTGGGCATGAAAGCGCATATCGACATCGACAAGCCGTTCACGCCCTTCCAGTTCATGGAGGGGATGAATGCAAGACTGCGGCCCCATCCGATCGCGGTGGTCGCCTGCGAAATCGTGCCGGACGACTGGCATGCGCGCTTTGCTTGCATTGGCCGTGCCTATATCTACCGCATCGTCAATCGCCGGGCACCACTGACGCTTGAGCGCGGCAAGGCGTGGCAAGTGCCCAAGCCGCTGGACGAAGCGGCGATGCATCGCGCGGCGCAGGCGCTGATCGGCCTGCATGACTTCACCACGTTCCGATCCGCACACTGCCAATCCAGCAGCCCGATCAAGACCCTCGACCGACTCGACGTGCGGCGCGAGGGTGAGACTGTGCTGATCGAGGCGGAAGCACGCAGTTTCCTGCACCATCAAGTGCGATCGATGGTCGGCTGCCTCGCCCTTGTGGGCATGGGCCGTTGGGAAGTGTCGAAGATGGCCGAGGCATTGGAAGCCCGTGATCGGCAGGTTCTGGGCCTGAACGCCCCCCCGGACGGACTCTATTTCGTGAAAGCCAACTACCCGCCAAGCTGAGCGCGGGACACATCATTGTAAAATAGCGTTACGATGATGACATTGATTCGCAATAGCACTAGAGCCCCCTTCGCGACGCCGTGAGGCAATGAAGGGGAAGACCGATGAATCACAAGACGATGGCCGCCTGCTGGCTGGCCATGACCAGCCTTGGCACCACGGTGGGCACCACCAGTGCATGGGCGGAAGAGGCCAAGGAAGACACCGATCCGATCATCGTCACGGGGGCGGCTGAACGTGTCTCTGCCGGCACCAAGACCGACACGCCGATCCTGCTGACGCCGCAGCCGGTAACCGTGATCGATGCGGATACCTACATCGCCCAGGGCGCGATCTCGGTGGCGGACACCTTCCGTTATGTTTCGGGCGTTCAGGCCAATACTTATGGCACCGATGGCCGCGTGGACAGCAACCGCATCCGCGGCACCTCCCCGCTCCAGTTCCGCGACGGCATGCGCGATGTCTACGACAGCTACGCCAGCATCCGCGCGGATCCGTACAACTTCTCGCGAATCGAAGTGGTGCGCGGGCCTGCCTCGGTATTGTTCGGGCAAAGCTCCATCGGCGGGATCTTCAACCTCGTCTCCAAGATGCCGGAGTTCGAGACACACGCCGATGCGGCGCTGGTCTATGGCTCGTTCAATCGCAAGGAGGCGATGGCCGACCTGACCGGGCCGATCACCAACACGCTGGCCGGGCGCATCGTTGCCCGCGTGCGCGATTCGGACACGCAGGTCGATCACGTCAGCGACGACCGCGTGATGATCGCCCCCTCGCTCCGCTGGCGGCCCGGCGTGAACACCGAAGTGACGCTGCTAGGCCTCTACCAGAAGGACAACGGCGGATCGCAATCGACCTTCCTGCCGCTGATCGGCACGCTGTTCGAAAACCCGATCGCCGGACACCTTCCGAACGACACCTTCCCCGGCACCCCAGGTTTCGACCGCTATGACGGCCGCCTGCTGCAAGGCACCGGCATCATCGAGCACAGCTTCAGCGATGCGGTGAAGCTGAGCCTGAAGGCCCGCTACATCGACAGCCACGTCGATTACTTCTCGCAGTACCCCAACAGCTATTCGAACCCGCTTAATCCCTACGACACCGACGGGCGCTCCATCCGTTTAGCCGGTAGCCAGACTTATGCGCGGATGAAGGTCTTCAGCACGGACAACAACGTGCAGTTCCGCTTCAACACCGGCGATCAGGTGGAGCACGTGCTGCTGGGCGGCGTGGACTTCAGCTGGAACCGCATCGATCGCCGCGCAACCTCGCTGGTCAACGGCACTTTCGCCAACGGGATCAACGTGATCGACCTCTACGATCCCACCGACCCGCGCCGCTACGACGCGCCGACGATGTCGGGAACCACCACGGTTACCCGGCCGGAGCAGAGCCAGTTGGGCTTCTATGCGCAGGATCAGGTCCGCTTCTGGGATCGCGTCTCGCTCGTGGTCGGCCTGCGGCACGACAACGTGACCACCAAGGCGCTGTGCAAGGCAGATGTGAAGGATTCGGCCACGACCTTCCGCGCGGGGATCATCGGCGAGCTGGCCTGGGGCATCTCACCCTTCTTCAGCTACACCGAAAGCTTCCTGCCGATCACTGGCAACGATCCGCAAGGCAATCCCTATCGTCCCCAGACCGGCAGCCAGTATGAGGCCGGCGCGAAGTGGGCGCCGGATTCCCGCACCCTCGTCACCGCGACCGGGTTCTATATCAAGGACAGCAACCGGCTGATCACCAATCCCAATCCGAACCAGGCCGACCCCTTCCCCAATGCCCAGATCCAGGCGGGCAAGGTGACGTCCAAGGGCTTCGAGCTGGAGGCCAGCCGCGTGCTGCCGGGCAACATGGAACTGCGCGTCAATTACAGCTACACCAAGGCGCGCAACGCCAATGGCACGCCGGTGGACAATCTGGCTAAGAACATGGCCTCGGCCTGGCTGGACAAGACCTTCCGCGATGACAGTGGCTGGTCGCTGCGCCTCGGTTCCGGCGTACGTTATGTCGGCAAGAGCCTTTCCTACGGCGCTGCATGGCTTGGCAGCGCGCAGGCGCCGAACGGCATGATCGTCACGCCCGATGTCACGCTGGTGGACGCCCTTGCCGAAGTCCGCCGCGATCGCTGGTCGTTCTCGATCAACGCCAACAACCTGATGAACAAGAAGTTCTACGCCGCCTGCCTGGCGCGCGGAGACTGCTTCATCGGCGCCGAGCGCAATGTGTTCGGCACGCTGCGCTACCACTTCTGATACCGGCAGCCCCGGCTTCGGTCGGGGCTACCTTTTAACGAAAAGGGCGCGCCTCCCGTGGGAGACGCGCCCTTTTCAATTCCGGCGGCCTGAGATCAGGCCCCAATTCAGGCCTTGCTGACCACACTCTCGGGCAGTTCGGTGCCGAACACGCGCTGATAGTATTCTGCCACCATCACGCGTTCCGTCTCGTCGCACTTGTTCAGGAACGAGAGGCGGAAGGCGAAGCCCACGTCCTTGAAGATCGCGGCGTTCTGCGCCCAGGTGATGACCGTACGCGGGCTCATCACGGTCGAGATATCGCCGTTCATGAAGCCTTGGCGCGAGAAATCGGCCACCTTCACCATCTGGGCGATCGTCGCGGCATCCACCTGCGGCACCTTCTTCGTGACGATGTCCGTCTCGACCGGCTGCGGCAGATAGTTGAGGCCGACGACCAGATTCCAGCGGTCCATCTGGCCCTGGTTGATCTGCTGGGTGCCGTGGTAGAGGCCTGAAGTGTCGCCAAGGCCCACCGTGTTGGCGGTGGCGAAAAGCCGGAAATGCTTGTCCGGGCGGATCACGCGGTTCTGGTCGAGCAAGGTCAGCTTGCCTTCCGTCTCCAGGATGCGCTGGATCACGAACATCACGTCCGGACGGCCCGCGTCGTATTCGTCGAAGACAAGCGCGACCGGGTGCTGCAAAGCCCAGGGCAGCAGGCCTTCGCGGAATTCGGTAACCTGAAGACCATCGCGCAGCACGATCGCGTCACGCCCGATCAGGTCGATACGGCTGATGTGCGCGTCCAGGTTGATGCGGATGCACGGCCACTTCAGGCGCGCGGCCACCTGCTCGATATGCGTCGACTTGCCGGTGCCGTGATAGCCCTGCACCATCACGCGGCGGTTGTAGGCAAAGCCCGCCAGGATCGCGAGGGTGGTGTCCGGATCGAAGACGTAGGTTTCGTCCAGATCTGGCACGCGTTCATCGGCGACGGAGAAGGCAGGCACCTTCATGTCGATATCGATGCCGAAAGTCTCGCGAACGTCGACTTCGATGTCGGGAGCGGCAAGGACGGTGGTTTCGCGGTTGTCGGGCTTCATGGTCTCTGACTCAGTCATCGTGCGTACCGGGTAGACAAGCGGGCGCTGCACCGCAACAGGCTTTGACCATGGAATGACATCGGGCGGGCCAGTATTTCGCGTCAGACCCGGAACTTGGCCGGTAGAGCGAAAAGATCGATGAAGCGCGCCGCCGTGGTGGGATTGCCGTCGATCGCCAGCTTTCCGCCCGCTTCCTCTACCGAACGCTTGCCGTAGAAGACCGGGAGAAAATCGGATGCAGTGGCGGCCGAAAAGCGCAAGTCCGGCTCTATCGCGCCCTCCCCCGCCGAACGAACCTCCAACTCACCCTGACGGAGTTGCGCCGCGAATTTCTGGTCGCCGATGTCAAAAGCCGCCAATAGCGAAAGATCGCCCGCGCGCGGCCGGTCAAACAGGGCGCGCAGCGACAGCATCAGCGAAACCGGCGTGAAAGCCAGCGCTGGGTCGTGACCGGGAGAGCGCAGCCCCCAGCGCACCAGTTCCAGCAGCACCGGCTCCAGCCCGTGGCCCCACTCGGTAAGGCCATAGACCTGCACCGATGCGGGCGGCGCCAGCTTCGTACGGCGAACGATCCCCGAAATCTCCAGAGAGCCCAGCCGCTCGGTCAGCACTTTGGCGCTCAGAGTCGGCAGAGCGGCACGCAGTTCGTTGAAGCGACGCGGGCCCAGCAACATCTCGCGCACGATCAGCAGCGACCAGCGTTCGCCGATCAGTTCCAGCGCCAGCGATCCGCCGCAGGCATCCTCATACCAGCGGCCATGGCGTGTCTCGGCGCGCGCCTTTCCCTCACCCGCCTCGCACGCATCCTTTCCTCGCTTCGTCGTCATATGGGTTTCATTTTGTAACTTCATAGTTGCTTTTAGTAACTCATCAGCGCAGCCTCACGCAATAACGATTCGCCGCAAGAGAACCGGCGGCAATCACTTCGCAGGTCCGCTCGATTGGCGACCTGTGTTATGGCCATCAGTGGGAGAAAGCAGATGCCTGTGTGCGACAACGCAGCAACGGTGATCAGCGGCTTCAACAACGTACCGGCGCCCGTGCGGGGCGTGGTGCGCGACTTGCGCATACGCTGGGCGCTCGAAGAAATCGGGCGCGATTATCGCATGGAACTGTTCGACGCGATGACGCCGCGCAGCGACGAATATCGCGAATGGCAGCCCTTCGCGCAGGTTCCCGCCTTCGACGATGGCGAGATTCGCATGTTCGAAAGCGGCGCCATCCTGCTTTATCTGGGCGAACAGGATCCGCGCCTGCTGCCCATCGCCTCCGCCACGCGCTGGCAGGCGATCACCTGGTTGTTCGCCGGGATGAACAGCGTTGAACCACATGTGCTGCAGATCAACGCGATCGACATATTCTACGTGAACGAGGCCTGGGCCGCGCAGGCCCGGCCGGGCGCGGTGAAGCTGGCGGAAAAGAAGCTGGCCGTGGTCGAAAAGGCACTGGCGGACCGCGATTGGCTGGCCGGCCCCTTCACCATCGCCGATATCCTGATGGTCACGGTGCTGCGCTGCCTGGACCATACGGACATGCTGGCCGCCTTCCCCGCGCTTACCGCATACAAGGCGCGGGCCGAAGCACGCCCGGCGTTCCGCCGCGCCCTGACAGAGCAACTGGAAGCCTATTCCGCCCCCGCAGGAGAGTGAACCATGGCCTACGTCGACGGTTTCGTGATCCCCGTCCCCCTTGCCAACAAGGACAAGTTCATCGCCCACGCGCGTGAGTTCGACGACTATTTCATCGAATACGGCGCCACCCGCGTCTGGGAGTGCTGGGGCGACGATGTGCCCCACGGCAAACAGACCGACTTCCACCGCGCCGTTGAGGCGAAGGAGGACGAAACCGTCTGCTTCAGCTGGATCG
>OUNM010573118.1_pt1 | contig 18242 bp, 16 predicted proteins | sample 1769961 | NCBI WGS metagenome assembly OUNM01 (sample SAMEA3914820, study PRJEB12502) | metagenome | biome: forest; material: soil | place: USA | collected 2012-03-12 | depth 0.3 m
CTCGGTGCTCGAGTCGTGCGTGGTCGGGGTGCCCGCCGAAATGGGCGAGGACGAGGTCAAGGCGGTGGTCGTCCTCAAGCCCGGCTGCGAATTGGGCGCGGAGGAGCTCGTTCGCTGGTGCGAGCCTCGCTTGGCCTATTTCGCCGTCCCGCGCTACGTCGCCTTTCGGGCAAGCCTGCCCAAGACGCCCAGCGAGCGGGTCGAGAAGTACCAACTGAAGAACGAGGGCATCACCTCCGACTGCTGGGACCGTGAGGCCGCCGGCATCGTGCTCAAGCGCTGACCGCCTCCGCGCGACGCGCGACGAGGAACTCCCCGCACGGCCGCCAGAACGGCCGCCACACGACGTCTGACGCAGTTCAGCACGCCGCTCGCGCAGCCAGGCCTGCGCGCCATTGCGAAGTCTGAGTACGACGATCCCACCAGGAGATCAGCCGCGGGGACCCCGATCGGCGTTGAGCCGAATCGATTCCGGCGCGCGCCGAGGCGCCCGGCTTTCGACCGCGCAGAGGCAGCGGAAATCGAGGCCCTCGCACCACGTCGGCGATTCGAATTCGCGATGCATCGAAACGTTTTGCTTCTCGGGCTCGACCATAAGATCAAGCCGCCCAAACAGCATGTTGGCGGCGCGCCTGGATCGCGACGAGGGTGGTTCGGGCCGGCAAGGATTTTTTGACTCAATCAACATAACTCCATTGGAGACTCGGATGGTTCAGCATCGAAAATTGACCGTTCTCGCCGCAGCAGTGCTTTGCACTTCTGGCGCGTTCGCCCAGGAATCGGCAACGGAAGCGAAGTTGCGCGAGTTGTCAGAGAAGATCGAGCGCATGCGCGCCGAATCGGCTCAGCAGATCGAACAACTGCGTGCGCAGCAGAAGCAGCTTGAAGCACAGCAGCAACAGCAGCAGGTGGTGGCCAAGCCTGCACCTGAGGCGGCGCCGGAAGCCGTGGTCAAGGGAGACCTTCCAGGCTCCGTCAAGATTCCCGGCACCAATACGTCGGTCAAGATCGGTGGCTATGCACGCCTGGACGTTGTCAAGGACCTCGGCGGAGGCGCATTCGGATCCATTGCGATTCCGGCCCTCGTTCCGTTCGGTGGAAGCACCCAGTCGACCAGGAAGGGCAGCTTCAACATGAATGCGCGAGAGAGTCGCCTGTACCTGAAAACGTTCACGCCAACTTCCCTGGGGCCGGTGACCACGTATTTCGAGGGCGACTTCCTTGGGGCAGGCGGCAACGAGACGGTCACCAACTCCTCGGCATTCCGCCTTCGGCATGCCTATGCAGAACTGGGGCCGCTGCTGGTTGGCCAGACGTGGACGACCTTTGTCGACCTGGCGTCGTATGGCGAGACCCTTGATTTCGCGGGCGGAAACGGCGTTCTCCAAGGCATCCGTGCTGGTCAGATTCGCTACACCGCCAAGGTCGACGGCCACAATCAATTGGCATTCTCGGCTGAAAATCCCGAGTCAGACATCTTCGGAACGACCACGACGACCATGACGGCCGCGGTCGGGCCCACCTCCACGACCACGCTGGACAAGTACCCGGATCTCATCGCCAAGTACACCTATCTGGACGGCTGGGGACGTGTGACGATCAGCGGTCTCGCGCGCCATCTCACGTTCAACAATGCCGGCCAGGCGCCGGTCAACGGCTTCGTCGGCGGCAGCGGCGTCACCACCGGGGCGTGGGCGCTGCAGGGCGCGATCAACACGTTCGGCCAGGACTCGGTGCGCTATTCGGTTTCCGGTGGTTCGGGCGTCGGCAGGTACGTCCTCGGCGGTGCCGGCAACACTGCTGCGGTGATCAACGGCGGCAAGTTGGACGCAATCCGCCAGAAGGCATTCGAACTCGCCTACCAGCACTACTGGACGCCAGCGGTGCGCAGCAACCTTGTCTACGGCAAGATCATCGAGGACTATCCGCATCCCGCGGTTCCATTGAGCACGCCGAGTCATATCGCGATGCTTTGGGCGAACGTTATCTGGAGTCCCATCCCGAATGGCTGGGTGGGTGTCGAATGGGAACGGGCCACCGTGAAGAACGACGCCGTGTCGACGCCCACGCTGTCCGACTACGGCAAGAACGATCGACTGCTGATGAGTTTTCAGTACGGCTTCTGACCGTTCATCGAATTGACCATGCGTGCGCGGTGAGGATCGCGGACGCACCGTCGGTTCTTCGAGCATTTCGCTCGCCAGGGTCGCAGCGCTTGCGCGAGCGCCTCTGCGATTGCGGCTGGCGCTCTTCGTCGTTGCGAAGGGGATGGCCACGCCACGATCCCGCGCCTGCTCGCCTTTTCCATGGTGAACGGCGGGAGTGCCTCGGCGCGAGCGTTCTCTATCCATAGCCGCGGTGTCCGCGCTCTCGGCGAGCACGAGTTCCGTTCAGGATCATTTAGGTCTGACTGCAACTCAAAATCATATTGGACTGATCCTTGCCGATCCCCACAATCGCGGCACGTACAACATCTTCCCGTTGACGGATTCGAACAGGAGACAAATATGCAGAAGAGATTCGCAAAGGTTCTGTCGGTGATCAGCTCGGTCGCGGCGGCAACAATGGGTGGTGGGGCTTTTGCGCAAGGCCAGCCGCCCATCAAGCTCGGTGTTCTCCTGGCCACCTCCGGCGTCGGGGCCTCCACGGGCCTGGGTATCCTCGAGGGGGTGAAGCTGGCGGTCGAGCAGATCAACGCCGCGGGCGGCATCAAGGGTCGCAAAGTTGAAATTCTGCTGCGCGACACCCAGGTGAAGCCCGACGTGGCCGTGGCGGCCGCGAAGGAACTGCTGACCAAGGAAGGCGTGAAGATCTTCATCGGCCCGGCAACCTCGGGCGAAGCGCTCGCGGTGTCCGAACTCGCGAAGAACGAGAAGGTCGTCGACATCGGACCCTCTGCAAAGACCGAGGCGCTGACGGGTGCCAACCTGCACGACTACATCTTCCAGCTTCCCGCGACCACCGACATCGACGGCGCCCGCTTCGCCAAGCTGATGAAGGAGATCGGCTCCAAGAGCGTGTGTTTCGTCGGCTTCGACTACGCCTACACCACCGATTTCTTCAAGGCGATCCGCGCCAACCTGGGCGATATCAAGGACAGCGGCAACTACCTGGTGCCGATCACGACCACCGACTACAACGCCCTGATCTCCCAGCTTGCGGCGAACTCCTGCGACACCGTCGTCGGCACGATGTGGGGCGGCGGCTTCGTCGCCTTCATGAAGCAGGCACAGCCGTTCGGCGTGTTTCAGAGCAAGAAGGTCATCTGGGGTTCGAGCCTGGGCGAATACTCGATCGCGCAAACGCTCAAGGGCGATATGCCCGAGGGAATGTGGGCGTCCGGTGGCGATGCCTGGTACATCAACCTGACCGACTCGCAGAAGAAGTTCCACGCTGACTTGGCCAAGATGCTCGGCAAGCCGGAGTCCAGCATGTGGGCGCTGACGGGCTACAACTCCGTCAACTTCGCCAAGGCGGCCATCGAGAAGGCCGGCACCGACCAGCCCCAAGCCGTTGCCGCAGCACTGGTCGGACTGACCATCAAGTCGCCGCTGGGTGATCTCACCATCGACCCCAAGACGCACCGTGTCTCCGCGCCCGAGTTCTACGGGCAAATCAAGTCGGTCCCGGGTTCTGACGTGAAACGCATGACCAACCCCCGCTTGATCCGCTGAAGCCCGTGGATGCGCCTGCCACCGGTACCGCGTCAGTGCGGCCGGCTGCAGGCGCCGAGCCAGCGTCGGAAAAAAGCAGAGCGCCTGCCATATCCTAGTCAGAGGGTCATTGGATGCTTTCGAACCCCACCGTCCTGTTCATTCAGGTGATGAATTCAATCTCGTTGGGGATGAACCTGTTCATCATCGCCGCGGGACTGACGCTGGTCTTCGGCGTCCTGAGAATCGTCAATTTCGCCCATGGCTCGTTCTACATGATCGGGGCCTACGTCGCCTACTCGATCATCCAGCGATCCGGCGCGACGAACCTTGGCTTCGTCGCCGGGGTACTGGGCTCCGCCTTGATCATGGGCATCATCGCCTTCTTCGTGGAGCGCCTACTGCTCGCGCGCCTCTACGGTCGCGAGCATATGCTCCAGTTGCTGTTCACGTTCGCGCTGGTGCTGATTTCCCAGGACGCGGTCAAGCTGATCTGGGGCGCTGAGCAGTACAGCATCTCCTCGCCACCCATGCTCAGTGGCGTGGCCAACCTTGGTTTCGTGCGCTACCCCATGTACCTGCTGGCGTTGGCGGTCATCGGGCCGGTCATCGCGCTCGGGCTCTGGTGGTCGATCGAGAAGACGCGGTGGGGCCGCATAGTTCGGGCATCGCGCCTGGATCGCGAGATGCTGGGGGCGCTTGGAACAGACGTCAAGCGCGTCTATTCCACCGTGTTCGTGGCGGGAGCCATGCTCGCCGCGGTCGGAGGTGCGCTGGCCGGCCCGCGGTCGGTCGTGGATTTGGGCATGGACAGCCTCACCATCCTGGATTGCTTCGTGATCGTCGTCATCGGCGGCCTCGGGAGCCTGCTGGGCAGCTTCGTGGGCGCACTGATCCTGGGGTTCCTCACTGTATTCGGCAGCCTGTTCCTCAACGAATGGGTCATCGTGCTCGTATACATCGCCATGGTCGCCATCCTGCTGATACGCCCTTGGGGCCTGTTTGGAAAGTCCGAAGAGGAGCGTCACTGATGACCACCCGTCCGCAACTCCTGTTCCTCGTGTGCGCCTTCGCGCTGCTCATGCTGCTGCCGCTCACCGGTTCCAGGTTTCTCCTCGAGCTGACGATCCAGATCCTGATCTTCTCGCTGTTCGCGCTGAGCCTGAACGTCCTGATCGGCCACATGGGAAGTGTCTCCTTCGGACATGCGGCCTTTCTCGCGCTCGGTGGATACACCTGCGCGTATCTCCAGACCAGGCTTGGTCTTCCGTTGGCCGTGAGCCTGCTGGGTGCCATCCTCGTCAGTGGCGTGGCGGCGCTGGTCATCGGCTGGTTCTGTGTCCGGCTGAATCAGATCTATTTCTCCATGCTGACGCTGGCCTTCTCGATGTTGATCTGGGCGGTCGCGATGAAATGGAAGGCGGTCACGGGCGGCGATGACGGCTTCGTCGGCGTCACCGTACCCGGTGCCATCCAGAGCCCGCAAACGTTCTTCTGGTTCGCCTGGGGCGTGCTGGCGATTTCGACCGCCGCGCTTTGGACCCTGAGCAAGTCAACGATGGGACGGGCCTTCGTGGCGATCCGCGAAAACCCGGTTCGGGCCAGCTTCATCGGTATCAACGTGAGGCGCATGCAGTTGATCGCCTTCGTCATCGCGGGCGTTTTCGCCGGCATCGCGGGTGCCATGCTGGCTCTCTACATGCGAGGCATGTTTCCACAGTCGGCCTTCTGGACCCAGTCGGGCGACGTCATGATCATGGTGCTGCTGGGTGGCGTCCATTCGTTCGTCGGTCCCATCCTGGGCGCGGCAACCCTGTATCTGCTGGAGTCCACCATTCGTCAATACACGGAGTACGGATCGCTTGTCCTCGGCGTCATCCTGCTGGTCATCGTCCTGGTGATGCCCGAGGGGCTCATCGGCGCCTTCAAGGTCTTGTGGCGAAAATTCAAGAACCATTGATGATCGCTCGCGAGGCGGCAAGATTCATTGAAGCATCAACAGGAACTTGAGCGATGGCCATACTCGAAATCACAGGAGCCACCAAGCGCTTTGGCGGCTTCACGGCGATCAACAATGTGAACCTCTCGGTCGAAGAGCGCGAGACGCATGCCGTCATCGGACCCAACGGCGCGGGGAAGACGACCCTCTTCAATCTGGTCAGCGGCCTGATCTCTCCGGATCTCGGTTCCGTCACGTTTCGCGGGCAGCGATTGACGCGACTCAAGCCGCACGAGATCGTCAAGGTCGGCATGGCCAGGTCATTTCAGAAGGTCAACGTCTTCCCACGAAAATCGGCATTCGCCAACGTGCAGGTGGCACTGATCGCTCATGCGGGCCTGCACTACAACGCCTACCGCGATGCATCCGATGTGTTCCGCGAGGAGTCGATGAAGCTCCTCGACCTGGTCAAGCTGGCGCCCGATGCCGAGCGGCCGGCGGGCACGCTCGCGCATGGAAAGCAGAAGCAGGTCGAATTGGCGGTCGCGCTGGCGGCCAACCCCAAGATGCTGCTGCTGGACGAGCCGACGGCGGGTATGTCCATCGCCGAAACCAAGGCGAGCATCGCCTTGATCAAGGAAATCGTCGCTGCTCGCGGCCTGACGCTTCTGTTCACGGAGCACGACATGGCCGTCGTGTTCGAGATTGCAAGCAAGATCTCCGTCCTGCACCACGGCGAAATCATTGCATCCGGATCGCCCGACAAAGTGCGTGAGGAACCGGAAGTCAAACGCATCTATCTGGGGAAGGACTGACCCATGGAATTGCTGAAGGTTGAAAATCTCAGCGTCTCCTACGGCATCAGCCAAGTGCTGCACGGAGTCTCGATTTCGGTCCGACGAGGCGAGCTCGTCTCTCTTGTTGGCCGCAACGGCGTCGGAAAATCGACGACGATGCGCGGCATCATGGGACTCACACCACCGAAGTCCGGATCGGTCCTGTGGAAGGGTCGAGAGATCGCCGGCCGATCACCCCACAAGAACGCCCGGGACGGCCTGGGTTATGTTCCTGAGGACCGCCGTGTCTTCTCGTCGCTCTCCGTCTGGGAAAATCTCGATGTCGCCAAGTTGCCGGCACGTGATGGCACCGCCGGATGGAACGAAGAGCGCGTTTTCGACTTCTTTCCGGACCTCAAGGTCTTCAGGGACCGTCCAGGCGGCCTGCTCAGCGGCGGGCAACAGCAGATGCTGACCATCGGACGCACGCTCATGGGCAACCCCGAACTGCTGCTGCTCGACGAGCCCTCGGAAGGCATCGCGCCCATCGTCGTCGCGAACATCGAGAAGAAGATCCGCGACCTGAAGGCGGCCGGTCTCTCGATCGTGCTCGCCGAGCAGAACCTCGACTTCGTGCTCGCCCTGAGCGACCGCTGCTACGTACTGGAAAAGGGTCAAGTCGTCTTCTGCGGAACGGCAGATGAACTGCGAAGCAACCAGGAAGTGCAGGACAAGTACCTGCATATCTAGAGCGGCCCACCCGGCCTTCGGTGCGATGGCCCCGCTGCTCCCCCGGCGACGTATCGTCCAATACACAAGGAGAGTGATCATGTCAGGTCGCCTGACCGGAAAAGTCGTCATCGTGACCGGAGCGGCGCAGGGAATGGGTCGCGCGATCGCCCTGGAAGCCGCCAGCCAGGGTGCCCGTTGGGTGACGCTCGCGGACGTGCAGGACTGCGAGTCCGTGGCGCAGGAGGTGCGTGCACTGGGAGCCTCAGCGCTCTTCGTCAAGACCGACCTGCGCCGCTCGGAGGACATTCGCTTCATGGTAGACCACACCGCCGAGCAAGCTGGCGGCATCGACGTCCTGGTCAACAACGCCGGCGTGACAGAGACATCGCTGACCGGACGCCCTCAGAACATTGAGGAATTGCCGGAAGAAGTCTGGGACGCGATCATGGACATCAACCTCAAGTCGCAGTGGCTGGCCTCGAAGTTCGCGGCCCCTCACCTGCGACGCTCCAAGCGAGGGCCCGTGATCGTGAATGGCGCTTCGGTGGCGAGCACGGTGGCCTATCCTGGCCGCCCGGCCTACAGCACCAGCAAAGGCGGCGTGAAGATGCTGACCCAGGCAACCGCCGTCGACCTGGCGGCCCATGGAATCCGTTGCGTTGGCTACGCACCCGGGGGCATCGCCACGCCGATGTTCACCGCCAGCGTGGCGAGTTTCGAGGATCGGGCCGCGGCAGAGGCTCGCATGTCCGGGTCACACCTCATCCCACGACTTGGGACGCCGGAAGAAGTCGCGAAGTTCGTCTGCTTCCTGGCGTCGGACGACGCCAGCTTCCTGACGGGGGCGGTCTATCCCGTCGACGGAGGCACACTGGCCTGGCGGGGCCTGCGCCAATGACGCGTGCCCAGCGTGGCAGGAATGGCGTCTGAAAACCTTGCGTCGGGTAGCCAGCAGGCTCGGCTCGACGCGCCTGCCGCGCCAGATGCAATTTGTCTGTCACCAGACTCCTTCCGAATTTCCCGAACTGGAAGCGGCTTGGCAGACTCGCGTACTCAGGCAGTGGAAGAGCCCTGTGGCACCCGCGAGAACTTGATTGGATAACGATATGCAGGACGTCCCCGTAGATTCGGAAGAATTCGACTATGTCGTGGTCGGGGCAGGCGCTGCCGGCTGCATCGTTGCGGCGCGCCTGAGCGAGGACCCGACGGTGAGCGTTTGCCTGCTGGAGTCAGGCCCCAACGACCGCCACCCCTTTCTTGCAATTCCCGGCGGCTTCACGCGCATGGTCGGCAACGAGCGCTACACGTGGCAGTTCCCGACCGAGCCAACGCCGCTGACGGGCGGCCGATCCCTGCGGTTCACTCAGGGCCGCACGCTTGGAGGCTCCACCTCCCTCAACGGCATGATCTTCAACCGTGGCCAGGCCCGCGATTTCGATCGTTGGGTGTCCGCGGGCAACGCCGGATGGGGATACGAGGACGTGCTCCCCTTCTACAAGAAGCTCGAAACGCGCGTGAAGGGCGACCCCGCCTACCGCGGCAAGAACGGTGAGTTGCCGATCACCGACACGCAGTGGGACTGCCCCACCGTCGATGCCTTCGTCGAAGCGGCAAAGGCCAGGGGCATGCGCGTCAACGACGACTACAACGCGGCCACGCAGGCGGGCATCGCCATCACCCAGCAGAACATTGCCCACGGTCGTCGCATGAGCACGTCGGTGGCATTCCTGCGCCCGAATCGCCATCGCAAGAATCTAGCCGTTCGCGTGGACGCGACGGTTTCGCGCGTTCTCTTCCAGGACCGCCGCGCCGTCGGCGTGTCCTATGTACAAGCCGGCGCTTCGGGCCAGCGCGTCATCAAGGCCCGCCGCGAGGTCATCGTGTCGGCCGGCGCCATCAACACGCCGCGCCTGCTCCAGATCTCCGGCGTGGGCGACCCCGGGCTGCTGGGACAACTCGGCGCGCCCGTGGTGCAGGCACTACCCGGTGTCGGGCAGAACTTCACCGACCACTACCTCATGCGGCTCACGGCGCGCGGCAAGGGATTTCGCTCGATCAATCAGCTGGCCCGCGGGCCGGCCCTGTGGGGACAGGTCGCCCGCTGGATGTTCGGGCGCCCCAGCATTCTGTCCATTTCGCCTGTCGCGATGCACTTCTTCGCGGCGTCGGGCGTCGGCGGGCCGGATGATGTCGACCTGCAGGGCACATTCACGCCGGCCAACTACAAGCCTGGCAGCCGCGACCTGGACGACCGCCCGGGGATGACTTTCGCCGTGTGGCAGCACCGGCCCCGCAGCAGGGGCTATGTCCGGGCTCGTTCGCGCGACATCCTCCAAGTCCCCGAGGTGCAGCCGAACTATCTTGCGGACGAGCACGACCGGAAGGTTGCGATCGCCGGGCTGCGTCTGTGCCGCCAATTTTTCCAGACTGATCCTCTGCGCCAATTCGTCGAGGACGAGCTTGAGCCTGGACGCGCAATCCAGAGCGATGCCGAGTGGCTGGGATATGCGTCGCGCAACGGTACGACGGCCTATCACGCCATGGGCACCGCGAAGATGGGCCCAGCCACGGATCCGCTTAGCGTCGTCGACAACGAGCTGCGTGTTCACGGAATCCAGGGCCTGCGAATCGTCGATGCGTCCATCATGCCGGTCATGCCTTCCGCCAACACGGCCGCCACGACCATGATGATTGGCGAAAAGGCCGCTGCGATGATCAAGTCTGCCCGCTGACCGACCGGCCGCGCTCGCGGCGCTTGTCAGAATGGCGTTCCAGGCAACGAGCCGGAGTTATTGGAAGAGCATGGACCCAGCCGATTCCCCTTCCCAGCCCGACACCGGACACGACCGGCGGCGCCCGCTGGATGGCGTCGTCGTCATCGAGACATCCAGCTTCCTCAGCGGGCCCTATGCGTCCATGATATTGGCGGACCTCGGTGCCGACGTGATCAAGGTCGAGCCGCCCGGCGGCGACGGCTTTCGAAAGTTCGGCCACAACAAAGACGGATTCGGCGCCTCCTGGACCAACGCGAACCGAGGCAAGCGCAGCATCGTCATCGATCTGAAGACGCAAGAAGGCTTGCGTCGCCTAAAGCGCCTAGTCAAGAGCGCCGACGTGCTGATCGAGAACTGGCGGCCACGGGTTGCGACGTCGCTCGGCCTCGGCTACGAGGTCGTGAGCGGGATCAATCCGCGTCTCATCCAGCTGTCGATCAACGGTTTCGGCGACTCCGGGCCGCTCGTCGACGCTCCGGCGTTCGATTCGCTCATCCAGGGACGCACCGGTATCGCGGCAACGGAGGCTCGCAATGCAGGCAGGCCAGCGGTGACGCCATTCAACATGGTGGACAAGGTGACGGGGGCGTTCGGGGCACAGGCGGTACTGGCGGCGCTGTATGAGCGCGAGAAGACCGGCCAGGGCTCCCACGTGCAGTTGCCGATGCTCGACGTGATGGGCTATTTCAATTTCCCCGACATGTTCCAGCACCGCACGTTTGCCGGAGACACGGCCGAATGGAACCCGCCGCAGTCCCAGGTGCTGGAGACCGCGGATGGCCACGTCGTCATTTCGCCTGCCAACGGCCAGCAGATGTCCAAGACGCTCAATGCGATCGAACGACCCGAGTGGAAGGACGATTTCAAGCGCATGCCTGATCCCGTGGCGATGGCAGCGGAGTTCTTCCGGCGCGTCGGCACCGTGGTGAAGGAGCGGACGACCGCGTTCTGGCTGCAGCGTTTCACGGAGATGGACGTCCCCGCAGCACCCGTCTTCGGCCTTGACGAATTCCTGCAAGACGAACAGGTCGTGCACAACCAGATCTATTCCAGCCTCGACTCACCGGTTGGTGGCATTCGGGCGGCACGCTACCCTGGGCGCTTCGACGGCCAGATCCTGCCGCCACGCTTCGGGCCACCTTCGGTCGGCCAGCACGACGCATTGATCGATCCGCCCGAGGCGCCGAAGTCCGAGCGCGACCCCCGGTAACAAGAGCCCGTGCCCCCTGCACCGGCGGCCGCAGACCCCTCACCTCGCCGTGGCGCCGCCATCCACCGGCAGCGCGGCCCCCACGACGAAGGAGGAAGCGTCAGAACACAGCCAGGCGACGACCTCCGCCACTTCCTCGGGACGACCCATCCGGCCAAGCGGGTTGATGCTGGCCTTCATCGTCGCCAGCTGGTCCTTGAAGCGGAGCTCGGTCAGGGGTGTCCGGATGACTCCGGGACACACCGCGTTAATGCGAACCCCGCGGCCGGCAAACTCCACGGCGGCGGACTTCGTCAAGCCGATCACCCCGTGCTTGCTGGCGCCATAGATTGCGTCGGTCGGCGCGCCAACCAGTCCGGTGCGCGACGACATGTTGACGATGGTGCCGCCTCCGGCCGCGAGCATGTGCCGGATCTCCGCCGTCATGCAGTGCCAGACGCCTTCGAGGTTGACCGACATCACGCGGTCCCAGTTGTCCTGGGTCGATTCCACCAGGCTGCGGGCGCCGTCCGGGACGCCAGCATTGTTGAACGCGCAGTCGATCCGGCCGAACTTCTCGATGGCCAGCTCGAAAGCGCGGTTCACCTCCTCGCGAACGGAGACATCGGTTTCCAGGAAGAGCGCCTCGCCTCCCTCGTTGCGCACGGCGGCGGCAACCCCTTCGCCCTGCTCCCGCGAGCGGTCGAGGAGGACGATGGATGCACCCTCGCGTGCAAAGAGCTCCACGGCGGCCTGCCCAAGCCCCGAGGAGCCACCCGTCACCAGCACGACCTTGCCGGAGAACCGCTGCGCTGTAGCGTTCGTCATCACCGCGGCCCTTTCACCAGCGAACAGGCAGCATGGCCAGGCCGTGAACGAAAGCGCCTTGCTTGAACGACACCTGGTCGACGGGCACCGCGAGTTCGAGCTTGGGGAAGCGCTTGAACAGGCTGGCGAACACCACCTCGAGTTCCAGGCGCGCGAGGGGGTGTCCGAGGCAGGTGTGAATGCCGAACGAGAACGCCATGTGTCGATTCGCATTCGCGCGCGCGACGTCGAATCTGCCGGGGTCGGGAAAGACCGCCGGGTCGCGGTCTGCAGCGCTGAGGAGCGCATAGACGCCCTCGCCGGCCTTGATCAATTGGCCACCAATCTCGACATCGGAAGTCGCAGCCCGGCATGAGTTGTATTGGACGATCGTATGGAACCGAAGCATTTCCTCGACGGCGTTCTTCATCAGCGCTGGATCTGCCTGCACGAGCGCCCGCTGCTCCGGATCCGCCAGCAAGCTCAGGGTCCCGAGCCCGATCTGGTTGGCCGTCGTCTCGTGCCCCGCGATATAGAGCAGGTTGATCATGTGCACCGCGTCGACGTGCTGCAGATGCCCGGGTTGGATCTGCTCGATCACCAGGCGACTGACCAAGCCGTCTCCATCGCCCGGATTCCGTTCCTTTTCGGTGAGAAACCGATCCAGGTAGTCGAACATGTTCTGGTGGGCCGCCTTGACTCTTTCAGGGGCGATGGTCAGGTCGTTGCGCTGCGCGCTCCATTCCTGCAGGCGGGGGGCGTCTTCATACGGAACGCCGAGCATGAGCGAGATCGCGAGCGACGGCAGCGGAAGCGCCATCGCCTCGATGAGGTCGCAAGGCTGGGAGCCCTTTTCCATATCGTCGAAGATCCCATCGAGCGCCCCCTGCACCATGGGACGCAAGGTCTCCATCCGCTTGACCATGAACTCCTTGGCGAGCATCCGGCGGAACCGCGTATGGTCGGGCGGATCCATCGTGATGAAGGTCTGGTAGGCATTGACCTGTGCCTGGCGTGCTGCCGTCAGCAACGGGTACCCCGGCGAGCTGGGCATGGCCGAGAAGTGCGGGCTGGTGAGGACGTCTCGCACGTCGTCGTAGCGCGTGCAGATCCAGGCGTTGCGGCCGTCCCACATGCGAACCTTCGCAATCGGCTCCTCCCTGCGAAGCAGGTCGTACTCGCGCGGGGGGTCGAACTCCGAGTTCGAGCGCGGGAGCGGAAAGTCGTGCATCGGGCATTGGCTCATCGAAGATCCTCTGTCGGCCTTGTGAACATCCATGCGGGGTCAGGGCCGCCTGCAAGGCGACGCACCCACGACCGCTCTCCGCGCCAAGGCGCGTCGTACGCATGCCCGCCGGACTGCCGCCGGGCAGTTCGATGGACGATGACGGACTTCGCGATCGCATCCACCCCTTGCCCGGTCACGACCGCCGACGGACGCCCGCCGGAGGCGCCAAGTTCATGTCCTTGTCGACGCGCGGGTGTGCGGCGACGATCCCGTGCCAGGGCTCCCTCGACCTTCGCCGCGACGGCCACGCACATCGCTCCGGTCAGCGGCGTCGACCTGTGCTGCATGACGCCGCCCTCACAGCACTTCGTCGTTGTGCTGGCCAATGGCGGGTGCGGGGCCACGCGGTGTCAGAAGCTGGCCGTTGATGTGCGCGGGGTAGCGCGGGGCGCGGACGACGCCGGAGGGCGTCTGCATCTCGGAGTAGATCTGGTTGTGCATCACCTGCGGATCCCTCAGGTGGTCGCTGGGGCTGCTGACCGGTGCCACCGGCACGTCGAGCGACAGGAACAACTCGACCCACTCGGCCGACGTCTTGCTCCTGAGCGGTTCGGCGACCCGCTGGAAGAACGTCTCCGTCATCGCCTTCTTGTCGCTGATCTTCTTGAAGTCCTCTTTCCACTCGGGGTGGCCGACGGCTTCCAGGGTGCGACCGAGCTGCTTGCCCGTGACGGGCGACAGCACGATATGGCCGTCCAGCGTCGCCAGCACGGGTTGCGGCGTGTGCACAAGCGGCGACGTGTCGTCGACGAAGGTCTGGTTGCGAAACATGTCCGGGAAATTGAAGTACGCAATGATGTCCAGCATGGAGGTCTGCAGGTGGACCGCACTACCGGAACGATCACGCTTGAGCAACGCGGCCAACGCCATTTGCGCGCAGAACGCGGCGACCACCTTGTCGATCACGTAGCTGTTCGTGGCCTTCGGACCGTCGCTGCCTGCTTCGTAGTGCGCCAAGCCGGTGTAGCCTTGCAGCAGCGCGTCATAGGCGGGATAGGCGGCCAGGGGGCCGTCCGCTCCGAAACCGGTGATCGAGAAATGGACGAGTCGCGGATTGAGTTCGCGCAGCGTCTCGAACCCGACACCCAGCGATGCGGACACGCGCGGACGCCAATTCTCGATGTAGATGTCCGCGCCTCGAATCAGCTCCTTGAAACGGCGCATGCCGTCTTCCGATTTGAGATCGAGCGTCACGCTCATCTTGCCGCGGTTCGAATTCGTCCAGGCGCAGCCGGTGCCATCGCGACCATGCCCGAAATTGCGGTAGGGATCGCCGGTCGGCGGCTCGACCTTGACGACGTCTGCGCCCAGGTCGGACAACATCTGCGCGCAGAACGGGCCGGACATGTAGCTGCAGGCCTCGATGACCCGGACCCCCTCGAGCGGTCGGCCCAAGGCGCTGCTGGGTGAGAGGGAGGATGTACTCGTGTTCATGTCGGAATCTCGCTATGCAAAGAGGTGAATCAGTCGAATGAGGCTAGGAGGGCATCGCTTCCGCCCGAAGCGCGGCCAGCGCCAAGACCGTGTCGAGCGCGGGCGTTCCGAGGTCCGTGAGCGCGCGCACGGCATGCAGCGACCGGACGAGAGCGCCGAGTTCCATCGGACGCCCGTGCTCCAGGTCCTGCAGCATCGACATCTTGTGATTTGCGGCGGAGACGGTCATCGCGATCCGCTTGTCCGGAGACTGGGGAATCTGCAGTCCCAGGCGGGCCGCCAGGGCATCGGCTTCCTCCATCATCGTCTTCACGATATGGGTCACCGCCGACGAGCGAGCCATCGCGCCCAGCGTTGCCAGCGTGAGGACAGCCACCGGGTTCCAGCACAGGCTGTTGACGAACTTCACCCAGATCGCGCCGCGGATGTTGTCGTTGACCTTCGATTCGATGCCGCTGGCGCTCAAGAGCTTGCCGAGTTTCACGACGCGCTCCGAATGGCTGCCGTCGAGTTCGCCGATGGGCAGGCCGGCCTTGGCGCCGTCCTGCATCACGACGCCAGGCGCGGGACTGTGCGCCCCTATCCAGTACACGCAGCCCAGCACCTGACGCGGCGGAATGGCTTCCCATTGGCGTCCCTGCGGGTCGATTTCAGGCAGGCGCCGGTCTTGAGGGCCATCGGACCAGCCATGAAAGAAGTAGTAGGGAATGCCGGTCGTGGGCGGCAGCACCACGGTGCTGTCATCCATCAGTTGGGCAAGTTGCGGCAAGGCGTCCTCGACCTGGTGCGCCTTGAGCGTGACGAAGACATAGTCCTGCACCCCGAGCTCGGCGGCGTTGTCGGTGGCTCGTACCTTCGCGGTGAACGTGCCGGTGGGCGTGCTCACGGTCAGGCCGTTGTCGCGGATGGCCTGCAGCGTGCCGCCGCGTGCCACCACGCTCACCTCGCACAGGTTCGCCCGGGCGAGGTGGGCAGCGAGGTAGCCGCCGATCGCGCCTCCGCCAAAGATACAGACTTTCAGCAATTGAACGCCTCTTTCAACGATGCATGCCGCCATTTATAGCAGTGGGATGCGCGCGAAAAGGGCGTTTGAAAGAGCAAAGCGCTCTGGCTCGAAACCATATTCGACTGCATCGCGCCGGCCCCGTGTCGAGAATGCAGATAACCCCGCTCCGGGCATATCAATGGTTCTACCGTTACCGTACGATCGTCACTCACCTTCAGGACGCAATGTCCACTCCGAGATGAATCCAGGGCCCGAATCCGTCTCCCCACGCCCCTCTGCCTCGACACCAACAAGCGTGCGCGGCACGCCGCCCCTGTGGCTTCTCGTCATGGTGACGTTCAGCGGCACGATGGCGATGCACATGTTCGTCCCGGCGTTGCCGAGCGCGGCCATCGATCTGCATGCGACGCCCGCCGTCGTCCAGATGACGATCAGCCTCTACATCTTCGGGTTGGCGCTCGGGCAGCTTGTCTACGGACCGCTGGCGGACTGCTTCGGCAGGCGACCCACCTTGATGGCGGGCCTCGTGATCTACACGATCGCCAGCGTTGTCGCAGCGCTGTCGCACGATGTGCACCTGCTGATCGCGGCACGGCTCGCGCAGGCACTCGGAGGTTGCGCCGGATTGCTCATCGGGCGCGCCGTGGTGCGCGACACCTCGAACGCCGACGACATCCTCCGAAGGCTCGCGTTGATCGGCTTGATGAGCATGATCGGGCCCGGCCTGGCGCCCTTCGTGGGAGCGACGATCTCGGCTGACTTCAGCTGGCGTTTCATCTTCGTGCTGCTCGGCGCAATGGGCCTCTTCAACCTGGTCAGCGTGTGGCGCCTTTTGCCGGAGACCGGCAACCCCACGCGGATACTGAACACCCGGACGGTGCGCAGCGACTACAGGAGCTTGCTGGGCTCGCGCCGCTTCGTGGGGTTCGCGCTGGGCGGGGGCTGTGCAACGACCGCTTTCTATGCGTTCATCGCGTCGGCACCGTTCACATGGGCCCACGACCTACATCGACCGCCGCGCGAAGTGGGGCTCTACCTCGGGCTCCTGGTCGTCGGCATCTCCGTGGGGAACCTGTTCTCGAACCGGATCAGGCGGGGCGTGTCGGCCAACCGAGTCATGATCGGCTCCGCAGGATTGAGCGTCGTATGTGCCTTCGTCTTGCTGGCGCTGGTGCTCATGCACGTGCTTTCTGCGCCGTTGATCGGCACCGTGATGTTCGTGTACAGCATCGGGTTGGGCATGTGCAGTCCTGCCGCGATGGCCAAGTCCCTCAATGTCAATCCGCGGGTGACCGGGTCGGCCGCAGGTCTGTACGGTTTCACCCAGATGGCCGTCGGCGCCATCTGCACCTCGCTCACCGCGATCGGGACCAACCTCACCGTCTCGGCCGCGGTCGTCATGGCCGTTGCCGGCGTGCTCGGCCTTGCGGCCTTCGCGGTGGGTCTCGCCGACGAGCGCAAATATCATCTACTCCAGCAGGCACCCGCATGAAAGCTATCGTCCCAGTCAAACGCGTCGTCGACTACAACGTGAAGGTTCGCGTCAAGTCCGACGGCACCGGCGTCGACATCGCCAACGTCAAGATGAGCATGAACCCGTTCGACGAGATCGCCGTCGAAGAGGCCGTGCGCCTGAAGGAAAAGGGCATCGTGACCGAGATCGTCGCCGTCTCCTGCGGCGTCGCGCAGTGCCAGGAAACCCTGCGCACCGCGATGGCCATCGGCGCCGACCGCGCCATCCTGGTCGAGACCGACGTCGAGCTGCAGCCGCTGGCCGTGGCCAAGCTGCTCAAGGCGCTGGTCGACAAGGAATTGCCGGGCCTGGTGATCCTGGGCAAGCAGGCGATCGACGACGACTGCAACCAGACCGGCCAGATGCTGGCCGCGCTCGCCGACCTGCCGCAGGCCACGTTCGCCTCGAAGGTCGACCTGACCGCCGATTCCGTCACCGTCGTGCGCGAAGTCGACGGCGGCTCCGAGACGCTGAAGCTGACGCTGCCCGCCATCGTCACCACCGACCTGCGCCTGAACGAGCCGCGCTACGTCACGCTGCCCAACATCATGAAGGCGAAGAAGAAGCCGCTGGAAGTGATCAAGCCGGACGCGCTCGGCGTCGACGTCGCCCCGCGCATCAAGACGCTCAAGGTCAGCGAGCCGCCCAAGCGCGGCGCCGGCGTGAAGGTGCCCGACGTGGCCACCCTCGTCGCGAAGCTCAAGAACGAAGCCAAGGTCATCTGACCATTGCCCCGGAGACATTGATCAAATGACCACCCTCGTCATCGCCGAACACGACAACGCGACCCTCAAGGGCGCGACGCTCAACACCATCACCGCCGCGACGCAGGTCGGTGGCGACGTCCACGCGCTGGTGGCCGGCGCCAATGCCGGCGCCGTCGCCGCCGCGGCGGCCGCCGTCGCGGGCGTCTCCAAGGTGCTGCATGCCGACGGCGCGTCGCTCGCCGAGCAGCTCGCCGAGAACGTCGCCGCGCAGGTGCTGGCCGTCGCCTCGGGCTACAGCCACATCTTCTTCCCGGCCACCGCCCACGGCAAGAACGTCGCCCCGCGCGTCGCCGCCAAGCTGGACGTCGGCCAATTGAGCGACATCAGCAAGGTGATCAGCGCCGACACCTTCGAGCGCCCGATC
>OUNM011236725.1_pt1 | contig 18236 bp, 14 predicted proteins | sample 1769961 | NCBI WGS metagenome assembly OUNM01 (sample SAMEA3914820, study PRJEB12502) | metagenome | biome: forest; material: soil | place: USA | collected 2012-03-12 | depth 0.3 m
CCATTGATCCCGAGCAGATCCTTGCGCTCCATGCCCTGCTTGCGCGGCACCGAGCCGACGAGCAGCGCCCAGTTCACGCCGTTGAAGCCTTCGTTCAGATCAGCCGTTGGCACGATCTTCGTGAGCAGCGGGAAGGCGCAGTCATCGAGCTCCATCACCACGCCTTCGAGCGTTCCGAGGGCCTGCGGGATTTCGATGAGATGCAGTTCGACGGGTTGATCGGGGCCGAACATGGCACCCGAGGCGATGCGGAAAAGGAGCGAGTAACCAATCTGACCGGCGGCACCGGTGACAGCGACTTTGATCGGCGATTTCATAGGTTTGGGAAAAACAGAACTGGATGATTGTGTTGGGTTCCGGGGAAAACCATTCAGCCCGAAATTTCCGCCGCATCAATTCAATTGTCCGTCACCAGACGCTAGGCTCGGCCGGATTGAGCGATAAGCGCGCGCAGCCTCTGCATCTTGGCGCATCTTTCCGGGTCGCTCTTCCAGGACCGCGGCGTTCCGGCCAGCCGCTGGCTCCAGTTGGAATCTGACATCGATCCCGGCACGTTGAAGCGCTGGGTCGAGCCAAAGACATCGGTGACCATGCAGATTGCCATCCACGAATTGGTCTCGAAGAGTCCGCCGAGCAGCCGTTCGTGGACCTCATCATTGAACGGCGTAATGCACGGAACCTCGAAGCCGGCCCACGCGGACATGCGACGCACTTCCCACCAAGTCCAGTCCCGGGCCTGATGCGCCTCGTCGGAGTGATCGTGTTCGGCCCGCTCGATTACGCACATCCAGCGTTCCCACTGGGCGCGGAGCGGCTCATGGTCGTGTGTGGCAAAGGTCGTGACGGAGAGCCGCTGGTATTCCTGCCCGGGAATGAGGTGCGTATCCCAGCGCGTCTCCCATTGCGGGACCTTGAATCCTGCGATGCCGAGCGACGTGAGATTTGGACGGACGTAATCCGGCACGGTGCCGAGGTCCTCCCCGATGAGGCGGTATTCACCGACCTCCTCCAGGAGTGGCTTCAGACGTTCCTCGCCATTCGCGCAATTGGCCGCGCAATGCTCCGGCGTCTCGTCGTCGAATTCATGGAAATGCGGCAGCTCGCCGCCGGTGATCTCGCTGGCTTCCTCGGGCGTGAGCGGTAGGAATTCGCCATTCCGCTGTGGCCGCCAGGGAAAGCCGTAGATGCGGTAGAAGCCGAGGACGTGATCGATGCGGAAGAGATGGAAGATCCGCCGCACCTTGCCGACGCGTTGCCGCCACCAATCGAGATTGCGCCGCATGAGGACGTCCCAATGATACAGCGGCACGCCCCAGTTTTGGCCCCATTTGACCGTGAAGGGATCGTCGCGAAAGAGCGGTTCCGGAGGCGCGCCGCCGCTCCATTTCAAATTGAAGATCTCGGGATCGGAAAAGACGTCCGCGCTGTAATAGCTCACGCCGAATGGCACGTCGCCCATGAGCGCGACATGACGGTCCTCGGCGTACCGCTTGATCTCCCGCCATTGAGTGAAAGCAATCCATTGGATGTACTTCACGAAGCGCATCTCGGCCTCGATCTCCATACGGACGACGGCCGGTTGCTTCGCGAGCCATTCCTGCGCCGACTTGGCCGTCTGCTGTTCAGGGGGCCACTGGTCCCAGCACTCGCCCTTCCCGTTACAGTCGATGAGTACGCGGAAGAGCGCGTAGCCATCGAGCCAGGCGGCTTCGTCTTTCGTGAACTGCCGGAAATCCTGGGTCCGTGGGTCATCCCGGATCCAGTGCTCCGTGATGAAGCGGTCGAACGCCCGGCGCAGCAGGTTTCGCTTGAGCGCCTTTACCTGCGGATAATGCACGGGACCCTGCCGCAGCGCGTCGAGATCGATTCCCGCTAGCGCCTGGGCCATGTCTTCCTTACGCAATTCCGGTAGCGCTTCGGTGCTGGTTTCGATGGTCGTGGGATCGAGCGCCACGGACGAAATGGCATTGTACGGGCTGTGATCGTTCCCGGTCTCATTGACCGGCAGCAATTGCACTACCCGGAAGCCACTCTCTGCCGCCCAATCGATGAATTCGCGCAATGCTGCGATGTCGCCGATTCCGAAGTCATTCTCACCTCGCAGGGCGAAAAGTGGTGTCAGAACGCCGGCCATTTTGGATTCCGGTGAAAGGTGCATTGGGCTCGGAAAAAAGGGTTGGGTTGCCTGGTGTTGTTGGGTCGAGCGTTAGCGTGTGGTGTGTTCCGCCAATTTCATCATGCTGCGTGGAAATTCGCGATCTGGATTGCTGGCTTCATCGTTGGAATCACAGGACGGCGGCTCTAGCCGTCTTCTCGATTCGAGTCATCGACTGAGTAGCGCGTCCCTCCGACGATCCGGCCATCGCGAAGCTCCCACCGATAGCAGGGCAGGCTTCCAATGGTGTCCCGCATTTCGCGGAAGAGGTCGGACGAGTCGCGCTTTTGCAGCATGAATTCGGCAACGCCCTGGGCCTGGCAACTCAGCACCTTGCTGAAACCCTTGTATTCACGCGGGGTTCCGATGATGCGCGACGCACCCGCAGGCTCCGGCGCATAATCACCGGGCCGGGCCAGGGCAAGGAAGCTGTATGGAAGCGCTCGCAGATCTATACCCAATTCGCGGCTGAACTCAGCCCAGCGTGCATCCTGGAAAACTTCGGACGGTGGCACCGCAAAGCTGTGGCACCAGTGCTGGCTGTTTTTCGCCGTGAGCATTCCGCAATTCGCCTGATGGGTGCAGGGCGCGATGACGGCGAAGTTTCCCGAGGCGCGAAGGGGTTCGCGTACGGCGGTGATCAGTCGACGGCTGTCCGCATGCGTGCCCGCCTCGACCCACAGGATTTCGCGGGCCTGCGCGCAGAGTGCGAGCAGTCGATCAAGCGCGGTTGCAGGCAATTCATTGATCACGTGGCTGAGGACGAGGAGCGTGTCTTCTGGCACGGCGTTGATTTCGGGCACTGTGCGCGCGTCCAGGTGCGGAATCTCGCGGGCGCGGCGTTGTGCGTACTGCATCGCAGCCTTCGAGCGATCGTGCAGCGTGATCGTGGTGAATTGCGACGGCCATTGCGCGGCGACGCGGCGTCCGGCGATGCCGCTGCCACAACCGAAGTCGAGCAGATGCCGGCTCTTCGGACGCCAGCCGCGCAGGCTCAATTCGCTCAGCACGGCGTCCCATTTCCAGCCGATTCGCTCGCCAAATGTGGCGTCGTAAAGAGTGAGATCTTCCGCGGAGCGCCAGTAATCGCCGGAGCCCGCACTTCCGGAAAGAAAGCCTTCACGAAGGCGGCGGAGCGTGGCGAGTTGCGCTGAGGTCCAGTGTTTCACTTGAGCAAAGAAAGGCGGTTCGGAGAAATGGATTGGTGCAGGAATCAGCCTTCGCCGAGCAGGTGGGCGAGCCGTTGTTCGCGAATGCCGTACTGCTCAAAAAGCGTGCGCAGGCGCTGGCGACCGCCTTCCGGATCGAGCGGCTCGGGCCGGCGATGCGCGGCGATCATGAGATTTTTCCCAGTGTGCTCGGAGGAAATGAATTCGAAGACGTTTGCCTGATATCCAGCGATCTCGAGCAGCATCGCGCGGATGCCATCGGTGAGGATCTCGGCTTCCCGTTCGAGCAGGATCCCGTGGCGCAGCACGTCGCGAAGAACAGGCGGCGCTGTGAGTTGCGGCCGTAATTCCTGATGGCAGCAGGGCGCGGTCACGAGGAGTGAGGTGCCGGCGCGGATCCCCTGAAAGAGAGCGTCGTCCGTCGCCGTGTTGCAGGCGTGGAGCGCGATCAGGACGTCGAGCCGTTCCGGCGGGGAAAAATCCCCGATAGCCCCGCGAACAAATTCCAGTCCTTCGAAGCCGACCTTGCGCGCGACCTCATTGGTCAGGTCCACGAGATCCTGGCGCGCTTCGACGCCGATCACGCGGGCTTGGACACCGCGATTTCGCAGCAGCTCAAAGGTGGCGAATGTCAGATAGCCTTTGCCCGCGCCCATATCGACGACCGTCAATTCGCGGCGCTCGCGCAGTGGCGAGGCGTCGAGAAGATGCGTGAGGATTTCAGCGAAACGCTCGATCTGGCGCAGCTTGTCCGTCATTCCGGGGCGGGCTTCGCCTGCGGCATTGGTCACGCCGAGCGCTTCCAGAAAAGGGCTCGATGCCGTAGCGATGACACGCGGTTTTTCGCGGTCGTGTTCGGGCGATGGCGCCTGTGTGAAAGCCGGGCGGCTGGCTTTCAACTTGCCCTCGCCCTGGGCATCGCAGCGCAACTGCCAGTCGTCGGTGATCGTGAAAAGATGCGCCCGCTCGAATTCGCCGCCGAGCATCGAAGCAATTCGTTCCGCGGCCTCATCGAATGGCAGATTCTTCGTCACGTCGCGCTTCGCGTAATGCCAGACCAGCGAAAGCCGTCGTCCCTCGCGCAGTTCGACGATTCGCGCATACACATTGCGCAGGTCCGCTTCGGCAGCGTTGCCTGGCTGGCTCAGCGTGAGTTTTACGAAATCTCCCGACTGCAGGCTGGCGCGGAGTTTGGCGAGAAAGGATTCACGAACGGACATGCTTGGATGAAGCCGCAAGCATGGCAGCAGGGGCCGGATTTAGGAATGAGGATTTGGAGCATCCCGAAACCGGCGACTCCCGCGAACTGCGGGAGCGCCGGCCGGAAAACGTGCGGATGGCGATAAGCCGAATTCTGTGCGAACCGCCTTGCGGCAGCCCGTGATGATCATTTCTCTCGCTCCGCCGAAGCGAAGCGCCGCAGCCGTTAAGAACGGCTGCTGATGCGACTATTACCCGGAAGCTGGCTGCCTTTCGGCGAGCCGGGCCAGGCGCCCGAGTCTTCCTGTTTTGTCTTGCACCGCATGGGGTTTTTCGTGCCCCGGAGATTGCTCGCCGGGCGGTGGGCTCTTACCCCGCCTTTTCACCCTTACCGGAAGCAAGCTCCCGGCGGTTTGATTTTCTGTGACACTTTCCGTCGCTCCGGACTTGGGGCCGAAGCGCCCGCGCGCTTTGCACGGCATGCTGCCTGGTGGTGTTCGGACTTTCCTCTGTGCGCCGAAGCGCCCAGCGATCATCTGCCACCCGCAGGGCCAAGTTAGGAGATGGTGGTGAGGAAGGCAAGGGACCAAAAGGACTGACAGGAATAAAGGGGCCTGCGGGACCACAGCCGAAAGACGTATGCGTGTGGCTGCTTCGACGGTTGCCCTCTTTTAAGGTCCTCCGCAGACTCGCCGACATGAGATCGCTTCTGCCTTTCGCATTCGTCTCCGTGATGGCCGTGGCCGCGCTTGCCGACGAGCCACACAAGATGGCTTATGAAAAATCCGATGCCGTGTGGGTTGCCAATCTCGATGGCTCGGCTGCGAAGAAGATCGCCGATGGCGCTGATCCCGATCTGTCGCCGGATGGCACGAAGCTCACTTTTAATACGGTGCAGCCGGACGGGAACCCGGCTGACCGCAAGATCGCCGTGGCTGATCTCGCCACCGGTCAGGTGACGATCTTCAAGGATCTGCCTAGCAATAACTGCCTGGAGCCGATCTGGTCACCCGACGGAAAGCGGATCCTTTTCTATTACTACCAGAACAACGACATGCTCCTCGGAACGATCGGAGCGGATGGCAGCGGCTTTCATGCAATCTTTGGAAAGGACGCCAAGCCGCATCCCTATTGGTCGGCGGCATGGGCGCGCGATGGCGCTTCGATATTCTGTCAGGATATGGAAAAACTCTATCGCATCGGCCTGGATGGCGCTGTGCAGAAGAGCTGGGTGATCGAAAAGATCGTTCCGCGTGGCGGCATGAGTGGAAACATCCGGCTCGATGTTTCAGCAGATGGCAAGACGCTGCTCATGGACGTCGAGATGGATGAAAAGATCACCCGCAAAGGTTGGGTCGGGCCGCTTCCTGCCATCTGGACGATGGATCTGGAGACAGACAAGACGACGCGCCTGACACCAAAGACCCTCTTTGCCTGGGATGCGCATTGGCTGGGCACGGATGCGATCGTTTTCTCCAGCGAAGCTGCGGGCGAGAAGGATCCTTCGATTTACCGCATGTCACTCACGGGTGGCGGAAAAGATAAGAAGCTGCTCGTGAAAAACGCCCGAATTCCGAGCGTGTCCCCGTAGTGCGACGGCAGCCCGGGGCGTACCACGGTCGTGCGTCATAGCTAAAGAACAGCGTGCGCGCGGATCAACTCGGTCGTAGGAAATCCCGCCATGTACCGCTCCCTCACGGCTCTTTTACTATGTACCGCCACAGCCCTCGCACAAGGCACCCGCGCTGATTACGACCGCGCCCACGAACTGGATCGTCTGACCGCCGGGAAGACGTTCCGCGATCGCGTGCACCCGCACTGGCAACCAGATGCAAACAGCTTCTGGTATCGCAACGACCTGCCGGGCGGCCAAAAGGAATATGTCGTGGTGGACGCGCTCAAGGGCGTGCGAACGGTAGTTGCCACGCCTCCGAAAACGCTGCATCTGCCAGGCGAAGAGTTGAAGCCGAGGCCGAGCACGGCCAACTCGTCGGAACGGACGCCGATCCGTTTCGTGAATCACAGCGGACTGGCGGCAATGATGTTCTGGATCGATTCCGACGGAAAGCGGCACGATTACGGAAGCCTCAAGCCGGACGAGACCCGTGAGATGTCGACTTTTGTCGGCCATGTGTGGTGGATCGAGTCCCACGATGGAGTGCCGCTCGGCGTATTTGAAGGCGGGGACACGGATGGCGACGCCGTGATCGAACCACCGGAAAAAAAGCCTGCCACGAGTGACTCGGATAAGACTGCAAAGCTGTCCAAGGCACCGCATGACTGGCGTGCTTTCATTCGCGATCACAATGTCTGGATCCGACACCGCACCACCGGCGAGGAGGTGCAGCTTTCCCGCGATGGAACGGCGGATAACGAGTATCGCGAGCCGTTCCATTGGTCGCCCGATGGCACCAAATTTGTCGCGAATCAGGTACAGCCAGGCCAGGAGCACCGTGTCTATCTGGTTCACTCTTCGCCAAAAGAGCAACTGCAGCCGACGCTTGAAAATATCGAGTACCTCAAGCCGGGCGATCGGATCGATCATCCGCGCCCGCGTCTTTTCGACACGACGAAGCGCACGATGACTGCGGTGAAGGATGACTTATTTCCGAACCCCTGGAGTCTGCAGGACTTTCACTGGGCGGCAGATAGCTCCAGCTTCTACTTTGTCTATAACCAGCGCGGGCATCAGGTGCTCCGAGTCCTGTCGGTCAATGCGACTACCGGCGAGCCACGCACGATCGTCGAGGAGAAGAGCGATAAGTTCATCGATTACTCGCAGAAATACTATCTGCACTGGCTCGATGCGACGGGCGAACTGATCTGGATGAGCGAACGTGACGGCTGGAATCATCTCTACCTCATCGATGCCAAGGCCGGTGTCGTGAAGGCGCAGTTGACCAAGGGCAACTGGAACGTGCGCAGTGTCGAACGGGTCGACGACGAAAAGCGCCTGATCTGGCTTCGAGTCATGGGCGTGAATCCGGCGCAGGATCCCTATTACTTTCATCTCGCGCGGGCGAGTTTCGATGGGGCGCATCAGGTCCAGCTCACGCAGGGCGATGGCACGCACACATGGGAATGGTCCCCGGATCACCGGTATTTCATCGATACCTGGTCGCGCGTGGATTGTCCGCCGACGGTCGAGTTGCGCCGGGCCGAGGATGGAAAACTCCTCTGCGAACTCGAGCACGCGGACACGACTCAACTCTTCGCGTCTGGGTGGCATCCGCCAGAGCGTTTCGTGGCCAAGGGACACGACGGAACGACGGATATCTACGGCACGATCACCACGCCGATGAAGATGGACCCGGCGAAGAAGTATCCGGTCATCGAGGATATCTATGCCGGACCGCATGACTTCTTCGTTCCAAAGACTTGGGGGCGGAATCTCGGTTTGCAGGGAATCGCCGAGCTTGGATTCATCGTCGTCCGCATCGATGGCATGGGCACGAACTGGCGTAGCCGTGCGTTTCACGAAGTTTGCTGGAAGAATCTCAAGGACGCAGGATTCCCCGACCGCATCGCCTGGATGAAGGCAGCGGCGTCGAGCCGCCCGTGGATGGATCTTTCGAAGGTCGGCATCTTTGGCGGCAGCGCCGGAGGCCAGAGCGCCCTTGCCGCATTGCTCTACCACGGCGATTTCTACAAGGCCGCGATGGCCGATTGCGGCTGCCACGACAACCGCATGGACAAGATCTGGTGGAATGAAGCGTGGATGGGCTGGCCGGTCGGCCCCGAGTACGCAGACAATTCGAACGTCACGCACGCAGCCAATCTCACCGGCCATCTGCTGCTCGTCGTCGGCGAGGTGGACCACAACGTCGATCCTTCCTCGACCATGCAAGTGGTCAATGCCCTGATCAAAGCGGACAAGGACTTCGATCTCCTCGTTGTCCCGGGATCCGATCATGGCGCGGCCGAGTCGCCCTACGGCCACCGCCGCCGCGACGACTTCTTCGTGCGGCATCTGCTTGGCGTCGAACCGCGGAGTTCCTGAGCGGGGAGTAGGGCGCTCGCAAGGTGCGCTCGCCGCGCGGCAGTCGATTTTGTGCAATTCCGATCGCGACGGCTAAGATATGACGTGCTAGGCGCTTGTTTACGGCTACAACCCACTTGTACGAAACCCCCGATTTATGACATTTCCCACTTCTCTACGCGCGCTCGGGAGCCCATCCCGGCTGCTTGCCGGCCTCGCCTGCGCAGCCCTCGCAACCGTCTCCGCGAGCCAGGCTCTGGCGGAGGACAATGTTCCGCCGGCCGGCTTCACCGCTCTCTTTAACGGCAAGGATCTCACCGGTTGGCGCGGTGGCGAGACATTCGATCCGCGCAAGCTTGAAGCCATGCCGGAAACGGATCGCACTGCCAAGATCGAAGGCTGGAACAAGACCATGCGCGAGCATTGGCACGCCGAAAATGGCGAGCTGATCAATGACGGCAAGGGCGCCTACGCGACGACCGAGAAGGACTACGGCGATTTCGAATTGCTGCTCGAGTACAAAACCGTCCCGCTAGCGGATTCGGGTGTTTACCTCCGCGGCTGCCCGCAGGTGCAGATCTGGGATTACACCGAGAAATCCAAGTTCCCGCTCGGCGCCGACAAGGGATCCGGCGGCCTCTGGAATAACAGCGCAGGCGCGCCCGGCAAGGATCCGCTCGTGCTGGCTGACAAACCTTTCGGCGAATGGAATACGCTCCGCGTCGTGATGGTCGGCGCCCGCGTTAGCGTGTGGCTCAACCAGAAGCTCGTGGTCGATCACGCCCTCCTCGAGAACTACTACGACCGCTCGTCGCCGGTGCCGGTTCACGGTCCGATCGAACTTCAGACGCATGGCGGCGAGATCCGCTGGCGCAATATCTTCCTTCGCGAGATCGGCTCGGATGAAGCCAACAAGATCCTCGCCAGCCACAATACGGATGGCTTCAAGCCTTTCTGGGACGGCAAGGACTTCGAAGGATGGGGTGGCCCGGTCGATGAATATGAAGTGAAGGATGGCGCAATCGTTTGCCGGCCTCACAAGGGCGGAACGATCTACAACAAGACCGACCTCACTGACTTCGTGGCTCGCGTACAGTTCAAGCTGCCGCCTGCCGGTAACAATGGCCTCGCGATTCGCTATCCTGGACAGGGCGACACCGCCTATGTCGGCATGTGCGAAGTGCAGGTGCTCGATGATACGTCACCGAGCTATGCGAAGCTCGATCCGCGTCAGTATTGCGGTTCGGTCTATGGGCAGGTAGCCGCCCATCGCGGGTATCTCCATCCGCTCGGCGACTGGAATTTCTACGAAGTCACCGTGAAGGGGCCGAAGATCAAGGTGGAGCTCAACGGAACCGTGATCACCGATGCCGATGTCAGCAAGGTCACGCCAGACATGTTCATGCACAACAGCGCGCATCCTGGTAAAGACCGTCCGAATGGTTTCTTCGGCTTCGCCGGACATAATGATCCTGTGGCCTTCCGCGAGATCTTTGTGAAGACGCTGTAAGTCCATAACAGCGCCGCAGTTTTAACAAACTCCCGGGTATGCAATGCATGCCCGGGAGTTTTTTATGTAATTATCGGCTACTGGCGGGAAGTGCGGATCTGCTTGAATCCCGCCACTGAAGCCAATCGGTAAAACTCAATAATCGAACTGTGAATGGTCAGCGGAGCGGTCCGCATTGCTGCCGCCAAGCCTTGCGGTCGTGTCGCAGTGACCCGCCTTGTGATCGTGTCGGTCCAACTGCGGCGGATTCGCAGCTGGCCCGGGGAGCGGTGGCGGCTGGGAAGCTGGAAGCGCTCCGGGGGCCGATCCACAAGACAGGCAACGCGGCTCAGACCGGGAATTGCGATTGCCGCAACTTCCGCAGACCCAGGGCTGGAGCGCGCTTTCGATCTGTTCTGCCGTCAACGACAGAATCGTGGGATTGAACTGGCCCGCACAAGTCTGGCAGGCGACCGCTTCGCCCAATGTTTGAGTGGGAAAGAGCGGAATGAAATACAGCGTAAAGTAACGAGAAACTCGCAGATGCGAGTAAGTCGAATCCCGGCGGCATTTAGGACAATAGAATGTGCCGGTTCCGATTTGCTTTTGTCTGGCTCGAGAGCCCCAGATGATCATGGCGGTAGTGTTCTAGTAGGTTTAGGGTTGGGAGAAATTGGCTGCTTCGATCTATGGGACGAGGTATCGGACATCCTTCCCGCGCGGAGCAAGATCGAGGCGCTGGGCGAGTGCAGTTAGAATCGCCGCGATCGTAGATCGCTCGCCATACCATGTTTCGCTCAGCTCATGCACGGTCGCGGAGAATGTCGTTCCTTCTTCACCTGACAAGCCGAAAGCCGCGATGGCGGACATTTTTTGCATTGCTGTGAACCAGCGTACGTGGGGATGCGTAAATCATAGCCACACCTTGCGCTTGCCTTTCGCCCGAAACCGGCAAGACTACCGCGACCCCCAGTTTTTTCGGTAAAACCCCTCAATTCCCGATATGAATACTCCCAGCACCAAGAAGAAGCAGTGGACCAAACCTGCCATCAAGGAAGTGCCGATCTTCTTCGAGTGCACCTGCTACGCGGGTGCGGTCTAAGTCGGTATTCCGGCATTTAAGAGGAAAGGCGGGAGACGCCTATTTACGTCCGGCTTCTCGGAACCGCCGCGGGCGGCGGTTTGCCGCAATGGAATTGCGCGTGCTCGAATTGCCGGGCGGCGCGTTCAGGGCGAATCCCTTCGCGTACACAGTCCAGTGTGGCCATCAGTGCTGACGATGAACGCTGGTTTCTCATCAATGCTTCTCCCGATCTGCGGGCGCAGATCGAAGCTTATCCCGCGCTGCAGCCGAGGAAAGAGCCGCCGCGCAATTCGCCGATTCACGGAGTGTTGCTGACTAATGCAGACCTCGATCACGTGCTTGGTCTCGTGTTGCTGCGAGAGGGCGGAAGGATCGGCATTCACGCAACGGCGGCGGTGCGGGAATCGCTCGAGGACGGGCTGAATTTCGGCGCAGTGCTCGGGGCATTCTCGGGAATGACCTGGCAGGAGCCGGGCGCTGAATTTGCGCCGCTCACGGTCGATGGTGTTCCGAGTGGTTTGGTTTGCCGCGCGATTGGCCTGCCGGGCGGACCGCCGCGCTATCTGCGGCAGGGCTCGAAGTTTTCCGAAGGGCACAGCATTTCGTACCAAATCCTTGATGAACGTACCGGGAGGCGGCTGCTCATCGCTGCGGATGTCGCGAGCGTACCGCCGGCATTGCAGTCTGCGCTGGAAGAATCGGATGCCGTGCTTTTCGACGGCACATTCTGGTCGCCAGAGGAATTGCGAGCGGTCTCGCCGGGAGCGCGCACTTCCGCGGAGATGGGGCATCTGACGATCTCCGGCGGGAGTCTCGAGATTTTGCGGGCGTTGCCAGCGGCCCGGAAGATTTACCTCCATATCAATAACACCAATCCCATTCTCGACCCGGATTCACCGCAGCGCGCGGAAGTCGATGCTGCGGGCATCATCGTAGGCGAGGATGGCTATGCATTTGAATTATGACCGACAACGCCCCCTGGGATTCGCAGACCTTCACTGAGAAACTCCGTGAGGTTGGATCGCGCGCCTATCATCACAAGCACATCTTTCATGTGGAGATGAACGTGGGGCGGCTTTCTCCGGAAGCGATCCGTGGGTGGGTCGCGAATCGCTTTTACTATCAGTGCTGTATCCCGATCAAAGACGCGGCAATCCTTTCAAATTGTCCGGTGCGCGAAGTCAGGCGCGCGTGGCTGCATCGGATTACCGATCACGATGGCCTCGCTGGCGACGAGGGTGGAATCGAAGCCTGGTTACGGCTTGGTGAAGCCAGCGGAATCCCCCGTGAAGAACTTGTGGAGCACCGGCATCTTATTCCCGGTGTGCGTTTCTCGGTCGATGCCTATGTGCAGTTTGCCCGCACCCAGCCGTGGCCGATCGCTGTGGCGTCGTCACTTACTGAGCTCTTCGCTCCAGATCTGATGGCGCGTCGGCTCGAAGCGTTTGAGCGCCATTACACGTGGGTGCAGCCTTGGGGATTCGATTACTTCAAGCGCCGCCTGACCCAGGCCCGGCGCGATTCGGACGAAGGGCTGGCCTTCACACTGGAGTACTGCCGCAGCCGCGAGTCGCAGGAGGCTGCCGTGCGTGCGCTCTCTTTGAAATGTGACATCCTTTGGACGATGCTCGACGCCATCATGTGGCACTACACACCTGAACTCGGGACGAAGCATGACGCCGCCTGATCTTCAAAGCCGGCCGGCATTGGCTCAGCGCGTTCGGCTTCGGGATGATCCCGTGAGCGGGCAACCGGTGCTTCTTTATCCCGAGGGTTTGCTCGAGCTGAATGAGACGGCTCACGCAATCGTCGCGCAATGTGACGGCGCGAAAACCATCGCGCAGATCGTGGATGCGCTTGCCGCGGAATACGAAGCCGCGGCGGAGGATGTTTCTCCCGATGTGCTGGAGTGCCTTCGCGATCTGCGGGCACGTAACTTGATCGTGTTTCAATCGTGAATCCTCGCGCCTACGGATTACTTGCGGAGCTTACTTATCGCTGTCCGCTGCATTGTCCGTATTGCTCGAATCCGAGTCAGTGGCCTGTGGGCGAGGAGCTGAGCACCGATGACTGGCGCCGGGTCCTGCGCGAAGCGGCAGCTCTCGGTGTGCTGCACGTCGGTTTCTCTGGTGGGGAGCCGCTGGCGCGGAAAGATCTGCCAGAGTTGATCGCCGAGGCGCGAGCAGTGGGGCTTTATACCAATCTGCTGAGCAGCGGCATTGGGCTGGATGCCGCACGGACGAGAGCGCTGCGCGAAGCGGGACTCGATTCCTTTCAACTTAGCTTTCAGTCTGACGAAGCCAAGTTGGCGGACGCCATCGCCGGCACGAAGGCGCATGCGCGCAAGCTTGAGGTCGCGGCGCTTGTGCACGAGGCGGGCTTGCCGCTGGGCATGAATGTCGTCCTTCATCGCGCCAATATTGGACGGCTTGAACAGATTATCGCGCTCGCGGAATCGATCCGCGCGGAGCGCCTGGAACTCGCAAATGTGCAGTATTACGGCTGGGGTTATCTGAACCGGGCGCACTTACTTCCGACGCGTGCGCAGGCGGAAGAAGCAGTGCGGATCGGGCTCGCAGCAAAAGAGCGGCTTCGCGGGCGGATGGATATCTTCTATGTGCTGCCCGATTACTATGAAGAGCGTCCGAAGCCGTGCATGCAAGGATGGGGGCAGCGCTACATATCAGTGAATCCCATTGGTGATGTCCTGCCGTGTCCGACCGCTTCGTCGATTCCGGGACTTCGCTTCGATAACGTGCGCGAACGTTCGCTGGAACGGATCTGGAAAGAGTCGGAAAGCTTCGGTCGCTTCCGCGGAACGGATTGGATGCCCGAGCCTTGCCAGTCATGCCCGCGGAAGGAGATCGACTTTGGTGGTTGCCGTTGCCAGGCGGCGCTGCTTACTGGAAACCCTGCGGCGACTGATCCCGTGTGCGCACTGTCTCCAGACCGCCAGGTTATCGACGGGATTCTTGCGGGAGTTGGCCAAGGGGACCGGTTTGAGTGGCAGATGCGGCGTTGAAATGCCTTTCGTACCGAAGGCGAGAGCAGATTAAAATAGCTCCATCTGCGCGGCGGATGAGCCTTCGTCCTTCACCTCGATCGGCTGGGAACTGAAGAGCGGATCTTCGATTAGCGGCATGCGCGAATGTTCGAAGCGAAGCATTTCATCCTGCGAGGAAGGTCGCGTGACGATCTTCAGCAGAGGCTTGCCGTCGTTGGGATCGATCATGCCGCGGAGGACCTTCCCGGTCGGAACGCTATCCCAGCCGAGCTGTCCCGAACGGTCGGATCGCTCTGCAAATCGGTGAGCCGGAACATCGACTAACTCGCCGCCTTTGTGCAGCCACCACTGCAGGATTTCGGCGCGCGCAAATCCGGCCCAGATTAGTTGATCACTCCCGATCTTTCGCCAAAACGCCGCCCATTTTCCGGGACGGATCATTCGGCTGTTGAGTTCGTAAGCGGCACACATGGTGTATTCCCATAACCTACTCTGCACGGAAGGGCGAGCCAGCAGGGAAATGGCGAGATGGGATGATACATAAGCTGGAGAGAGGGGATTCACTCTGATAAATGCGGCGTTGCGCAGAACGGGAAGCGCAGCGGACTAAGCCGATTTTCACGGTTTGCAGGTCGTCCGGTGCTCATTTTTCACCAGCGTCCTTCGCTTGCCAGTGCGCGCACACCGTGCTTCGATTTCCGGGGATGCCTTCCAAATTACCTAATCCGGCCGGTGAATTGGAGCGCGAGGCGCGTTCTCCGCGGGCCAATGTAATCGATGCTCTTGGCGTAGCCTGCCTCATTCTTTTCGCGCTTTGGCCATTTGGATTTGGCGTTGGAGTTTTGCATCGCAACAACACGGTGCATGGCGTCGCGGAGGGAATGCTGCGGCTTGGCATGCTCTGGGCCTTTGTGGGCAGCGCGCTCTGGCATCGGGATTCCGCGGAGTCGCTCGGATTGAGTACGCCGGGCCGCGTGTGGCGCCTGATTCGGGAGAGCGCCGGCGTGGCGCGCTTGCGGCTCGTGACAGCAGTATCCGCAGTCTTTTTAGGAGTGATGGGATTGGGACTTTCGCATTGGCCGCTCGCGGCGCGATTTCTTCAACTTCCCAAAGCCTACCGGGTGTGGCCGGAGACTGCCGGCCAGTGGGGTGCGATGCTTCTTTTCCTCGCAGTCGTCGCGTTCCTTTTCGCGACTTGCGCTGTGCGGTATGACAACGCACGGCCCGCGTTTGGCTTCGCGGGAAAGGCGATCGTCGTGCTCTTTGCCTTTGCTGCTGCTGCTGGTTGGCTCGCCGATGGACCTCAAGCCTTCGCGTGGCTCCTGTCGCCGCGGCTTCCGCTCGAATTGACCGGTTACGCGTTCTGGGGATTCTTCCAGCAACTGATCTTTACCGCGTACTTCGCCACGCGCTTGCGAAAGGGATTCGGCGGGTTGGCCGCGCATGATGTCACGAACCGCATGGAATCAAGCGGCGGCGATCTGTTGCGGGCGACGGCGATGGGCGGACTTTTCGCGGCGCTTACGCTTGCGCCAGCTTTTTGGGCGGCGCTGCGATTCGTGCACGGTCCGGCGGTTTCACCGGAGGTCTTGCTGGTCGCGACGGTCTTTGCGTTCCCGGTTGGTGCCGTCTGGATGCGCTTCTATCGACTCGCTCCACGCCGGATGCTGGTGGCGACATTGAGCGGATCGTTTTTTGGGATCATTCACGCCAATTCATATGGGCTCGTCCTTGCGACGACCATGCTCGGTGCCATCTTCGCCTACGCGGCGATGGAAGATCGCTTCCGCAATCTCGCGGCATTTGCGCTGATGCATGGCGTGTTGGGGACTTGCCTGAGCAAGACGTTTCAGCATGCCGGTGCGTTGAAGATCGATTTTCGGGTGGGCCCCTGGAATGTGCCGCATCCACATTTCTCGGCGTTGATCATTCCCACGCTATATCTTGCGGGCTACGCGACGCTGGCCCTGTTGGCTGCGCGGAATTCCCGGCTCTCCGCCGCGCAGCCATAGCCGGAGCGGCGAATTCGCTTGGGAAATTCCTTCTCCTCATGAACCCGGACTCTCCATCTCAAGGTGTCGCATCGACCGTGGAAACAGGAGCTGGGGTGCTCCAGAAACGCAGCCGCCTTCGTTGGTGGCTGATCACTCCGGGCGCGCTGTTGATTGCGGGTGGGCTCGTATTCTGGCTCACGGAAACGCTTCCCCAGCGTGAGCTCGCGGCTGCGCTTTCCAAAATCGATTCTGTGATTGAGCCGGGCTCGGGCACTGATCACACGGCGACGGCGCATGTGGCGCTGCTGCGTTCGAGCGGTTTGCCGAAACAATTTGCCGGGTTCGAGGCGGAACTCGCTATTTCCGGGCCGGAGCATCTCTCGCTGGCTACGACTTTTGAGAAGCATCGCATCGAGCTCGCTCGTAATGGGCAGGAGATCTGGATCTGGGAACCCACTCACGATTTCGGAGTGGCTGGCGAACCCGATGTGCCGCGGTTCGCATCGGCACCGGATTCGGTGGATCGGACTCCGCTGGGGCCAATGAAATTGCCGATCGACCGGCATTTGCTTCGCTTACTGCCGCGCCTGATGTCCGTGCAGGATCAAGGCAGCGTCGAGGTGGATGGACAGCACTGCCGCCAGCTTCACGCTGCGCCGTATGCTGCCATCAGCCGTGTACTGAAGCTGCCGCCCGCGTCGCTGACGATTGCGGTCAGGGAATCCGACGGCTGGCCGGTGCAGATCGGCGGAACGGATGGCCGGTCGGTGGATGTGCTTCTGGCTCTGACGAATCTTCATGTGGGCGCAGATGTGCCTGCGAGCCGATGGCAGATTCCCGCGCAGGCAGCAGAGAAAATCCAGCGCGTCGCACTGTCGCATATCACTCGGTTCCTCGCATCAGCGGTGAGCATGGCTTCCTCGCATGTGCCGGAACTCGGGCCTGCGACCGGTGAGCAAAAGCTGGTGGCCACGCACGGCAAGGGCCGGCTCGAACTGCGCGATGGAACGCGGGTCCTCTTCGTCAAAGGAACTCCGGAGGAAATGGGAGATCAGCAGGGCGCGCTGTTGCAATCGGAGGTCCGGACGCTCGTTCATCGCGTGCTTTACGGAGTCGGCGTGGGCAGTTCGTTTGCAAAGAATCGCTGGTTTTTCGGTGAGATCGAACAATGCCAGTCGCGGCTTCAGCCATTCATCGATCCACGGGATCTGCGCGAAATGGATGCGATGGCCGCTGCTTCGGGGCTGCGCAAAGAGGAGGTGCGCCTAGCAAATTTCTTTCCCGAGCTCTTTCATTGTTCCGGCTTTGCCTTGATGGGGCAGGCGACGGAAGGCGGACGGATCTATCATGGCCGCGTGCTCGATTACTTGCGCGGAGTGGGACTGGAATCGGCTGCGGTGGTGACGGTGAATCAGCCGGATCAGGGCCATGCATGGGTGAACATCGGTTACGCGGGCTTCATTGGCAGTGTGACCGCGATGAATGATCAGCGCATTTCCATGGGCGAAATGGGCGGGCGCGGCGAAGGGCACTGGGACGGCAAGCCAATGGCGGAGCTTGTGCGCGAAGTCATGGAAAAGGCCGGCACGCTCGACGAAGCGATCGAGATTCTGAAACGCAGTCCGCGCACCTGCGAATACTTCTATGTGATCGCCGATGGTAAGACGCACACGGCCGTGGGCGTGGCTGCCACACCGGAGACGTTGGAAATCGTGCATCCGGGCGAGGCAAATCCGCGTCTGCCGACACCCATCCAGGATGCCGTCCTGATGTCTGCGGGGGATCGTTACAAGGAACTCGTGCGGCGCGTGCAGGCGGGTTACGGGCATTTCGATGCCGATTCGGCGCGGGCACTCATGACGCGTCCGGTCTGCATGAATTCGAATATTCACTGCGTGCTCTTCGCGCCGGATACGCTCGATTTCTGGGTGGCGAATGCCGATTCGAAGAAAGTCGCCAGCGCCGCCCGCTATACGAAATATAACTTGGCGGAGCTTCTGAAATCTTCAGGCACATCAAATCCCTGAGCGAGTTCCGGGTTACCAATGGCGGATGAAACTGCTTTCCCTCCTCTGCCTTGCCCTCACGTCTGTCGCCGCCTACGCGGTCGATCCCGGTCCTGAAATCCTGCTCTGGCCCAATGGTGCGCCGGGTTCGGAAGG
>OUNM010212292.1_pt1 | contig 18230 bp, 14 predicted proteins | sample 1769961 | NCBI WGS metagenome assembly OUNM01 (sample SAMEA3914820, study PRJEB12502) | metagenome | biome: forest; material: soil | place: USA | collected 2012-03-12 | depth 0.3 m
GACCCCATCCCGGCCGTCACCCTGCTCCTCCGCCGCCTGTCCGCCACGCCGGACCTGATGGACCGCATGACCAAGGTCTACGACCTGCCCCCGCTGCTGGTCAACCCGGAGAGCGGCGACGCCACCACCGATTTCCTGATCCAGGTTGCCCGCAAGCGCGGGCGCCTCGGCCGCGGCGGCGTGCCCAACGTCAATGCCGCCGCCATGACGGTCGTCACCGACTGGCGCGACGGGAGGATACAGGGCTGGGTGGAAGCCCCTACCGCGCCGGAGGAGAGTGTGGGCAAGGTTGGCGGGAAGATTGAGGGCGAGGCGGTCATGGCCGATCAGAAGGCGATTGTGACCGAGTGGGCGCAGGAGTTCAAGTTGGAGGGGCTGTGGGGTGGGGAGGAGGAGCAGGGTGGTGTTGAGGTTGAGATGCAATAGATGGCGAGATATATTCTGTGTCTAGACGTGGCTGTCTGGTTTCTATTACCTTGGTGGGCGTTGCGGCGTCGAAAAGGGGGCCAGGAGATCTCGTAGATTAGGGGAAGGGACATGCATGTTTAGCATGGCAAATGTGATTTATTTCGGTTATTCATTTCATTTCTTGCTTTCTGCCCAAACACTTCCCCCACACAAAGCCATCTCTCTCTAAACAACCACAGAGCAGCAGGTATCTATCAATCAGTAAACACTCACAAGCTCCATCTTGACACCCCTCTTCCCCGTAGTCTCGTCCTTCTGGTCCGTCACCCGCACCCTGACCTTCTGGAACAGCTCGACGGCCACCTCGCGGCTCCCGCTCGTCGTGAGCGTGTACGTCTCGGCGTCGAACTCGGCCGCCGGCTCCGGGTCGGCCAGGTCGCGCAGGCGGATCAGCCCCTCGATGCCGAACCGCGGCACCAGCACGACGAAGCCGTTGCTGAAGATCTTGAGCACGAAGCCGTCCTCCTCGGTGGCCTTGCCGCGCAGGGCCTGGCCGACGTAGTAGGCGATGCTGGCGCGCCCCGCGAGCTGGGCGTTGCGGTGGCGCACGTTGATGTTTTTGCAGACGGCCTCGAGGCGGCCCCGGCTGCGGGACGAGGGGTCGACCGTCTCGTAGCCGATGGCGGCCGCCAGCTGGCGGTGCGCGGCCAGGTCGGCGTACCGCCGGATCGGGGAGGTGAAGTGCGTGTAGATCTCGCTGGCGAGGCCGTAGTGGCGGAATTCGGGGTACGCCTGCGTCCCCGAGCAGAAGTACTCGGCCGCCATCATGCAGCGCGTGGCCATGATGCGGACGAGGGTGTTGAAGAAGGGCTCCTTGGGGTCGACGCAGGCGTCGAGGCTGTCGGCAAGCGCGCGGGACGAGTCGACGCTGAAGTCGAGGTTGCGCTTGACGCGGAGCTGGTTGGCGAGCTCGTCGAAGTTGGTCTTGGGGGGGGCGCCGTGGCGGCGGAGGATGGCGGTCTGGGGGAAGGCCTCGTGGATCTTGCGGGCGACGCTGACGTTGGCGAGAAGCATAAACTCTTCGACCAGGGACATGGTGTCGAGGAGCTCCTTGGTCTTGACGTCGATGGGGTCCGACGTTTCCGACTCCATCTGCACCTTGACCTCGGGCGACGACAGGCTCAGAGCGCCAGCGTCGAGGCGCTTTTGCTTGAGCTTCCTAGACAGGGCGAGCAGAGTGCGGATGCTCTGGGTGAGGTCGTCCTGCTGCGAGCCGTCGTCGACCCGGAGCTGTGCCTGCTCGTAGCTGAATGCCTCGCGCGACTTGATGACCGACTTGGTGAAGCGCACATTCACAATGTCGGCGTCGGGCGACAGCTCCCAGAGGACGGAGAAGGCGTAGCGTTCGACGTACGGTTTGAGAGAGCACAGGTCCGTGCCCAGGAGCATCGGAAGCATGTCGATGCGCTTGTCGACCAGGTACACGGTCGTGCCGCGGATGCTGGCCTCGTTATCCATGGCATTGTTGGGCTTGACAAAGTGGGAGACGTCGGCGATGTGCACGCCGACCTCGATGTTGCCGTTTGGAAGCGGCCGGGAATGGAGAGCGTCGTCGATGTCCTGGCAGCCGATAGGGTCGATGCTGCAGATGAGGAGGCTGCGTAGATCCTCTCGGCCCACCCAACCCGGATCGTCCATGCTCTGGGGCACTTTCCAATCGTGGCCTTCCTTCGGCAGGCAGTCGAGGACGGTCTTGGGGAACGGCCGGTACTGGACGTCGTATTCGAGGAGCAGGGCTTCCGTCTCGGCCGCCTTGGTTTCCAACTCGCCCAGAGACCGCACGAAGTGGCCCATAGGGTGGCGCGAGCTGCGATCCCACGCGTCGATGGTGACGAGGATCCGCTTCCCGACAAGCTCGGCCACCTGGCGGGTGCGCAGGCGAATCTTTGGGATCTTCTTGTCCATGGGGATGACAAAAACCGTGTCCTGCTTGCGCCCCTGTTGCGACGACTGGCTGACTGACGATTGATCGATGTGACCAACATATTGCCGCCAGTTCCTCTTGACCACGCCGACCACCTTTGCGGTGGGCTGGGCGTGGCCCTCAGTCGTTTTGCTGTGAGTCCGCCGTACCTCGTCCTGTAACGCCTTGCGTTCCTTCCCCGAGACCAGGTCCCCCGTCTCCTCGGCGTCGGGGTTTTCGTTCTTGGTGATGGTGTCTTCCTCGATCACTTGGGTGGACGGCTCTTTCCACTGGTCTTTGGGAAGTACTTCGACGACCACCAAGTCTCCGTCGATGGCCCGGTTGATGTTTTCCCGCCCCAGGATGAGCAGCGGCTTGGGAAACGCCGGCACCCTAATCGACCCTTCCAAATAGTTGTATGGCGACACGTTGAAGATGCCTTGGTGCAGCAAGCCGCCCTTTACGCCCGTCATCATCTTGGACATGCTGAAGTATTCCGGGTAGAGGGGTGCGCCGACCCGTTTCTCCTTGATGGTGTCCTGGTCCTCGGCCTCCGGGATCATGTCCAGAAGCTTGTCGCCGTCCTTGAGCTGCCTGACGTACTCGGAGAGCGAGCACGCGGGGATGCCCTCCTGCTTCGCCTTGCGCAGGTTATCCCGGTCGTTGCTCAGCATGACCACGGCAGGCACTTTCTTGGCGCCGGTGCGGCCCAGGTGCTGGGCATACCAGGCAACGGACTTGCGCACGGCGCGGTCGTTGCGGTCGTTGACGGACTCGCCTTCCTCGCGGGCGACGTAGGTCTCGAGGCGGAACTCGTTGAAGAAGACGTAGAAACGCTTGTCCTCGCTCTTGGTCAGGCCGATGAGGCGGTTGTAGAGCGGCAACGAGCGGTTGCGCAACTCCTCGAGGACGATCTGCAGCACGACGACGTCGTAGAAGGCGGCGCTCTGCTCGAAGAGATCCATGGCGGTCAGGAAGGCGTTGGTGTCGGGCACGAGGTAGTGGCCCTGGGGGAAGACGCTGGTGCCGGCGGGGGCGTCGGAGAGGACGGAGGGGGTGGCTGTCGCGGGTCACCAGTCAGCATCTCATCGACATCACATCCGCATCCCACCCGCAACTCACGGCGACCGGCGGCATCTCGAGGAGCGGTCCTGAGGCAGCTCTGGCAGAGTCTCGACGAGCAGGGAATGTCTTGGCGCAGGTAGACCTCGCGGACGATCTTCTGCACCTTTCCGCTCTTTGTCGACCGCACATACACCTTGCTCGAGATGTTGGCCGCCAAGGGGTCCGAGTCGAGCGACCTCTTGAGGCTCGCCATTTTAGGTTGTTTTGTTGTCGTGGCGTATCAGAATCGGGAATTTGGCTGCCGTCAAGATTCGCTGTGCATTTTTTGATGCGGCGGTCGGCTGCGATCCGACGCTGGGGAACAAACTTGGCGCGGGCTGCTGGAGCTTGGCGAATCACGAATCACTGCGCGCTAGTGGAAGCTCAGCCCTGCCGTATCGATAAGCCAGCAACCCCGCCATAATTTCCATCCAGTGGTTGCTGAAGAGGGAGGGTGTTTGAGCTTCGAAGGCTGCCTTCACCTTCACGCTGCGGGCGAGCCTTGGTTCTATTTTCTTCTCCTTTTCTTCGTTCTTGTTGTTTCTCCTTTTTACCCCTCTCCCCAACAACAAATCCGTCTACACAGTTGACCTTCCCCAGGCAATAGTGCACTAGTCGCCCGCGAAACCAGGACCCCGCGATACCGAGCCAGGAACGAAGAACATCCATTCCAGACTATTCATCGCCAGAAGACGGGAGCTTCCAACACGTCTTCCAGTCGCATCGGCCCGCAGCGGTTGACACATCGAGGATGCCAGTATCACTCCTGATAAGGTTATTTTCGCGAACGCATCCGGGAATCCTCCTCAGCCCCAACCCATGCTCCTCGAAACTATATTGTCTGACCACAAGGAGACTCGACCGCTTGATCCTACCGTGTCATCCATCCCCAACCCTCTCCGCGAGTGCCACTGAGACGCAGAGCCCCCTGCTGTGTTGCTTGTGTCGTGTGTGTTGACAAACTGGTCTAAATAAGGATTCATATCAACACCGTTCTCGTGGTACACAAACCCAACGGTCAACCCCCACCCGCGGGCCAAGTGAAGCACGGTTCACTACGAACTATGTCCTCTTATTGCACATGTTGCATCATATGATCGGCGTGGTGATTCAACCGGCGCATTTTGCCAGATTGCCATCCCATGCTCGCTTCTGCAGTCGGATCTTGGGTCGAGGCCCGCAGGGCCAGGTGTGCGTGGGATTGGAAGCTCTGTGTCGGTTTCTGTTGCGGCCACCACAGGCCACCACCACACGCTGCGTTAATCTGCAAACCCCCAAAAATAGGGGGTTCGGCTGGGTGGTGGGTAAGTTGAGTCGAAGATGGGGGGAAAGTGACGGCCGTCTATCCCTCCATCCACCCATATCCCATACAGGGCATCTAGGTGTAACCTCAAAGTATGACTCCTCTCTCTGGGGAAAACGCGGAAGGCATCGGAGTCGGGGGGATATTCTCTCTCCTTTCTCTCTCGCCAACCAACCAACGGGACTGCGCCGCTGTGGTTCCTGATAATCTCCCCAAACATGTCTCCAATACCGGAAAGCGAAGAGAGAGGGCGAGAGGGCCAGCAAATGGAAAGAAACGGTTGCGCAAGCGAATCATGCACATTCAAGGCACGGTATGCGAGGGTCCCCCCGCCTTCTGAGCAGGCCCTGCTCTCGCTGCGCCGGTGCGTGCTCGCGCGATGTCAAGCTGCACGCCGCCCAGCGTTACACACAGTACGCTATGCGAGAGGGGACCCGCGGTTCCCGTCTTGCGTCTTGATGCTTTCGAGCAAAGTGAGACGAAGAGGCTTGCAGGTGCTTGCTGCATCGGCAGGTTTGGGCGTGCTGCGCCCCTCCTGCAGGCATCCTGGCATCTGCGTTTTGAGGAATGGACCGGTACGCTACTGTACTATCAGTGGGTGAGATGCACGAACACGAGTGATGTTATCATCGTCTTCGTTCTCCTTTGGGCATTTCGCCCAGTCCCTGGATGGTTTGTAAGTCCTGTGTCGCACGCATCAGCCGAGTGCCGTTTTGATTGTGGCACAGGGAGACGCCGTCGTTGGTTCGCACCGCCGTTGGAACTTGGATCTCCCTCCCCCCCCGGCCTTCCTCCCTGGCCGCGCTCCCTCACCCCTCCCCTCCAACACCATCTCGATATTGAAATATGCCGAGAGAGGCGACCCGGGTGGAGGCCGTCTCGCGTGCGTGATGGGCATTGCAGCTTAGCGCCCGCCTGATCCCCCGTCGTCCCACTGTCGTTTCCTGGAAACCGCAAGCCTTGGTTCTGGGCTCGGGGGGCAGGGTTGGAAAGGGCTGGAGCTGTGCTGGGGTGGTATTCTGTCGGGAGCAGGCGGGTGTGGGAGTGCGGACCCATGGACCGGGCCATGGGCCAGTGGGCTGGTTTCTTGGTGCAGCCTCCAGGACCGCGGGTTCTCGCGACGAAGGAAACAAGCCGGCAGATGACATGTATCGACCCAAGTACGGTCGTGCTGCTCGACAGTGGTAGTGGTGTCGAGGCACGGATGACTTACATGAGCCCGCTACGAAGGGGGTGTGTGTGGTGGGGAGCTTGATCCCCGCGAGCCGAGCACAGGCGCCAGACAGGGAGCCAAGCAGTGGGCCGACCACCACCTCCACCCACTCTGCTGCAGGAGCGGGAAGGGGGCCGCCGCCAGAATGACAGCTGCAGCAAGCAGAGCACGGAGGAGGGGAAGGGAGGGAGGCGAGGGAGGTTAGAGAAGCCAGATGCAGCTCTAGCGACTGCTCGGGCAGATCGTGGAGAAGACACGGCGCTGCGCGATGGCCCACCCCCTGGAGAAGGCCGGCCTTGCAGACATGCAGCGGGCCACCGGGTCCGGTGGGAGGCAGCCCTGCCTGCAGGAGGTGGGGATGGAGGGAGTGAGGGTGAGTGCGGTGAGGGTGAGGGTGTGCGTTTGCTTGTGCATGCTCTCTCTCGCATGGTGTTGGACTTGCTGGTGTTGGGCGGCGCCAATTATCCCGAAGCCACCTCCTTGCAATGAGCAATACACAGTAACTACTCCGTAGTGGCAACCTGGAATACACAGTAAATGCTCTGCCTGCAAGACTGCAACCGCCGCGCTGACCGACAGCCCGAATCACCAAATGGCCTCTCGGCAGCGCTGGAAACGGAGAGGCCGTCGGATAACTCCCTCACCTCTTTCCTAGACGCCCGCCCGGGGCCTGATGAACCCCGCATGTCGACGGAGAGGGAAAGAACCCGGGCGTGGCTGGATCCGCGGCAGAGGGGTGGGGGCAACGCCGCTCCATGATTTGCATGAAGTGGCCTGTGTGTCAGCGCAGCTGCAGAGCCCGACCAACCAGACGATGCGACGGCCGGCTCCAAGCCCAATCGACGCCGCTCGCTTCCGCCCCCGGCCCTGGTCTCGTCTTGTCTTGCGCCCCACATCGAATCCCACCCCTCCCTCCCACTCCTCTCCGTGGGACAAGCTCCGGGCGTCTTCCTCGTCGGCTGCATGTCCTGGAGCACACCATCTTTTGCGGCCTGTCCTTGCTCTCCCCAGATTCTTGGGGAGGGGGGGCCAGATTGACACGCGCCGGGGCCTCGTCTTTCGGGAGCTCGTGGAACCCACGCGTCACATGGCGCCGTGTTTCGTTTGTCGACGACGACCGAGAGGACCGGTATTCAGAGACCTGGATGCGCGTTCTGGCAATGCGAGAACTGACTGCGGGGTTGGGCCCGGCTGGCTTGGGAGATTGGGCCTCGCCTCAGAGAGGGGAGAACGAACGACAGGACCGCCCGGAAGCTGCGCCAGGGTGCTGTCTCGGCGAGGTCTGATTCGCTTCGCCTCATTTCGCCAGACCCGTGGCCTGGTCGGTCTTGTCGCGTTGCGTTGCGTTGCGCGTCTCGATGGGGGAAATCTCGACGTTATCGCGCGCCGTCAGCCGAAAAGCCGCGTGCCCTTTCCCCCGTCTGACGCCTTTCCCACTCGGGCCAAACCGCCCTGACGTGAGCGGGCTCTTGCTGCAGCTCCCGAGTCCTCCTGATGAGCGCTGCTGTCGAGACGGAAGCGAGGGAGCTTAACAAGTGCTGCTCGGCCGGCTTGGTCATCCTCGTCATCGTCACCGTCGACCGCGTCTCCGGCTGACCCCGAAGGCCGAAAAGATCCAAGGCACGCACTTCGAACAGTTTCAGCTGCGGCGTCATCCTCGCACCCGGATCGCCGAGCGACGGGCCAATCAAACGGGTCCGGACCAGACAATATTGGCAGCTGACGAACCATCGCGCAGCGGCTTGCGCGCAGGCTCGTGGGAGAGAGGGGGACTTTTGACAGACTGTTGTTTGTCGGCGGGAATCGAGCGTCTGGCTGCGGGTCTCCATATCGAGATCCGTGCGACCTCCACGGCGCCCAATATCGTTCCCGTCTCTCTAGGCTCGATAACGCGCAGCAGTCCATGCTCCGTACACGCACACTACACACACAGCAGTACATAGTAGGCCCCCTCGAAGGAGCCATCCGTGCTCCGTCTTCTTCATACTATAGTATGTACTACATAATTAGTATGCAGTACGTACGCCGTCTGCCGGTCTGGACTTGGCATGGGTGCCCACCTTGCGCTGCCTTCTCGGTAACGGTCGCCCGCTTTCGTGGGGGGAGACTGAGACATGCAGCGGCGCAGCGTTGGATCGTGACTCTTCATGTGACTCGAACTGTCGAGAAGGAACAGGGAACCAGGCCGCGGATTTTTTCGACCTGTCGGGTTTTGGGTTTGGCTGCATGCTGACTTCATCTCGAACGCCATGCGGTGCAACAAGTCCGCCACAGAGCCACATGCCGCGACTGGAAGCAGAGTGGCAGAGTCCAGAATCCACCTCGTCGTCCATCCCATCCTCCTGCACTCCGGCGGCTGCGACTCCGAGCCTGGCTTCCGAGGAGAGGAGAGTCTTCTTATTTTGATTGTTTTTTCTCTTCCGTGTTGTCGAGCATGGAATTGCGACGGGGGTTCTTCTGCCAGTCCGTCAGGGCTCAAGGCCCCCGGGATCCGATCTGTGTTGGGCATGGAGCACCGTGGGGTACCGCTATCCAGACATGCACCGCCCAGGGCGGCGGGCGGGCCAAGGGTTCGCTACCAGACAACCTGATTGGGTGCCCACCTCGTCATCCTCGGGCACTTCTGCACCGTGTCTGTACGGAGCACGGAGACAGACGGGAACATTCAGGTCTCAGGTGCGCAAGGCTCATCATGTCTCTGTTCGTTTGGACTGGGAGAGGAGCGGATGGCTGCCACTGGCGGGCGAAGCTGGAGGGCCTGTCTCGGAAGCATATTTTTGGTCAACACACGGGCTCGCCGGCTTGGGATGCCGTGACTCGGCGTTGCTGACCGGTCCGCCAGCCTGGCATCGACGAATCTCACCGGGACTGTGCACAGTACAGAATACAACCTGGAGGATGTCTTTTGGTTGATGTGATGGAGGACGGGTTCCCTTCTTGGCCAGCCTTGCATAACGTTACTCCAGGCCGCCTGGCTGGCTGCACAGCCGCTGCGGGGTTTTGGGGGGTGTTCTTCGGATTGAGCCGACTCGTCATTCAGCGGCCGGAGCGTTGGAAGGCTGATGATGGCGGTCCGTGGATAGCTACATAGTAGATGGATGGACGGAGGATGGAGGGATGGCCGCCCAGGCCGCTGGGAGAGCAACCAGCGATGCGATACACAGATGATGAGATGACACGCCCTCATCCACACACCCTCTCGTCGCATGGGCGTGCTCGGCACCTTTCACCTGACAATTCAGGTGATCACCGACCAGGACGACCGGCGCGTTTATCGTTGGCCCATTACTTCCACGAGATGGTGCCCCCTACGGAGGAATCCCGAGCGCCTGCATCGACCAGGCCTGCCCCGAGCCGGTATCGACGGCGCCGCGGCTCGCCCAAAACGCCACTCTCTGAAACAATCTGTCGTATTCGTCACAGCCGCCGCCAAAGACCCAGAGCCGTCGTCTGTCCTTTTCGATATCATGAGCCTTTTCTCCTGGGCCGGAGGTACCTCGGCACAGCACAGGCAGGGCAGCTTTTCTTCGGCGGGGGGCCGCCATGATGATGATGCAGGTCGAAACCCCCTGGTCGCGATGAGGTGCGAGCTTGGCCCTAGTCCAGCCAGCCCCCCAGGGGTCTTTCCACGACGCCTCTCGCAAGCCATGATCGATTTGCGATACCATTGCCGAGGGGCGTCAACACGTCTGCATTCTGTACTATCAACCTCGACGCTCGGGAGAGACCAATGCCAAGTACATAGTCCAGGATGCCTCCACTGCGCCCAACTTGCTCATCCGTGCAAGCCGGGAGGTGCCTCTGGACAGAATAGAGTTTGTGCTTGTAGCCGTGCATAGTACATACCTACCTGGAATGAGCACCTATTGAACCCCGTCTCCAAAACGGCAGACCCAGGGAGCCGTTCCGCCCCTTCCCATGCCCACCCCCTCCTTGCGCTGCACAAGGCCCACGGAAAGGCTCCACATGGCGGTCCGAAGAAGAGAGCACGCTAGCAGCACGCGCCGGATCTTGATCCTGACAGTGGCGGACTGATAATGAATGCGAAGCCAACACCACGAAGGCGAACCAACGCCGGCGCCAACAAACCCAGATGCCCAGGCATTCCGTGCTCAACAGCAAGCACGGCGCTCCGCAGTCTCGCCGTCGCGATCGCCGTCATCGCTGAAATCAACCCTCGTCGAGTCTTTCCCCCGTCTCCTCCTGGTCGCATTCCGGCGCGTTTGAGCCCGGGTTTTCGCCTTTGCATGTTCCTGTCCCAATCCGTGCAGCTGCAGCTCGTGTTAGTTACATAACGATAGCGGCGCGGCGGCCGTCGGCTGATGCACACCCAAGTCGCCCCGCTCCCTGGCGCCCTTGCCGAAACCGGACTGGCGCGAGACTACTACCCGAAGAGGCCTAGCCCGGTACCCCGCGCATGGCGTTTGTAACCTGAGCTCTCCCAATTCTTCATTCCTGCCCGGGCGGCCACCGGAACCCTGGGAGGCTGCCTCTGCACACGCCGACCGTGGCCGGCCGACGACCTGAAGGCCCCCGACGCGAGCTGGTCTCTTGCCCTTTTCCAACCTGGAAGTTCCAGTTCCCAGAGCAGGCAGGCACTCAGGCAGGCAGGCAGGGCAGGGCAGAGCAGGACAGGACAGGGAAGAGAAATCGACGAGCAGAAGGAGGAGGCGAGCAAATCAAAAGGAAAAGCACCGGCCCAGTCCCGCATCCGCAGCATCCCCATAACACCCTCCTCTTTTTATAACTTTTTTTTTTACTCTTGCTTTTCATTCGACAACCCCGTTTTCTGGAGCAGCAGGAGTCGCAGCCAGCACTGGAGTCGCAGCAAGCCAGCAGCACCCAGCAGCAGCAGCAGCAGCAAGCCCCGGAGCGAGGATTTGCGCCAACCACATGCACGAACCTGATTCCTTGCCTGCACCACGGCTCGCACCACCGCCTGCACCACGCAGCAGCAGCAGCAGGAGGACCAGGCATTAGCAGCAGCACCAGCAGCGCGCCCGTGCATTCCACCGCGCAGCCGACGGGCATCGCATTTCCTTGGTCTGACACCGCGGCTCCTTTTGGCCTTGTCTGCCCTGTCGCCCCCTCCACCAGCCCGCCGAGCAGCCCAACTATATCAAGACACGTCGTTTCGCAGACCCATCGACGTGGTCCATCGTCGACGGCACTCATGTACGCTGCACAGCCCAACGGCGCCGATAGTGCAACAATCAATCCCGCTGCCCTCAACACAGGTACGTCACTTGCGCCGCCGCTGCTGTTTTTGGGGATGGCTGCGATGCGTCGTGGTTGTGTTGGTGTGGCATTCCCTCCGCCGCGCCGGCGACCGCGCCCGTCGCAGTCGCAGTCGCAGGCCTGCAACCTTGGCTGCGCTCCTTGGGTTTGGCGATGCGCAAGGCCGCAGTCCCAAATCTCTGCCTTCGCCGCCGTGTTTTCATCCCATCAATCGGCTTTGCATGACCGGCCTCTCCATCGACGCGTCCCAATGCCTGTTCATCCCTTCCATCCCCCATCATCATGCCGTCGCATCCTCTTCCCGGTGGACCGCGCGGCCCCTTCCCCGCCGCCGCCGCCGCCGCCGCTCTCGAGCCTCTCTGCCCCTCCCTGCCCTCGGCAGCAGCAGCGCGATGGCTAGGCTGACACTGACTCCCGGCAAGACCTGATAGACCGAGCCTCTCGAGGCGTCAAGCGGAGCCGTTCCCCCGACGACTTCGGGGACGCTGGGCCACCGGGCTCGGCTGGTGATGACGGTATGTCGTTGTTCTGTGTCTCGTGTGCCGCCGCGGCCCGTCTACGCCCGCGTCGACGACGGCTTTCCGCGTTACACCTCTCCCTGGCCGTGCGACCCCGTGCGCACGTATGACACCCGCGACCACAGGCTGACGTCGCCGTCGCGCGCATTTAGGTGGTGACAAGCCGAGGAAGCGAGGAAGACCGATGAAGTCCAGAACATCCGGGGGCGTTCCCGAGACCGCCGTCCCGGCACCTCTCATCCCGCCCATCCCGCCCACCCCGCAGTCGATCCCACCGCATACCCCCCAGAGCCAGAATGCGCCCCTGCCCGCCCAGACGCCTACCTACGCGCCTCCTCAGGCGTCGCCGCCCAAGTCGACCCCGACCAAGTCGACCCTGAAGGCCCTCCCGACGGTACGCGACCACACGACCGACCAGCTCGGCCCCGGCGGTGATGAGTACTTGCCGCGAGAGATCGACGAGGCCGGCGAGAAGAAGGTGATGCCCAACGGCCAGCTCACGGGGAATCGTGAATACCGCTGCCGGACCTTCCTCGTCCCGAACCGCGGAGACAAGCTGTTCATGCTCGCCACCGAGTGCGCTCGCGTTCTCGGATACCGGGATTCGTACCTGCTTTTCAACAAGAACAGGTCGCTGTTCAAGATCATCGCCAGCCAGGTCGAGAAGGATGACCTGGTAACCCAGGAGATACTCCCGTTTTCCTACCGCTCGCGCCAGATCGCCATCGTGACGGCCAGGAGCATGTTCCGCCAGTTTGGGAGCCGCGTCATTGTGAATGGTCGGAGGGTCCGCGACGACTACTGGGAAACTAAGGCGCGCAAGCAAGGATTCACCGAGGCCGATCCGGCAGGTGAGAAGCGGCCCGGCGCGTCCAAGGCCCGTGAAACCGAGGCGAACCACAACACGTCGATCCTTGGAGCACCCCATGGCGAGATCGTCTACAGCACCAACCCTGGCCAGTTCGGCGGGGCACCCCAGCAGCAGCTCGTGCAGCCAGGTATGCTTGGAGGACCGCCAGGGAGCTCGACACGAATGCCTGTGATAACACTAGGACCAGACTACAGCGATACGCGGAGCCGGGACTATTCGAGCATCCTGAAGACGGGCCCGCGGCAGGAGATTACCGGGCCGCCCTACCAGGACCGGATTCAGTCCTCGCCCATTTCGGAACTGCACGCTCAGGCTCACCACGCGGCCGAGTTCAACCGGGCCATCACCCATCAGCGAGACCAACGCAACGACTACATGCAGAGCGTCTGGCGGAGGCCGCACGAGCAACCGCCCCCGACGACGCTGAGCCAGCCCGGCGGCTCTACCGACGCGACCGCGCCAACCACCCGGCCGGGCCCGATTTCCCACACCACCACCAGCGGTCTGCAGCCGCCTGGCATCGTCCCGAACCAGAGCCCCATGATGATGTCGGCCCCGCCCTACACCCAGCCCATCCACGCGCAGAACTCGGTCGGCCAAGGCACGCTGCGAGGCATCTCGCACGACCCGGCCCAGAGCTCGTCGCGACCGACGTACCCGCCCTCGGGCTCCTCCAGCACCCTGCCGCAGGCCACTCAAAACTACAGCTACTCGCAGAGCCAGATGTGGCCGCCAACGCCCCAGACCCCGCAGCACGGCTACTCTGCCTACACGACCCAGTCCCAGCAGTCGCCCCACCCGCAACAGCAGCAGCAGCAGCCGCAGCAGCCCCCCGCCCCGCAGCTCCGCCACCCGAGCGCTTCGGGCCCCGTGCCACCAGGCGGCCTGTCGTACTCGGCCATGCCAGGAATGGGACAGGGGTATGGTGCGACCGCGGGCACCGGGGCCACCCAGGGCATGTACTCGGCCGACCAGACGCCACGCCAGTACATGCACCAGAGCCAGCAGTCGCCAGCAGTTTCGCAGGCGTGGTCGCAGCAGCAGCCGCCGGGACAGTGGTGGGCGAATCAGCCGCAGTGAATCGACCGAGCCGCCTGGGCATGAGTTGAAGTTCGTCACGGTCACGAGTTGCATGTTTGCATGTCTTTGATGATGATGGGGTGTCCATGCTGTCACGCTTGGTGAGGGATGGGAGGGTTCGTTCGGCCGATGCGCATTTGTTTGGGATGGGACGGGCAATGTGCTTTCAAAGCTGGCTGGCTGGGCTGGATGTGGTTGACCCGTTTGCGTGGCATTCGGCCGGGCAGGGAGGGGAGGGGTGCGGCATAGAGGAGTCCGGGGAGGGGCATGTTTCACCCAAGTTCTTCTGTTTCTATGATACCTTTTCCTTTTTACTTTTGGTGTTTCTTTCTTCTTTCCCTCCCCTTTTCTTCCTTTCTCGGTCGGCCCTTCGCGGATGGCTACGTCACGTCACGAGAATGGGTTGACGACTTGGACGAGCGACGTGGTTGATGAGGCACATGGGATTCAAACAACAAAACGGCTGTGCGAATCATCGGAGGGGGCCGGCTTGGTTTCTTTCTACCTCAACTATTTTCGACGAACCCCCGCTTCTCTCTCTCCACTACCCCCTTTTTTATTTACTACACACCCGTTTTAGTACACTGTCTGTCATTGCTATTGTTCACTTGGTGGGATTTTGGACTAGGTGGTAGGATTCTGAGGTAACTTGGAAGGCAACACACGGACAACAACACGCAGAAACACCCGGAGGGATTATTCGTTTTACGTTTTTGTACTTGCCCTGTCTCTCTGTTTGTGGTTTATGCGCACCCTTGTTCGCTTTTCTTCGCTTCGTCGCGTGTTGTTTTATCACCCCCGGGTTTTGTTCTCTACCTCACTTGAATCTGAGGCCTCTTTTTTGCTTCCAACTTGTCTGTCTGGGTCAGCATTGTTGGAGTTTCTCCCCATTTTTTCTCGCTTCTCGAGGTTTTCGAGTCCAGTTTGGCACCTGTTGTGTTCTGTTGTCTTGTGGTTGGCTGGCTTACGTCCTTGCTGTGTGAGGGTTTAAGTCGCTGCCTCTGGTTGGGTTTGGTTGGGTTGGTTTGGCTTGGTTTTACCCCCTTTTTCGGCTTGGATCACATTTGCTGTTGCTCTTGTCTGGTTCTCTCTGTGCATGGGATGGGGGGCCAGGACCAGGGGGGTATTGATCACTTGGCTGGCACTTGGGGATTCTGATGGATGATAACACGCGGGCGAGCGAGCAGAAGAGCACATTGGATAATTTACGCCTTCCCTTATTCTCTGGCTGTGTTGGATCCTGGGAGGTTGTGCTCTGTGGCCTGTACAAATCGCCCAGCCTTGCGAGATCCAGATTCCTATTCTGGGACCGACGGGATAGGGAGGTCAAAATGTTTGCTTGGAGGTAGCCGGAGCAAACAGTCACAGCATGTAACCCGAAACGCCCACGGCGTCGCCGGTGCTGGCGAGTCGGCTGCTTTCTGGCCAGCAGACGCGCTCAACCTGGCCGACTTTGCCACTGAACCAGATCCGTTTCCCCCCTTTTCCTGAGCCTCGCTCTGTGCGACATGACAGGTCTGATGGTAGCTGACTTGTAATTAAGATGGCCGATTCCCCAGCTCGTGATTGTCGGTGTCTTGTGATGCTTTAACACCCTACATCCCTGCTGCTGGAGACGCTCGGGGTCGTTGTACGACCTAGTTTCTAAGCCTGTCCCTTGTTAAAAGCGGAGGTCACCAGGCCAGCCAAGAAAAACAGCGCAGCAAGTTCCTTGGTGAATACCATGTAGGAATTAGCGGGGAATGGCCGAGACATCCACCAAGCTGGCTTGCTCCGTTTTACTCTGCAGTCTTTCGTCTGGTTGGGGAATACAAACGCAACGTGAAGGAAAGGGTTGGGGGAACGGGCTTTGGGAGTCATTGCGGAGTGTTAGGAGGATAGCAGTATGCTTACATGGGATGGGGTTGATGTCGAGCAACACATACAAAACTTGGGCCCTCTAAACGAGTGAACGGATACCCAAAGCCGTGAAGACAGAATCAGGGACAGAGATGGTAGCTCCCGGTAGAGGCACGCCGACAAACCCTATTTTGCCTTCCCCGATTCCCAGTCCACCAACACCAAGCTCACAGGGAAGAGAAAAAGAAACCCGATCCATCCACCTCCCCGCCACAAACCCCAACATAAACCCCCCAAGCGCAATCAGCAGCACAGCGACGGCCGTCAAGGACGGACTGACCTCGCGGTCGATCCATCTCTGGCGGAAGCTGAAGCGGCCGATGCGCATGTAGAACAGCTCGGCACAGCCGTCGACGACACCTCGACAGCCTGGGCGCAGCTCGACTGACGAGGAGGGCCGTTGGCCGGGTTTCTTTTCGACTCTTTTGGCGAGAACAGGACGGGAAGGGATTGTGTGTCAACATGCCGTTGTGTTCATTGTTTGTCTGAGGGGTGGGTGTTTATTGCCTTTTGAGACAAGGAAAAGAACGTCAGCCTTCTCCTCCTCCCAGGGAGCGAGTCTGGGCGACACAGACGTGGAAGAACAAAGAGGACGAGAATCACTCACAGCAGCGTCAATGAGACGTCTCCCTGCAATCGCGCCTTCAGCTCCACCTCGACATCCAAATTCAGCCCAAGTTGTAGCCTCACGGGCTTGGTCTCGGCCAGCCGGGGGATGACGGCAGGCCCGCCCAAGCTCCCCGCCTGGGCGAGCTGCTTCTGCTTGTTGTTGCGGCGGCGGCGGCGGCCACGCGAGTCGACTGACGAGCCGTCCGAGGCCGAGTCATCGAGCTGTGCGCATCGTGGGTCAGCATCCCAATTTAATTGTGCTGGGCCGAAGATCTTTGGCACGGAAACGAGAGAGAAGGAAGAATGAGGGACGAAGAGAAGGAGGTAAGAGGAAGAGACCAAGTTACCTGACGCCTCAAGTCAGCCAACAGCCTGTCCTTGTTTCCCTCCGGGCGGACGGCGGTGCCTGGCAGGCTGGGGAGGGGGGGAGTAACCTTGGGCATCATAGCGGGGTTCTGGCTGGAGGCCATGTTTGTTTGTGCTTGCTGGTGGATGGTGATGTGCGTGCAGGACTGGAGAAGCGTGTGCGAGCTCTGGGCGTAGAAGAAGGGCGGCCGGCGCTTCTTGCAGTCGTGGAGGGATGCCTCGACGAGGCGGAGTGGGCGGGGTTTGGCGGTTGAGGAGAAGACAATTCTTGAAGTGGGTTTTGGCGGAGTGAGTTGGCGACGGTGACCGAGGACGGCGGGAGGAGAGTCGGGTGAGAGGGGGTTGGGCTGGACGGCGACGGGGAGGATGCGCGGTTTGAGCGATGCTGAGTTCTGCCTGCGGTAGAGGTTGGGAGGAGACGGCGGGAGGGTTCGTGGAGTTGACCTCTGGGTACTCTCTCCTGACGGGTTGATGGGAAATCGGGGAAAGGCAACAAAGTACGAAGCTCGTTGCTGAGTGTGGTCCGGCCCGCGAGGCTCAGCAAGAGAGTCACGGACTGCCAGAGTCGTGAAGAAAAGAAGTTTGAGGAGGTGTGTCAAGAAGTCGCTGTTTGTTGTAGCGAGAAGCAAGTCAAGCTCTCAGAAGCCGAGACAGCAAGCCAATATATAGAAACGTGTGAGTCTATCAACGCTCGACACCAGGATCCCAAACCGTCTCCTCCTTTCTCTCACCCGCCAAGACAGGCCCCTGAAAAGGGACGAGTCTCGCATGGAATTCTTCGTCCACTACCAATTAGTGTCGACCCAGAATCGTCCGTGTTGAGTGGTGTGCTCGTGTGTTCCCATCGTGTAAGTGTCGTGTAAGCCCAGGGGTGTCACGTGCCTCTACCGGAACCGGGGGGGTTACACTTCAAGACGACAATTGGCAATCCCTCGTACGACCCAAGTCTGAAACACAGCGCTCCCAAACCCGCCCAGGCACGGCAACGGTTCGGTCCCGCTAGAAGAGCCGGCGCCATGGAGCCATTCCTCGAGCAAATCGACCGTTTGCTCGTGCTCCCTTGACCCCTGACTCCTGGCTGGTCGTAAAGGACCCCCCTTTCGCCACTCGCCCGCACTATGACAGGTTGTTGACACTTTCTCCACGTCAAACACTCGTTCTGTTGCAGATTTCCCTCCCCAATGCCCCAAAACCCAGCTCAACGTCCCAGATGTGCACCCGACTGGTACCATCCACGTCCGCGTTGTGCATGCATGAGGAATGGCCGACAGGCACTGGCTTCAGATTTGCTCTCGATGGTCTGAGGCTGGCTCTCGGGCGTCGGCTCCTCCGGCCGACGGGAACCATCTCGGTACCATCTCCAGTCTAACGGTCTAGCTGATCGAACTCCGCAGCTCCAACCAAGCCCAGAACCAGCCGTCTCTCTCTAGCGCCCGCCTTCTGCCCCGCCTGGAGCCGCCCGCCGCGCGTGTGGTGTTACCGGTACAAGTAGTATGCATGCATGCGCCATCCCAATGTCCCCACCGGACTTTTCAACCTCCAACTCCCAACTCCAACCCGCCATCCGTCCCGACTCCAGCCAACTCCCACCAACAACCACAACTAACTACTCAACAAATCCCTCACGCTCATCCCCCTCCCCGCGGCCCCAACCGCCC
>OUNM010381718.1_pt1 | contig 18214 bp, 11 predicted proteins | sample 1769961 | NCBI WGS metagenome assembly OUNM01 (sample SAMEA3914820, study PRJEB12502) | metagenome | biome: forest; material: soil | place: USA | collected 2012-03-12 | depth 0.3 m
GATGACCTCGATCGCCTTCATCATGGGGGTCTACCCCCTGGTGGTGTCGCACGGGGCCGGGGCCGAGATGCGCCGCGCCATGGGCGTGGCGGTGTTCTCCGGCATGCTGGGCGTGACCCTGTTCGGCCTGATCCTGACGCCGATCTTCTACTACGTCATCCGCCGCACCACGGCCCGCCGGGCCGCGGCCAAGGCGGCGCGGATCTCGGCCACGCCGGTGGAGAGCCACTGATGTCGAACCGCCTAGCCAATTCCCTCCCCCTTGGATGGGGGAGGGGCAGGGGTGGGGGTGACAGCGCCGGCGGGCTTCAGCTCGGCCGCGCCACCTCCGGACCCTCTTCCACCCCCATCCCCGCCCTTCCCCCATCCAAGGGGGAAGGGAGATCGTCGAGGTCTGTCATGACCATCTTCAAGCTGGCTCTTGTCGCCAGTATCTCCCTGACGGCCGCCGCCTGCGCGGTCGGGCCGAACTACAAGACGCCGGCCACCCCGCCGGCGGCCTTCCAGAACGCCGACCCGGCCGTCTTCACCGCCGCCAATCCCGAAGCCGAATGGTGGAAGGCGTTCGGCGACCCCGTGCTCGACCAACTGGTCGGCCAGGCCCTGGGCGCCAATCTCGATCTGAAGATCGCGCTGGCCCGCGTGACCGAGGCCCGCGCCCTGTTCACCGAGCAGAAGCTGGATCTCCTGCCGCACATCACGGCCGACGGCGCCTACGCCAAGAGCAACGAGCAGCAGCCCGGCTCGAACGGCCAGCGCGTCGAGAGCCAGACCTACCAGGCCGGATTCGACGCCGGCTGGGAGATCGACCTCTTCGGCCACGTGCGTCGCGGCGTCGAGGCGGCGAGCGCCGAAGCCGGGGCGGCCCAGGCCGACCTGCGCGACGCCCAGGTCACGGTCGCGGCCGAGGTGGCGCGCAACTACCTCGAACTGCGCGGCGCCCAGGCTCGGCTGAAGGTGGCCCGCAGCAACCTCGACACCCAGCGCGAGACCCTGCGCCTGACCAAGGTGCGGTTCGACGCCGGAGCCGGCAGCCCGATCGATGTCGCCTCGGCCCAGGCGCGCCTGAACGCCACCGAGTCGGCGATCCCGGTGCTGATCACGGCCGAGACGCGCGCCAACTACCGCCTGGCCGTGCTGACCGGCCAGCGGCCCGGCGCGCTGGACGCCCTGCTGGTGGCGCGCACGACCGACACGCGGCCGCTGATCACCGCCCTGCCGATCGGCGAAGCCGGCGACCTGCTGCGTCGTCGTCCGGACGTGCAGGCGGCCGAGCGTCGCCTGGCCGCCTCGACCGCCCAGGTGGGTGTGGCGACGGCCGACCTCTTCCCGCGCGTCTCGGTGACCGGCTTCGTCGGTTTCCTGTCGGGAACCTCGTCGGGCTTCGGCAACAGCGCCAGCAAGGCCTGGTCGGTGGCTCCCACCGTCAGCTGGCCGGCGCTGGATCTCGGCAGCGCCCACGCCCGTCTGCGGGCGGCGCGGGCGCGCGACGATGCGGCCCTGGCGAATTATGACCAGACCGTGCTGCGCGCGCTGGAGGACCTGGAGAACGCCCTGGTCGCCTATCGCCAGCAGCAGGCCCAGCTGGTCAGCCTGACCAATCAGGCGGCCGCCTCGCGCCGCGCGGCCGAGCTGGCGCGGATCCAGTACAAGGAAGGCGGCATCGACTTCCTCGTCCTGCTGGACGCCGAACGCACCCTGCTGGCCGCCGAAGACGCTCTCAGCGTGGCCGAAACCGGCGTGAACACCGACGTCGTGGCGATCTACAAGGCGCTGGGCGGCGGCTGGAAGGCCTGATCGCGACACGCCGCGCGCGAGTGCGGCAACACGTCACAGGAGGGGAAATATCGCCGTTCCGCGGTGATATTTCCCCGCTTCTCGGGTCAGGCTGTGGATTATTCGCTCATGGCCTTGGTTAAGAGGAAGATCCGTCCGAGGCGCTGATCAAGGATTAGGCAGTCGCGAGCGCCCCAGAATCGTTGCTGCAACAGGCGTTCCCACGCCCGGTTGTGGTGAAGGTTTTGGTTAACGATCAGGGTCTTTCTTCCGCCTGAACACGGAATCGGGCGGGACACCCATGACCTTGACCATCAAGACCAGACTCCTCGGCTGTTTGGCGGCGCTGGCCGCCGGCATGGTGGCCATCGGCCTCTCGGGCTTCATCGCCAACAACGTCGCCAACCAGCGCATGCAGTCGGTGATCAGCGACCGCGTGGAGCCGATGCGCCAGCTCAAGGCCGTCAGCGACATGTACGCGGTCAACATCGTCGACAGCGCCCACAAGGCGCGGTCTGGCGAGCTGTCGATGGACAAGGCCCTGGCCAACCTCCAGGCCGCCCAGTCGGTGATCGCCGAGAACTGGAAGGCCTATGCTTCCACCGACATGACCGACGAGGAGAAGGGCCTGGCCGACAAGGTCGAGGCCGCCCGTCCCGCCGCCGACCAGACCGTCCAGACGCTGGAAGGCCTGATGAAGGCGCACGACGCCGCCGGGCTGCAGGCCTTCGTCGACTCCAAGCTCTATCCGACCATCGACCCGGTCACCGCCAATGTCGGCGCCCTCGTGGATCTGCAGACCCGCGTGGCGCACGAGGATGGCGCGGCCGCCAAGACCGCCGGCAACATCGCCACCGGGATCATGGCCGCCATCGCCCTGGTCGCCGCCGGCCTGCTGGCCTTCGCCATCCAGGTCGTGACCGCCAAGGTCTCCACCCCGCTGCAGGCCATGACGCAGGCCATGCGCCGTCTGGCCGGCGGTGATCTGGACATCGCCATCCCGGCCGTGGGTCAGAAGGACGAGCTGGGCCAGATGGCCGGCGCCGTCCAGGTGTTCAAGGACAACGCCGTGGCCAAGCTGCGCGCCGACGCCGAGATCGCCGACGCCAAGGCCCGCACCGAGGCCGAGCGCCAGGCCGCGGCCGCCAAGGCGATCGCCGAGCAGCAGGAGCTGGTGGTCCAGTCGTTCGGCGTCGGCCTCGATCGCCTGGCCGGCGGCGACCTGACCTATCGCGTCAACGACGACCTGCCGGTCGAGTACGAGACGCTGCGCCAGAACTTCAACGTCGCCCTGACCAAGCTGCAGGACACCATGAAGGTCATCGTGGGCAACGCCGACGGCATCCGCGCCGGCAGCCGCGAGATCACCAACGCCTCCGACGACATGGCCAAGCGCACCGAGCAGCAGGCGGCTGGCCTGGAAGAGACCGCCGCGGCGCTGGAAGAGATCACCGCCACCGTCAAGCGCACCGCCGAGGGCGCCAAGGAGGCTCGCCGCGTCGTCAACGTGGCCAAGACCGACGCGGAGTCGGGCGGCCAGGTCGTGTCCGAAGCCGTGGCGGCCATGGGCGAGATCGAGAAGTCCTCGGCCCAGATCGGCAATATCATCGGTGTGATCGACGAGATCGCCTTCCAGACCAACCTTCTGGCCCTGAACGCAGGCGTCGAAGCCGCCCGCGCGGGTGAAGCGGGCCGTGGTTTCGCGGTCGTCGCTCAGGAAGTGCGGGCCCTGGCCCAGCGCTCGGCCGACGCGGCCAAGGAGATCAAGGCCCTGATCAACGCCTCGACCGAACAGGTCGACGCCGGCGTCACCCTGGTCGGCCGGACCGGCGAGGCCCTGCAACGCATCGTCGCCCAGGTGGCCCAGATCAACGGCGTCGTCGCCGAGATCGCCGCCTCGGCCCAGGAACAGGCCACGGGGCTGGAGCAGGTCAATGTCGCCGTCTCGCAAATGGACCAGGCCACCCAGCAGAACGCGGCCATGGTCGAGGAAAGCACGGCCGCCAGCCACGCCCTGTCGCGCGAGGCCGACAACCTGACCAGCCTGATGGGTCAGTTCAGCGTCGGTCAGCAGACCCGGGCGGCCGCAACGCCCACGCAGCCGCAACGGCCCGCGCCGCGTCCGATGGCCCGCGCCGCCCGTCCGGGCTCGGCCGCGCCGAAGATGGACAGCTGGGAAGAGTTCTAGGGAACTCCCAGCTCACATCCCCTGCCTTCCTGGGCCTTGTGCCCAGGACCCATGGGCGGGCCAGGTTGTGATCCATCGAGAGTGTGCGGCCGATGTGGTCGCGCGCTCAGCCCATCAGAGAGAGCGGAAGCCTGGGTCCTGGGCACAAGGCCCAGGAAGGCGGTGAGGGGGAGCGGATTCCTCAGAACCACCCCGCCTCCCTCAACGCCTTCGCATACGCCCGGCTGACCGGCGCCTCGACATCGCCTTTCACGGCAAGCGTCGCCCGGCCGTCGCCGCGTTTGGCGCCCAGCACGGCGGCCTTGGCCACCCACCACGAGCGATGGGTCTGGGCGCCCTCGATGCCCTCCAGTTCGGCCACGGCGTCGGACAGGCGCATCAGGATCAGGTCCTGACCGCGCGAGGTGTGCAGGCGCAGATAGTGGTCCTCGGACTCGACGGCGTAGAGCTCGGCGCCGCGCAGCTTGGCCGGCAGGCGGTCGAGGAAGCGCGGCGCGGGCGCGCCTTCGGGCGCGGCATGGGTCGCCACCGGTTCGCGCTGGACCAGGAAGTTGAGGCCCGTCATCGCCACCGTGACGATGAACACCGGCGCCAGATAGACGGTCATCGCGCCCGGTCGCAGGTGGCCGTAGAAGGTCATCTCGCTGACGAACCAGACCACGACCGTGAAGGGCAGGGTGATGCCGATCACGGTGAAGGCGCCATAGAGCCAGGGCTTGGCGTCGGCGCGTCCGTCGCGGCCGATGACGTGGCTGACCCCGGTGCCGACGACCGCGCCGGTGAAGCACAGGCCCACCCAGTAGGCGATGCGGATCAGCGTCGGGATCTCGTTGGTGCCGAACGCGCCGATCAGCGCCAGGAACAGGCCGGCCGCCGCCGAGACCGCGAAGCCCCGCAGGCTCTCCTTGGCCAGCATGGTCGTTCGCGAAGCGTGAACGGCGTCGTCCAGCCGTTGGCGAAACGAGGCCGGCGACTGGCGCAACGACGATTGAGACACGGACCAGGCCACTCCACTGAAGGTTCTCGACGGCGAGGCGATCGGACGCCCCGCCAGAACCGGGAGTGAAGGCAGATGGCCACGCACGGCAAGTCAATTTCGCAAGGTGTCCGCACGGGCCTGATCGGCGCGGTGGTCGCCAGCGTGCTCGTCGCGGTGATCTCGCCGAGGTTCGCCGGCTATGCGGGGCAGCTGCCGTTCCATCCGCATGCGCCGGACTTCGCCCTGATCGCCCAGGCGCCGCTGGTCATCCGCGTCCACCTGTTCTCGGCCCTGACGGCCCTGGTCATCGGCGCGGTGCTGATGCTGCGGGTGAAGGGCACGGCGATGCACAAGCTGCTGGGCTGGACCTGGGTGGTCGCCATGGGCGCCACGGCGATCAGCTCGCTCTTCATTCGCGTGGTCAATCCCGGCCACTTCAGCTTCATCCACCTGCTGTCGGGCTGGGTGATCGTGGGCCTGCCCGGCGCGGTCTACGCGATCAAGCGCGGCAAGGTCGCCGCCCACCGCCGCGCCATGACCGGCATGTTCGTCGGCGGCCTGCTGCTGGCGGGCCTCTTCACCTTCATCCCGGGCCGCCTGCTCTGGACCGTGTTCTTCGGCTGAGCCCGCGCCTTTCAACACCAGACATCGATAGGGGAAATCTCATGACCATGCTCAAGACCTTCGGCCTCGCCGCCGTCCTGCTGACCCTGGCCGCGCCGGCCGCTCGCGCGCAGACCCTGGGGGACCTGACCCTGACCTTTCCGCAACTGGCCTCGACGCAGGGCAAGGTGATGATCGCCGTCTATGACAGCGCCCAGGGCTGGGCCTCGGGCAAGCCGGTCCGCACCGCCATGGCCGCCGCCTCCGACACGCCGCCGACCGCGAAGATCCCCGCCCTGCCGGCCGGAACCTACGCCGTCAGGGCGTTCCAGGACGTCGATGGCGACGGCAAGATGGGGACCAACCCCTTCGGCCTGCCCACCGAGCCCTTCGGCTTCTCGCACGACGCCAAGCCGAACATGGGCCCGCCCAGCTTCGAGGCCGCCGCCTTCGAGGTGGGCGCCGGCGCCAACGCCCAAGCCATCCACCTGCACTAGGGGAGGGAACACCATGAACCGGCGCGACATCCTGCGCGGCGCCGCCCTGATGGGCGGCGCTGCGCTCCTGACCCCCGAGACCCTGTGGGCCGCCGCGGCCAACGACTGGGCTCTGGGCTTGGCCGATGTCGAGAACGACATTGCGCCCACGAGCCTGACGCGCATTCATGGTCGCGCGCCGGCCGAGCTGAAGGGCACGCTGTTCCGCAACGGTCCGGCCAAGTTCCGCCGCCCGGGCCGCTCGGCCGGGCATTGGTTCGACGGCGACGGTCTGGTGCGCAAGTTCCAGATCGCCGACGGCCAGGCGCGGATGTCGGCCCGCTTCGTCGACACGGTGAAGCGTCGCAACGACACCGCCGCCAATGCGGTGATCACGCCCGGCTACGGCACCTCGCCCGGTCCAGGCTCGGTGATCACCGGACCCGACGACGCCAACGCCGCCAACACCTCGGTGCTGATGGCCGGCAGCGAGCTGTGGGCGCTGTGGGAGCCCGGCTCGCCGACCATCATGGACCCCGTCACCCTGGAGACCCGCGGCTTCAAGACCCTGCGGCCCGACCTGAAGGGCATGCCGTTCCTGGCCCATCCGCGCATCCAGCTGGACGGCACGATCTGGAACCTGGGCCTGGCCGGCAAGCAGGCGGTGGTCTGGAAGCTGGCGCCCGATGGCGCATTGCTGAAGGCCGAGGTGATCGGCCTGCCGCGCGCCAGCTACATGCACGACTTCACCGCCACGGCCCGCCACCTGGTCATCCTGCTGCAGCCCTGGGTGCAGGACCATTTCGCCGTGCCGGTCACCGCCTCGATGCGCTGGAAGCCGGAGATCGGGACCCAGGTCCTGGTGCTGGACAAGGACGACCTGACCAAGCGCCGGATCTTCGACTTGCCGCCGTTCTTCTTCTTCCACTTGGGCGACGCCTGGGAAGAGGCCGACGGGACCGTCCGCTTCGACGCCTGCGTCGAGGACGGCGTCTCGGGCACGGCGACCAACGGCCTGTCGATCCTGCGCGGCGAGGTCCCCAAGGCCGCGCCACCGCGTCGGGCCTTCATCACGCTGCGCGCCGACGGCCGAGGTGAATACGCCAAGGAAGCCATCAGCGCCGAGTTCCCGCGCTCAGACCCGCGCTTTGCGGGCGAGGTCCGCCGCTACTCCGTCCACGTGACCGGCGAGACTCTGGATCGTCCGCTGTTCCAGGGCGTGGCGGTGCGCGACTGGAAGGCCGAGCGCGAGCAGGTCTACGGCTTTGGCCCGCGCCATCTGGTCGAAGAGATGCTGTTTGTCCCGCGCCCCGGAGCTTCGGCGGAGCTGGACGGCTGGCTGGTCGGCACGACCGTCAATCTCGACGCCAAGGCCACCGAGCTGCACGTGCTGGATGCGCGCCATGTGGAGCAGGGTCCGATCGCCTCCTGGCGGGCGCCCGTCGCCCTGCCGGTGACCTTCCACGGGATCTTCGTCCAGGCCTGACCGAACGAGGGTCACTTGCCAGGGCGGCTTGGTTGCGCCTATCCGGGGACGGAGCGCAACCAAGCGGGCCCGTCTTCCCATGACCGCAGCCAAGCCCCTAGCCCCTCGCGGGGGCCGAGCCAGCGGGCGAGGCCGTCCGTCCAAGGCCAAGGGCCTGGACCTGAAGGAAACCATCCTCGACGCGGCCGAGGGCCTGTTCGCGCGCCACGGCTTCCACGGGGTGACGACCCGCCAGGTCGCGGCCGAGGCCGGCGTCGACACCGCCCTGATCCACTACTATTTCGGCGCCAAGCGCGAGCTGTTCGACTCGGTGTTCGTGCGCCGGGCCGAGATCCTGAACCAGGCCCGCGAGGCCTCGATGAACGCCTATGTGAAGGCGCATGACACGTCAGAGATGACGGTCGAGGGCGTGATCGAGGCCTTCATCGAGCCGCTGCTGCGCATCTCGCAGGACGGCGGCCCGGGCTGGAAGAGCTATTTCGCGCTCGTCGCCCAGGTGAACAACACCCCGGCCTGGGGCGGCGAGACCATGGCGCGGTTCTTCGACCCCGTGGTTCACCAGCTGGTCGAGACCCTCAAGCGCGTGCGGCCCCAAGCTGAGTATCGCGACCTCTACTGGTGCTACCAGTTCCTGACCGGTTCGATGATGCTGTCGCTGTCCGAGACCGGACGGATCGACAGCCTGTCGGAAGGCGAATGCCATTCCAGCGACCTGGAAGCCGTGCGGGCGCGGTTGTTCGCCTACTGCGCGGCGGGTTTTGAAGCGGTGATCGCCAAGGCGAAATGATCTCTCCTCCCCCGCTGGGGGAGGTGGCCCGAAGGGCCGGAGGGGGCAGCGCGGCATAGACCGCATTAGCCCCCTCAGTCGCTAGGCGACAGCTCCCCCGGAAGGGGAGCAGATTCCGTCTACGGCCCATTTTCATCACCTGATGAAAAAAGACTGGCGTCCGGCGCCGGTTCGGGTGATTGTGTCCGCAATTCGCTGTTCGATGAATTGGCGAAGCCCGAGCACGTGTCCGCCCTAGAAGGACTTGGCTTGGGAGGGCGGAAGCAAGGGAGGGGAAAACCCATGAATTCGATGTGGAAGGCCGCATTGCTGGCCGGTGCGGCGTGGAGCGCGATCGCGGGCGTCGCCTCGGCTCAGGAGAAGGCTCCGAGCGCCGACAATTCGATCTCGGTCGAGGAGGTGGTCGTCACCGCCCGTCGGCGCGAGGAAAACCTCAAGGATGTGCCGGTGGCCGTCTCGGCCTATTCGTCGGCCAAGCTGGAACAGCAGGGCGGCACGGACATCACCGTCCTGTCGCAGACCACCCCGAACATCACCGTTCAGACCGCGCGCGGTTCGAACTCGACCCTGATCAGCTACATCCGCGGCGTCGGCCAGCAGGATCCGCTGTGGGGCTACGAGCCCGGTGTCGGCCTCTATGTCGACGACGTCTACATCTATCGTCCGCAGGGCGCGGTGCTGGACATCTTCGACATCGACCGCATCGAAGTGCTGCGCGGCCCGCAGGGCACGCTGTACGGCCGCAACACCATCGGCGGCGCGATCAAGTACGTGACCAAGCGCCTGGGCGACGAAGCCGGCGGCAAGGTCCGCGCCACCTACGGCAGCTATAACGAGCGCGACCTCCTGGTCGACGCCCAGACCCCGATCGCCGACACCGGCCTGTCGGTCGGCGCCGCCTATGCGCTCTACAAGCACGACGGCTACGGCAAGAACCTGACCACCGGCGCGGACCAGTACAACAAGGACGTCGAGGCCTATCGCCTGAGCGCCGAGTACAAGCCGACCGACAGCCTGTTCTTCCGCCTGGCCTACGACCACGTCGCGGACGATTCCAACCCGCGCCACGGTCACCGCGAGACGCTGCCGACGGCGGGCAATTATCCGATCCTGGGCGACTACGACACCCAGGCGGGCCTGGGCGACAAGAACCACGTCATGACCAAGGGCGTGTCGCTGACCGGCCAGTGGGACGCCACCAACCACCTGACGTTCAAGTCGATCACCGCCAACCGCCGTGGTCACACCCAGACCATGATCGACTTCGACGGCACGCCGCTGCCGACGCTGGACGTGCCGGCCACCTATGACGACCGCTCGTTCTCGCAGGAACTGCAGGCCGTCTATTCGGACGACGTCGTCCAGGGCGTCTTCGGCCTGTACTACATGAACAGCCAGGCCTCGGGCGAGTTCGACACCATCGCCGGCAACCTGGGCGTCTCGATCGCCGACGGCGGCAAGGTCAGCACCCAGAGCTTTGCGGCGTTCTTCGACTTCAGCGCCAACATCACCGACAAGTTCAAGGTTTCGCTGGGCGGCCGCGCCACCCGCGACGCCAAGCACGCCAACGTGTTCCGCTTCTTCTATCTGGGCGCGACGCCGTCGCCGTACCAGGGCGGCGCCCAGCGTCCGATCCTGCAGGTGCGCACCAACTACAACGCGGCCACCACCTTCGAGAAGTTCACGCCGCGCATCTCGGCCTCGTACGAGCTGACGCCGGACCTTTCGAGCTACGTCTCGTTCTCGGAAGGCTTCAAGTCGGGCGGCTGGGACATGCGCGGCGACGCGTTCCTGACCCCGCAGACCGTCAACGGCTACAAGCCCGAAGTCGTGAAGACCTACGAGGCGGGCCTGAAGGGCTACGCGCTGGACCGCCGCGCCTCGTTCTCGTCGGCGATCTTCCTGTCGAAGTACACCAACCAGCAGGTCACGACCCAGGTCGTGGTGCCCTCGGGCATCGCCAGCTCGGTCGACAACGCCGGCGCCTCCACCCTGTACGGCGCCGAGTTCGAGGCCAGCGCCAAGCTGACCCACAGCCTCTCGGGCAATGTCTCGGTCGGCTATATCCACGCCAAGTACGACACGTTCAGCCGCTTCGTGCCGGCCGGCGCGCCGAACCCGGTCAATCCGTCCCAGACCCTGGCGACGGGCCAGATCGTCAACGTCGCCGACCTGTACGGCTTCCAGAACACGCCGAAGTTCACGGGCAATGTCAGCCTGACCTGGCGCGGCGAGCTGGCCGGCGGCGGCCTGGCCATCACCCCGATGGTCAGCTATCGCGACAAGTACCAGCAGTTCGAACAGCCGCTGGCGGCCCTGGACCAGAAGGCCTTCACCCTGGTCGACCTGACGGCGGTGTGGACGGCCCCGGGCGGCAAGTACAAGTTCGTGCTGACCGGCAAGAACCTGACCGACGAGCGCTATCGCACCGGCGGTTACAACTTCGCCGGCGCCACCTACAACAACTCGGTGATCGGCTTCTACGGCCCGCCGCGCACGGTGACGGGCACGGTCGAGTTGTCCTTCTAATAATCTAGGCGAACAGCTGGAGCCGGGCTTGCTGCAACAAGCCCGGCTCCTTTTCTATGTGGGCAGTGGCGTACACGGGGGCGACGGATGAGCGAGCATCAGAACGAAGCGGCGGTGAAGCCGTCGGGCTATCGCTACGTGGTCCTGGCCATGCTGATCCTGGCCTACACCTTCAACTTCCTGGACCGGCAGATCCTGGGCATCCTGGCCAAGCCGATCAAGGAGGAGTTCCACCTCAGCGACGGCCAGTTCGGCCTGATGGGCGGCCTGGCGTTCGCGCTGCTCTACACCACCCTGGCCATCCCGATCGCCTGGCTGGCCGACCGCTTCAGCCGCGTCTGGATCATGACGACGGCCCTGACCCTGTGGAGCGGCTTCACGGCGCTGTGCGGCTTCGTCGGCGGCTTCGGCCACCTGTTCCTGGCCCGCATGGGCGTGGGCATCGGCGAGGCGGGCGGCGTGGCCCCGGCCTATTCGCTGATCTCGGACTATTTCCCCAAGCATCAACGGGCGAGGGCGCTGGCGGCCTACGCCTTCGGCATCCCGCTGGGCACGGCGGCCGGCACGCTGGTCGGCGGACTGCTGGCGGTCCACTACGGCTGGCGCATGGCGTTCATCGTGGTCGGCGCGCTGGGCGTGGTGCTGGCCCCGATCTTCCGCCTGGTCATGCGCGATCCGCCGCGCGGCGGAGCGGACCGCGAAGTGGGCGCGCCGGTCGTTCCGCCCGCGCCCGCCGCACCGCTGGGCGAAGTGGTGAAGCTGCTGGCGGCCAAGCCCAGCTTCTGGCTGCTGGCCCTGGGCGCGGCCAGCTCGTCGGTCTGCGGCTACGGCGTCGCGGCCTGGCTGCCGTCGTTCTTCATCCGCAGCCTGGGCCTGACCCTGGCCCAGACCGCCTGGTACTATTCGGGCATCGCCTTCATCGGCGGCCTGCTGGGCATCTGGCTGGGCGGCTCTCTGGCCGACAAGCTGGGCGCCAAGTCCAAGGGCGCCTATCCGCTGACGCCGGCCGTGGCCTTCGTCATCTCGGTGCCGTGCTTCCTGCTGGCCATGAACAGCGGCGCGCTGGTCGGCGGCCTGGGCAGCCAGGCGTCGCTGGCGGTGGCGTTCGTGATCTTCCTGATCCCCACCGGCCTGAACCTGACCTGGCTGGGACCCATCACCGCCGCCGTCCAACACCTGGCGCCGGCGCCCATGCGGACCACGGCCTCGGCGCTGTTCCTGCTGATCAACAACCTGCTGGGGATCGCCGTCGGCGTCTATTATTTCGGCCTGGTCTCCGACCTGCTGAAGCCGACCTTCGGCGCGGAGTCGCTGCGCTGGGCCATCTATACGGGAATGGGCTTTTATCTGCTGGCCGCGTTGCTGTTCCTGCTGGCCTCGCGGCGGCTGGCGCGCGACTGGGTGGACTAGAGCGCGGGCGTACCCGGTATGCGGCGGAACCTCGCCGCATCTCCCGATAGAATGCGCCACGCTTCGGTCAATTTCGGGTATCAAGAGCCGCGAACATAGTGCGAGCGACTCCCGACGATGACTCCCGACGACCGCCACATCTTCCACGATCCCACGGGCAAGCGGGAACGGCGGGCCAAGCTGGTCCTTGGCATCGTCATCTCGGCGCTGGCCGCGATCGTGGCCGGCTTCGTCGCCACCCTGGCCTTCGCCCCGCGCCTGCCCGACGCGCCGCTGAAGGACCCGCACGTCCTGACGTCGCTGCACCAGGACACGCCGCGCAAGACCAAGGCCGCCAAGACCTGGCGCCACGTGCCGCGCCCCAAGGGCGCTGCGGCCGGCGCCGGGGCGGCGACCAATGCGCTGTCGGTGGGCTTCTACGTCCCGTGGGACGAGGACAGCCGCGAGTCCCTGCGTCGCAACGTCGACAAGCTGGACGTCATCTCGCCCCAGTGGATCGGCATCAAGGGCTCGGCCGGCGACATCAATATCGTCGACGACCCGGAAGGCGCGGCGCGCATCGCCAATGCGCCCAAGCCGCCCGCCGTGCTGCCGCTGGTCCACAACTCGGCCAACGCCGCGTTCAACGGGCCGCTGGGCGACGCCTTGCTGGCCAACCCGGCCGCCCGCGCCAAGCTGATCGCCACCCTGAAGGACCTGGCCGCCCAGCGCGGCTACGGCGGCTATGTCTTCGACTTCGAAGCGCTGTCGGCCAAGGGCCTGGCCGCCTATCCGAAGTTCCTGGACGAAGCCCGCGCCGCCTTCGCCGGCACTGACCGCGAGGTTTGGGTCACCGCGCCGTTCGACGAGGAAGGCTGGCCGCTCAAGCGCCTGGAGCAGTCGTCCGACACCCTGGTGCTGATGGCCTACGACCAGCACTACGCCCTGGGCGACCCCGGTCCGAACGCCGGCCAGGACTGGTACGAAAGCGAGCTGGCCAAGCGCTTCGCCACCCTCGACCCGAACCGCACCGTGCTGGCGCTGGGCGCCTATGGCTACGACTGGACGCTGAAGAAGGACGGCACGCGCGCCTCGGGCGCCCCGGCCACCTTCCACGAGGCGATGCGTAACGCCCAGGACGCCGGCGCGCCGATCCGCATGGACGACGACGCCCTGAACCCGACCTACAGCTACACCGACGACAACGGCGACAACCACGTCGTCTGGTTCCTGGACGCGGTGACGCTGTTCAACCAGATCAAGGTCTCCGACGCCTGGAAGCCGCGCGGCTATGGCCTGTGGCGGATGGGCATGGAGGATCCGGGCGTCTGGTCGCTGTTCGGCAAGCCGTACGGCCAGGCCTCGGCCGCCGGCCTGACCGCGCTGGCCAACGGCCAGGGCGTCGACTTCGACGGCGGCGGCGAAGTGCTGCGCGTGGCCTCGCTGCCCACGCCCGGCAAGCGCAGCCTGGAGTTCGATCCGGACACCGGCCTGATCTCGGGCGAGACCTACGACGTCCTGCCCAGCTCGTACGTCATCGAGCGCTATGGCCAGCGCAAGGGCCTGGTCGCCTTGACCTTCGACGACGGCCCCGATGGCCGCTGGACGCCCAAGATCCTCGACATCCTGAAGGCCAAGCACGCCCCGGCCACGTTCTTCGTGATCGGCCAGAACATGCAGAAGCGGCCCGACCTGGTGCAGCGCGAGGTGGCCGAGGGCCACAATGTCGGCGGCCACAGCTGGACCCACCCCAACATCGCCGAGACGCCGCTGCCGCAGGTGCAGGTCGAGCTGAACGCCACCCAGCGCCTGTTCGAGGTGCTGACTGGCCGCTCGATGCGCCTGTTCCGGCCGCCGTTCTTCGGCGACGCCGAGCCGTCGACCCCGCACGAGGTGGCGCCGCTCGTGATCGCCCAGACCCTGGGCTACATGACCGTCGGCCTGCGGATCGACCCGGACGACTGGCAGAAGCCGACGCCCCAGCAGATCGTCGACCGCACGCTGGACCGCCTCGACAACCCCGGCAACCGTCCGGGCCAGGTGGTGCTGCTGCACGACGCCGGCGGCGATCGCAGCCGCACCGTCCAGGCCCTGCCGGTCCTGATCGACCAGATCCGCGCGCGGGGCTATCGCCTGGTGACCATCGGCGAGCTGGCCGGCATGACGCCCGAGCAAACCATGCCGAAGACCTCGCGGACGGCGATCGACCTGGCGCTGGACCGCCTGGGCTTCGACTTCTTCCGCTGGGCCCAGAGCATCATGACGGGCCTGTTCATCACCGCCATCTTCCTGGGCGTGGCGCGCCTGGTGTTCCTGGCCAGCCTGGCCCTGGTCCACCGCTTCTGGACGCACGAAGAGCCCGGCGACCTCGATAGCGAGAACGGTCCGCTGGTCAGCGTGCTGATCCCCTGCTTCAACGAGGAGAAGGTGATCGCCGCCTCGGTGGCGCGGATCCTGGAGAGCAACTGGAAGAACCTCGAGGTTCTGGTCCTCGACGACGGCTCCAAGGACCGCACGGCCCAGGAGGTTCGCGACCACTTCGCCGACGATCCGCGCGTGACGCTGCTGTCGTTCGAGAACGGCGGCAAGGCGCGCGCCGTGAACCGCGGCCTGGCCGTGGCCAAGGGCGAATATGTCGTGGCCCTGGACGCCGACACCCTGTTCCCGCCCGAGACCATCGGCCGCCTGGCCCGCTGGTTCCAGGACGAGGACATCGGCGCGGTGGCCGGCAACGCCATCGTCGGCAACCGGGTCAATGTCGTCACCCGCTGGCAGGCCCTGGAATATGTCACCGCCCAGAACCTGGAGCGCCGCGCGCTGTCGGCCCTGGGCGCGGTCACCGTGGTGCCGGGCGCCGTCGGGGCCTGGCGCAAGAGCGTGCTGGACGCCCTGGGCGGCTATCCGGCCGACACCCTGGCCGAGGACCAGGACCTGACCATCGCCTGCCAACGCGCCGGCTGGAAGGTGGCCTTCGACCCCGAGGCTCGCGCCTATACCGAGGCGCCCGATACGGTCGGCGGCCTCTTGAAGCAGCGCTTCCGCTGGTCGTTCGGCACGCTGCAGTGCGTGTGGAAGCACCGCAAGGCGATGTTCAACAGCAAGACCCCAGTGCTGGGTTTCGTGGCCCTGCCGCAGATCTGGCTGTTCCAGATCATCCTGGCCGTCGCCGCGCCGCTGGTCGACCTGGCGGTGGTCTGGAGCCTGATCAGCGGTGTCTACGCCGCTGTCGCCCACCCGGTGGAGTGGCGTCCGGACGACCTGATCATGGGCCTGATCTACTGGGCGGTGTTCATCGGAGTCGACCTGTCGGCCGGCGCCCTGGGCATGGCGCTGGAGAAGCGCGCGCCGTGGTCGGACCTGCCGTTCCTGCCCGTGCAGCGCTTCGGCTATCGCCAGCTGATGTACTACGTCGTGGTCAAGTCGGTGGTCATGGCCATCCGCGGCGGCCGCGTCGGTTGGGGCAAGCTGGAGCGCCGCGGCTCGGCCTCGGTCAAGGCGGGCGGGTAACGGCGCCCGCCCCTCGGGGGCTTGCCAGCCCGCCGCTGTCATGAACTAGCTCTCGTCCGATTTCGGGGGAGAGCGGACATGCGGGCGATGATCGCGGCGGCGCTGCTGCTGGCAACGGCGAGCGGGACGGCGGCTTTTGCGGCGGATGGCCATCCGATCCTGCAGGTCCAGGTCGGCCCGCAGATCAAGGGACCGGTCTCGGGCCGCCTGCTGATCTTCGCCCAGCCGCTGGCCTCGGCCAAGGAAGACGCCAAGGACGGCGTCGTCGCCGCCGTCGAGGTCGATCCCTTCGCCGAGCACAAGGGCCACGTCTCGGCGCGTGAGATCGGGACCACCCAGCCCGGCGCGACGATCGACATCGACCTGGACGGCATCGCCGCGCCGCAGAGCTTCTCGCAGCTGCCACCGGGCCAGTATGTCGTTCAGGCCGTGCTCGATCAGAACCACAGCTACAATTACAACGGCCGGGGCGAGGGCGACGTGGTCAGCCCCGTCGTGACGCTGACCCTGCCGCTGGCGGCGGGGACCAAGCTAACCCTCGACAAGGTCGAGCCCGCCTTCGATCCGTTCAACCCGCCGGCCGACGCGCCCAAGGACTCGGTCGCGCGGATCACGGCCGTCAAGCCGCACCTGACGCAGATCGCCTTCGTCAGCCCGGCGCTCAGCGCCTTCTGGGGACGGCCGATCACGATGAAGGGCTGGGTCCTGACCCCGCCGGGCTACGAAAGCAGCAAGGAGCGCTATCCGACGGCCTACTATACCCACGGCTTCGGGGGCACGGCGCCCTACCTGGTCGGGCAGGCCGGCCGCATGTACGACGCCATGGCCAAGGGCGCGGCGCCGCCGATGATCTGGGTCTATCTGGACGAAAGCAGCGCCACGGGCACGCACGAGTTCGCCGACAGCGTCAACAACGGCCCCTGGGGCCAGGCCCTGACCGAAGAGTTGATCCCGGATCTCGAAAAGCGCTGGCGCATGGACGCCAAGGCCGGGGGCCGCTTCCTCAACGGCCACTCGTCGGGCGGCTGGGCGACGCTATGGCTGCAGACGCGCTATCCCAAGGTGTTCGGCGGAACCTGGTCGACCTCGCCCGACCCCAGCGACTTCCACGACTTCACCGGGGTGGATCTCTACGCGCCGGGCGCCAATCTTTATTTCGGGCGGGACGGCGCGGCTTTGCCGATCGCCCGCGACCACGCCAAGATCCTGGCCACCATGCACGACAGCACGGCGATGGAAGAGGCGCTGGGCGAGTACGGCGGCCAGATGCGCTCGTTCGACTGGGTGTTCTCGCCGCGCGGTCCCGACGGCCGGCCGCTGCCGATGTTCGATCGCACGACCGGCGTGGTCGATCCGACCATCGTCGCCTATTGGAGCGCCCACTACGACATCGCCGCGCGGCTGAAAGCCAACTGGCCGGCGCTGAAGCCCGATCTGGACGGCAAGGTCCACCTGATCGTCGGCACGGCCGACACCTTCTATCTGGACGGCGCGGCCCACAGGCTGGAGGCGGTGATGAAGGGCCTCGGGGCCAAGACCGACTTCCGCTACATCCCGGACAAGACCCACTTCGACCTCTACACGGTCGGCGACGACCATCAGGCCCTGATACGCCAGATCGCCTGGGAAATGTACGCGGTCGCCCGGCCGGATTCGACGCTGCACGCGCCGCCCGTCGCCGCCAAGCCGTGACGTCGCGCCTCGGCTGACACCGATAGACAGCGTTGTCGTCGCCTGAAAATTGTGACCGGTAACAGTCTCATCCGGTCAAAGGCTTCGTCTTCCAGGCCGCCCAAACTTCAGACGACGTTGTTCTTTGCGATAAGATAAGCGCGCAAGCCTTCACCTTATCGTCTTCACGCGGTTGCGCCTGCGAAATAGCGCTCCTATAACCCGGCCACATTTCAGAAAGCCGTCGTCGAGACCGGGCCCTCATGAACATTCACGAACATCAAGCCAAAGCCGTACTCGCCGAGTTCGGCGCTCCCGTGCCGCGCGGCTTCGCCGCCTTCACGCCCGCCGAAGCCGCGGAAGCCGCCGAAAAGCTGGCGACCCCCGTCTTCGTCGTGAAGAGCCAGATCCACGCCGGCGGCCGTGGCAAGGGCAAGTTCGAGGGCCTCGGCCCCGACGCCAAGGGCGGCGTCCGCGTCGTCAAGTCGGTCGAAGAGGTCCGCACCAACGCCGAGGAAATGCTCGGCCGCGTGCTGGTGACCCACCAGACTGGCCCCAAGGGCAAGCAGGTCAACCGCCTCTACATCGAAGAAGGCGCGGCGATCGCCAAGGAATTCTACCTGTCGCTTCTCGTTGACCGCGCCTCGAGCAAGGTCTCGGTCGTCGCTTCGACCGAAGGCGGCATGGACATCGAGGACGTCGCCCACTCGACGCCCGAGAAGATCCACACCTTCACCATCGACCCGGCGACGGGCGTGTGGCCGACCCACCAGCGCGCGCTGGCCAAGGCCCTGGGCCTGACCGGCGGCCTGGCCAAGGAAGC
>OUNM010126870.1_pt1 | contig 18209 bp, 14 predicted proteins | sample 1769961 | NCBI WGS metagenome assembly OUNM01 (sample SAMEA3914820, study PRJEB12502) | metagenome | biome: forest; material: soil | place: USA | collected 2012-03-12 | depth 0.3 m
AGGAGTGGAATACAAGCCGATCGGTGCCAGTGCTTTGTTGAGGCGCAATCTCTTTATCTATGGCCTTGGAGGGATCATCGTGCCTTTTATTGGAATCAAAGCCATTGATCTTCTTGTCTCGGCTTTTGTATAACCTATTTAAACAAAGTTAATAATGAAAACACATAGTATTCCTGCACTCAAACTAACGTTAGTTTGCTTAGTGGTCTTTGTTGGATTTTATTCCGTCCTGATGTGGGGCTGTGCATTGGTTTTCGCTTCCTCCAAAGGCACTGCCTCTGTCCTTCGGGAAAATGGAAAAGTAGTAGGGAGTCAATTGGTGGGTCAAGCCTTTCTCCAAGACAAGTACTTCTGGTCCAGGCCTTCGGCGGTAGGCTACAATGGGGGAGGGTCCTGTGGGAGCAACAAAGGCCCTTCCAATCCCGATTATCTGGCGCAAGTACAGGCAAGGGTCGATTCGTTTTTGGCACATAATCCTGAAGTGCAAAAAGCAGAAATTCCATCCGAAATGGTAACAGCATCGGGCAGCGGGCTTGATCCGCATATCTCGCCAATGGCGGCAAAAATACAAATAGCCCGTATCGCCAAAATCCGAGGCTTGGAAGCAAGCAAACTGAATATATTGGTGGAGGAGAATACGGAAAAACCTCTTTTGGGAATGTTTGGAACGGCCAAAATCCATGTGTTGCAATTGAATTTGGCCCTGGATAGGCTGTCCAAGTAAGGCAATGTAACAAAGTGTAAACGGAATTATGCTGTATCCCTCCTCTTTTGAACGAAGGCAATACTTACACTTGCAGAAGTCCTTTAAAACGAATGGTTACAAAATAAAATCTGCCGTATTTTAGCCTCCACACTTTAACACCAAGATGAGAAAGACAATGATTGCCCTCCTAATATATTCTGTAGGCGTATGTGCGCAAGATTCCACACAAAAAGCCCCAAAGCTTACTTGGAGTGCCTATGCGGATGTATACTATGCATATGATTTTGCCAATCCGGCCTCCCATGAGCGGCCATCTTTTCTCTACAACCACACAAGGCATAACGAAGTAAACCTGAACCTGGGCTATGTAAAAGCAAGTTATGCGTCAGAAAAAATTCGGGTGAACTTGGCGCTGATGGCAGGTACTTATGCGCAGTACAACTTGGCTTCCGAACAAGGCCTCTTAAAGAATGTGTTTGAAGCCAACACGGGAATAAAGCTTCTCAAAAGCAGGAATTTTTGGCTAGAAGGGGGTGTCTTTGCTTCGCACATTGGATTCGAGAGCGCCATTTCAAAAGATTGCTGGACATTGACACGGAGCATTGTAGCAGAAAATTCTCCTTATTATTTAAGCGGGATCAAATTCACTTATACGACACGTAATGACAAGTGGACCCTATTGGCAGCTTATGTGAACGGTTGGCAGCGCATACAACGCGTGCCGGGACAAAATACGCCCAATTTCAGCACGCAAGTCCAATTCAGGCCCAATAAAAAGTGGACATTGAACTATAGCACGTTCTTTGGCAGTGACAAGCCCGATACTGCCGGCCAGTTCCGCCTTTATCACAACCTGTATGCTATTTGGCAACCTACGTCGAAACTTGGCTTTATTGTCGGTTTTGACTATGGGGCCGAGCAACGTTCAAAGGCAAGCACGGAATGGAACGAATGGTATACGCCTACTGTGATTGCGCGTTATGCATTTGCTAATAAATGGGCTGCCGCCGTTCGTTACGAATACTACAATGATAGGCATGATGTCATCATCGTCACAGGAACACCCAATGGCTTTCAAACGCTAGGCTATTCGGTCAATTTGGATTTTAAACCCGAACGAAACATGCTCATCCGAATAGAAGGAAGGATGTTCGATAGCAAGGACAAGATTTTCCTTGTCGGCAACACCCCTTCTAACCAGAATTATTTTGTCGTATCTTCCATAGCTGTAGCGATTTAGTTGAGAACAGGAGTGAATTGAGGCTGTTATTTCGAATACAGGTGTGGAGTAATCAAAATAGTGACAGCGGGTATCAAAATCTCCAAAACAATTCATCCCTAACCCTCACCTTTCATGTCGTCAACCGAACATAGTGCGGAACACTTTCTGGACCTTATCAAAAGATCCAGACGCGGTAAGTTCAAGGTCTATATTGGCATGAGTGCCGGGGTGGGCAAGACGTATCGTATGTTGCAGGAAGCACATTCTCTTCTCAAAAACGGCATTGACATCCAAATTGGTTATATAGAAACACATAACCGGGAAGAAACACATGCGTTACTGGAAGGGTTGCCCATTATCCACAGGAGGACTTTGTTCTACAAGGGGAAAGAGCTGGATGAAATGGACCTCCAAGCTGTGCTGAATATACATCCAGAGGTCGTGTTGGTGGACGAACTGGCGCATACAAATATTCCAGGATCCAAAAACGAGAAACGTTGGCAGGATGTGTTGGAAATCTTGGATGCTGGCATCAATGTCGTCAGCGCGGTGAATATCCAGCACATTGAAAGCTTAAATAAAAAAGTCCAAGATATCACCAACGTCGAAGTGGCAGAACGGGTGCCCGACAGCGTGTTGAAAATGGCGGACGAGGTGGTGAACATCGACCTTACTTCCGATGAATTGATCGCACGGTTGAAGCAAGGGAAGATTTACGACAAGGCTAAAATAGAAACAGCCCTAAAAAACTTTTTCCTGTCAGAACATTTGTTGCAATTGCGGGAACTGGCCTTGCGGGAAGTGGCGCACCAAGTGGAAAGGAAGATCGAAAGCGAGATTTTCAAGCATGAGAAATTCATCCCAGACAAGATATTGGCCTGTATCAGCACCAATGACCAAGGAGCCAAGAACATCATCCGCAAAACATCCCGCCTGGCTACTTTCTATGGTTTTAAATGGTGCATATTGTATGTGCAGACTCCAAGGGAAGCAACCGACAAGATTAACCTGGAATCTCAGAGGCATTTATTGAACAACTTCAAAATGGCTACGGAATTGGGGGCAGAGGTCATCAAGAAAAAAGCTGTGGATGTGGCCAAGTGCATTGCTGAAACAGCCCATGAACAAGAGTGTGGGCTCATTATTATGGGCACACCCGACTTTAGCCTTGTAAATTACCTTTTGGGACGAAACCTTATGCAGAAAATAGTGAAATTGACTCCCAACGTGGACATCATCATTGTAGCATGACAATCAAATCTAAATTGTACGTAGGGTTAGGCTTTCTTTTCGCTGTGCTTACCTCGTTGGGAGGCTTGGGGATATTTTATCTCTACCGCCTTTCGTATGCGTCCAAAGAAATACTTAAGGACAATTATGAGACACTACTTTATGCCAAAAATATGACCAGGGCTTTGGACGAAATGGCGGTTGACCAAACTACTTCCCTAACCCTTTTCGAAGAGAACCTGGCTTTGCAAGAAAAGAACATCTCGGAAATCGGCGAGCACGAGGTAACCAAGGATATCAGAAGAGAATATGCCTTCTTCAAACGCAATGGACAGAAGCAAGGGCAAGAACGACTCATCCGTCAAAAATTGCAACAGCTCACGGACATTAACATGCAGGCTATTTTAAGGAAGAGTACCGCAGCCGATAAATCTGCCAATACCGCGATTGCGTACATGAGCGTCATGGGCTCCATTGCTTTCCTTGTTTGCCTTTCTTTCATTGTCACATTTCCCAACATCATCGCGAATCCTATTGCAGAACTTGCCCAGAGCATTCGGGAAATCGCCAACAAGAATTACCAACAACGCCTTCATTTTCATGCCGACGACGAGTTTGGCGAGGTAGCCCGTGCGTTCAACGCCATGGCGGAACGGCTGGATGAATACGAAAGCAGTAATTTGGCCCAGATCATTTTCCAGAAAAAGCGGGTGGAAACCGTGATCAATACCATGCATGACCCGATCATCGGCCTGGATGAACACAATAGGGTGTTGTTTGCCAACAAAGATGCCACTGCCATCTTGGGAATCCCCGAGAAACATTTGCTAGGAAAATCCGCGCCCGAAATAGCCTTGCACAATGACCTCCTCCGCGTGCTGCTGAGAGAAGAACGCACGACAAAGCCATTGAAGATTTTTTTCGACGAGAAAGAGTCCTTTTTTGTCAAAGAATCTTTCGAGATCAAGGCTGAAGAAAAGAACATCGGAAAGGCCATTGTGTTGAAGAATGTAACGGAATTCAAGGAATTGGACAGCGCCAAGACGAATTTTATCGCGACCATTTCCCATGAATTGAAAACACCCATTGCCTCTATTAAAATGAGCTTGAAGCTTCTCGAAGACCAACGCGTCGGCCAACTCAATGAAGAACAAGAAAAACTGGTTGCCGGGATAAAAGAGGACAGCCAGCGGCTACTGAAAATTACAGGCGAACTGCTTGATCTTACCCAAGTGGAAAGTGGCAAAATTCAACTGGAAAGACAAGCTACCCAACCGCAGGAACTCGTACATGTAGCCTACGAAACCGTACGTTTTCAAGCAGAGCAAAAACAGGTCAACATTCAATTTGATTTCGAAGAAGGTATTCCCATGCTTTCTTTGGACAAGGAAAAAACAACCTGGGTGCTTATTAACTTATTGTCCAATGCCATCCGGTATTCCAATGAGCAGGGGCGCATTGTCATGGGCGTTCGTAAACAGGAAAAAAAAATTGTGTTGTCCGTACAGGATTTCGGCAAAGGCATCGATCCGAAATACAAAGAACGGATATTTGAAAAGTACTTTAAAGTACCGGACGGAAATGGGCATGGGACAGGGTTAGGCCTTGCCATATCCAAAGAGTTTGTCGAAGCGCAAGGAGGAAAAATTTACGTCGAATCCACACTAGGAATTGGGACAGTGTTTTGTATTGAATTCGACGTGTCGGGGATGGAATCCTGATGAAGACCTTGTTGCAACGATGGGGACAAACTACCTTTTTGAGAATAAAATTGAACTTCAACAGAGCCTAAATGTAGGAATGACCACTTATTTTAAGTCATCTAATTTGTTACATTTGAAAAGTTCTATCCAATTCTTTAACGTAATAATAGATGGTGCTTGTTGGTTGAGTAATGCTTTGACAAAGCGATGAAACCCTAGATTTTTGTCTATATTTTGAAGTTTAGATAATTCAGTAAATCCTTTTAGGTCTTTGGGTAGGCCAAAATCTAAGGGATTTAAGTGGACGGCAATAGCATCGTTCATTAACCATTGTTCCATTTCAGGGCAAATCAAAATCAAAAACTGTTGTCTTACATTGTGTTTTTTTAGAATCAAGTTGTTGTCCTTCTTGATGATAAGAAATTCGGAGAAATATTTTGATCCTACTCCTTTATTCCTGTCCTCATCAATAATCCCAAAGCTATTTTATCCTTGAGTTTGAATTTGAGGTGGTTTGCTACGTCGCCACAGCCGTGTTGGTGGTTGTATTTTTTTGCCTGTCCGGCTATTTCAGCCACTTTCGTGTCCACATAGCATTCAGGGACGATGTTCCACTCTGTCATTTAGGTATTTACTAAGATTTAAAAAAATGTCTATACCATAGTCGATTAACTCAGAAAGATCTTCTTGGCTCAGCCTTTTAGCAATGGTTTGAAAGTCCTTGTCGTCATAACCGCAGACAAAAACTGCTAATTCTTCTTTTGGAGTATTTTCAATGAGGTTATTTAATAAATATGGACTATGGGTTACAATAAAAAACTGTTTTGGACTATCGATAATCTCGTCTCCTAAGTAGCTTACATAACTGGGGAAAGAATGAACTTCTGGTTCTTCGAGAGTAATAATATCCATATACCTATCTGGGTGTTTAATGGCAGCTATATAGAACAACATTCTTTTAAAAGTATCAGACATAGCCTTGTAAGGCAATTCTACTGCCAATCCTTCGGTTCTTTTCGAAAGAATTGTAATGTTGCCAGTTTCTTCGTGAAGATGGATTTCAATACCTCGATCTTTTAACAATTCTCCTAGAAAAACTTGTAAAGGATAGTTGAGCCTAATCACATTAGCCAAATTATTTCCATAAGGTGGCATTAAACCATCCAAAAAATTAAGCTTGTCGTGAAACTCTATGTCGTTCTTGTATCTGTAAGGTAGTACGTAACCAGAGTAGAAATTATCATTCAAAGAATTAAAGTCGTTGTCAAATACGGTAGGTATGTGAATCCCATCTTTGTTTCCCCAGACAAAAACTTTCTCTTGGGTTGTTTTGGCAATATCTACCCCACCCCAATTTAGTTGATTGTTCACAGTATTTTGGCATGATAAAAATACGTTCCATGGTAACCCATTTGCTATAATGGAAATCTCTTTGCTAATGTCATTGAAATGAAACAGGTTATCTGCTTTCCTAACTCTGAAAAGATCTTTAATGTCTACCGTTAGAGATTTGGTTGTTTCTAAGTTTTGGTTCTTACTTAACAGAGAAGATAAATGGTATAAACTCAGTGCTTCTAAAATGTTCGATTTACCTACATTAGGTTCGCCTATGAATACATTTATCCTGTTACAATCCAAATCCATTCGCCGGATAGACTTGTAATTATTAATTTGCAAATGATTGATTTTCTCACTTTTTGACATATACAGCTTTATGAGGTTTAAGTTACGAAGGAAAACAATTGGATGGTAGTACATTTAGGTTTTCTATTTCATATGCGGTCACCAATAATGAATTTTTTGAAATAATTGATGTACGTATGAATTAGTGCAATGTTGAATGTATCAGGGATAATTAAGCTTACAACCCATACTCCTTTACCTTCGCATACAAGGTCGTCAACCCAATTTCCAAGATCTCTGCCGCTTTGGTCTTGTTTCCTTGTGTATAGGCCAAGATTTTTCTGATATGGGCTTTTTCTGCTTCGGCCAAGCTGAAAGCCGGGCCAGGATGGGAAGAAGAGAAATCATAAGGCAGGTCACGTCTCGTCAAGTGTGTTTCATCTGCCAAAATCACGGCCCGTTCGATGACATTGCGCAATTCGCGTATATTCCCTTTCCAGTGGTGCTGTTTCAAGGCTTCCACAAACTCGGGCGTCATCCCTTGGATTTTCTTGCTGCTTTTGGTGGCAAAATGTTGGAGAAAGAAATCGGATAGTTCTTCGATGTCTTCTTTTCGTTCCGCTAAAGAAGGCAAGTTGATCTGGAAGACGGAAAGTCGGTAAAACAAATCCAAGCGGAAACGGCCTTCCTCGCTTTCTTTTTCCAAATTGCGGTTGGTAGCCGCGATCACACGCACGTTTACATGTGTCTCCTTCGGATCCCCCACTTTGTGAAAAGCTCCTGTTTCCAGTACACGGAGCAATTTGGCTTGCAATTCCAGGTCCATTTCCCCGATTTCGTCCAAAAACAAGGTGCCTTCATGGGCCTCTTCAAATAGGCCTTTTTGATCTTTCACCGCTCCCGTGAACGCTCCTGCTTTATGTCCAAATAATTTGCTTTCCAGGAGGTCTTTGGTGAATGTGCCGCAATTCACGGCCACGAAGTTTTTGGCCTGTCTTTTTCCTTCAAAATGAATCGCCTGGGCGAATACTTCTTTTCCGGTCCCTGTTTCTCCCGATACTAATACGATCGCATCGGTGGCAGCCACTTTTTTTGCCAAATCAATCGCTTGTTTTAATGCTTTAGAATGGCCTAAAATAGGCCCAAAGCCATGCTTGTTCCGGATTTGGCTTTCTAGATGGCGGATTTTGAATACGAGTTGGGCTTTTTCCATGGCCTTGCTCACTAAGGGAAGGATTTTATCATTGTCGTCCCCCTTGGTAATGTAATCAAAGGCTCCTTCTTTGATCGCTTTCACGCCATCCGAGATATGGCCATAGGCGGTCAAGAAAATGATTTCGCTGTGGGGGCTGGCTTGTTTTAATTTTGAAATCGCCTCCACGCCATTGCCGTCGGGCAATTTTACGTCACACAGTATGACAGGGATTTCTTCTTTTTCCAATTGCGTTAAAGCCGCTTTGAGGGTGCCGGACATGAGCACTTCATAACCCTCCAAGCTCAAAATCTTGGCCAGAAGAGACCGCAGCTTCTCTTCGTCGTCGATGAGGAGGATCTTAGAAGCGTTCATTTAACCTTGTTTGAACATAAAGGTAAGCGAATGGCTTGAATGTAGGTAGGATTGGGAGGTTTTACACGATGAATCCGGCCAAAAGCCCTCCCAAGATCAGATAGGGGGGGGCCACGACGTCCAAGAGCAGGAATAGGAAAGTACCAAACACGACGATAAAATTCAAGGGCTCGGCCGGGATTTGGTAAAACATGGCAATGGCTGCGGAGATCACCAAGCCAGAGCTAACGGCATTTATACCTTCCAAAGAAGCTTTTACCACGCGGTAACGTTTTAGGCTGGACCAAAAGCGGATCACGAAGAAGATAAGGAACGTGCCAGGCAAGAAAATGCCGGCAGCAGAACAAAAGGCACCTAACAATTGTCCCGCTATTCCATCATTGCGAAAAGTAAGAGCTCCTATATACGAGCAAAAAGAAAATACAGGACCTGGGACGGCCTGCGCCAAGGCATATCCGGATAAGAATTCCGAGGAGGTCAGGTAATTTTTGAAATCCACAAATTCTGTGTACATCAAAGGGATCAACACTTGACCGCCCCCAAAAATCAGGCTGCCGTTACGGTAAAAATTCTCGAATACGCGTACATAAAGGGAATGGGTAATCGCACCTGACAATGCCGCCCCGAAGAAGACGCCGATAAAGAGGAAAAAATTGGCCCAGTCGATGTTCATCGGGATCTTTTCTTCTTTTGGTTGCTGACGGAACTTGAATGCCGTTGAAATCCCTCCCGCAACCAACAGGATGGGTAAAATCCAGGGAGTTCCCCAAATATAAGAAATGAAAGAGGCGATGACCATGAGTGTAACTCCTGTTTTGGTCACAACTACGCGGCTGCTGATCATATAGGCGGCATAGGCCACGAAGCCAATGGCCATCGGTTGAATAAAACGCGTAAAATTCATGGAAAGGCCATTGTGTTCCAAGAAGGTAATGCACAAGGCCGCGATTGTCATGATCGTCACGGCGGGAAAACACCAGACAAGTAAGGTCAAATAGGCAAGGTTGGCTCCGCCCATCCGGAACCCGATGGCGGTAATCGTTTGGGTGGAGGTGGGGCCAGGAAGGATCTGGCACAAGGCATACAGTTCCAAAAGTTCGTCTTCTGTAATGTATTTACGTTTCTCGACGAGCACTTTGAACAACATAGCCAAGTGGGCCTGTGGCCCTCCAAACGTACTGAGTGCAAGAAAAAATACGTCTTTCAGAAAAATAAGATGTCGTTTGTTTATTCGCATGTTTTGTTTGCCGAAGGACAGCTCCTCTCTATATTTCGGACAGAAGAAGGAGAGGGAGACCATCGCCCCAAAGATACGGTTTTTGTGGTTACCTGTTTTTCTAAAATTGATCCCTATTCACATGCTGAAAATTGCGTTTGATCCAATTTTTGAACATCCTCTTCCCGAAGGCCATCGTTTTCCGATGCTCAAATACCGTCTTTTGCCTGAACAACTGCTTCACGAGGGTACGGTAACTTCTTCCAATTTTTTTGTCCCTTCGCTGTCGGTGGACGCTCTTTTTGAAACTGCGCATGATCCTGTGTATATCGGCAAATTGAACAGGTTGGAATTGAGTACCACGGAATGGAGAAAAATAGGGTTTCCTCCATCTGTACAATTGATCGAAAGAGAAAAAGTCATTGCGAGCGGAACATGGGAGTGTGTGGGATATGCCCTCGAACATGGCATCGCGATGAACAGTGCAGGAGGCACACACCATGCCTTTCGTGCCAGCGGGGAAGGGTTTTGTATATTGAATGACATTGCAGTAGCGGCTACTCAATTATTGCATGTGTATCCGGAAAGAAAAATAGCGGTTCTCGATTTAGATGTTCACCAAGGAAACGGGACAGCGGCAATTTTCAAAGCAGAAAAAAGGGTGTTCACTTTCAGTATGCACGGTGAGATGAATTACCCTGCACAAAAAGAGCCGTCAGACTGGGATATCCCATTGTCAAACGGGACAGGGGACGGACATTATTTGAACGTGCTGAAAAAAGCACTCACTGTGATACAAGAAGAAATACAACCCGATTTCGTGTTTTATCAGGCAGGGGTGGACGTGTTGGACAGTGATCGATTGGGAAAGTTATCCCTGACGTTAGATGGCTGCCGTCAACGTGACAAAATGGTGTTGAACATGTGTAAGCAATCCCGCATTCCTGTCGTCGTGAGCATGGGAGGGGGATATTCGGAGCGTATTGCTACCATTGTCGATGCCCATGCCAATACTTTCCGGCTCGCACAGGAGCTTTTCTTCTGACAAATCAGGGTGTAAGCTTTTTCAATTCGGAATCGAGGATAAGCAAATTGTTTGTTGCCACTTTGCAATCGTCGTCCATGGGTTCTTCCGGTGTTATTTGGGCATATAGATTGTCGGCATCGCCCAGTTTCACCTTTACTTTTTTGATGATGTTTTTATTGTCGTAGTACAGCATGGTGAAGATCGAATAGGAGTCTCCTTCTCCGAGCAGAGCCGAGACAGGAACCGCCATTTTGGCAAGTCCTTTTCCTTTTCCCCGAATCGTGGCATTGATAAACATTTCAGGGAGGATGAGCGCTCCTTCTGGTTTTTCGAAAGAAGCCACCAAAAGCACTGTTTTGTTCATGTCGTCGATAGATCGGTTGATGAATTTGATAGTCCCTTTTACTTTTGGGATACTTTTGTTGATGAATTCTATCATCACATCGGAGCCGATCTCTACTTTGTCTAAATCTTTTTCATAGATAAAAATCTCCGCGCGCAATTGGTCCAAGTTCACCACGTCTGCCAATGTCACTTCTGGGTTGGCTCGTATCCCGATTTGTACCGGCAATTTGTAGACATAGCCGGCGATAGGGCTGTACACGATCTTTTCCAAGCTGATTTCGGCGTGCTTGGTATCTTGAAGGTCGCTTGCCTTTTTCTTTAATACGGCCAATTTGGCTTTCAACGATTTTTCTGCCGTCAAAGCAGCGAAATACCTGGCTTCCGTCGACTGGAAATCCGCAACCGAAGCCACATCCGCCGTACGGAGTTCCATCTGCCGGTTGTATTCTTTTTCCAAGTAGACCATTTCGGTATAAGCACGCATGTAGTCTTGCTGCAACTGTACAAACTCGATGCTGCTGATGGAAAGGATAGGGTCTCCTGCTTTGATCAAACTGCCTTCTTCTACAAATAAACGTTCGATCCTTCCAGAGATATTGGATGAGATCTTGGCCTCATAATTGGGGTTGGCCCCAATCCGACCATTGGCGGTGACGACCGGCCGGATCGCCTTTTGTTCAATAGGGGCCTGGTCGATGTCCATCAGCTTTAATTGTGCGTCGGTGAGCTCGATGAAATTAGGGACGTTCTCAGATACGGCCTTATCAGCCTCTTTTTTGCAGGACGTGCACAGGAGAATCGCGAACCCAAGCAGGGCGAGGCAGCGGTTTTTGATGTTCGATGTAGGTGAGGTCATTAGATTTCTCCTTTGATGTACAAGAGGTTTACGATCGCTTGATTGTAATTTTTCAAGGCTTCCAGATAACTTAAATCAATCTGGAAGGCTTGATCCAAGTTTTGCAGGTAGATATAATAGCTGATGGCCCCGCTTTTGAAACTTTTTTGGGCACTTTCGATGATTTGTTTGGATTGTGTCTGTCCGATGGTTTCAAAATAGGTAAGGCTTTGTGAGTATTGTTTGTATTGGGAAAGCGCTTGGACAAATTCTGAATAGAGTTTGTTGCTGATCAAATTGGATTGGTCTGCGGCCACGTCTACTCTCTTTTTCGCACTTTTGATCACGGCCCTATAGGACCAGAAGGCGATAGGCAAGGTCACCCCATAGTTCCATCGGTAATAGTTAGCAGTGTTGGTCGCCTGGTTAAAATACCCTCCCATGAGGCCCGGCAACATCTTGTTCCGCTCCACTTTAAGAGCCTGTTTGGTGTAGTCGAGTTGCGTCTTGTAAAAACTCAAAGTGGGATTGTGCTCCATGATGGTATCCTCAAAATTGATGGTGACCGGAATGGGTGTCTTCACAAATTTTATATTGGGAAAATAAGTACTGTCCCCCGGCTTGCCCAAATAAAGTGCCAATTGGAATTGGTTGTTGCGACGGTCTGTCTGGGCTTGTCTAAGTTGGTTCTGGATGATCTTGTATTTTGCTTCTCCGTTTATTTTTTCCAAAATGGCGATTTGTCCCACTTTATAACGTACCTCGTTTACTTCGATCAAGTCGGAAAGGATGGAGTCGTACCGTTGTAGGAGCTTCTCCCTGTCCACTGAATAGAGAAGGGTATTGTAGGTCGTCTTGATACTGTATTTCAGTAAATTGACGTTGGTTTCTTTTTCTGCTTCCGCCACGTTGACCAATTTTTTCAATGCTTTGTGTTGGGAAGTGTACACCGTAGGGAAATCGGCCATTTGCAAGATGCTTGCCCGCATTTCATCTCCTGTAGGTGCTTGGATCAAGATTTGGGTATTGCTCAAATTATAAGCAGAAGGGAGCAAGGCCTTTTGTTGCTCGATGCGTTTGAGCGATGAGGTGATCAAGGGGTAATTTTTCATGGCCAGGTCAATGGCCTCTTGCTCCGAGATGTAGATTTGAGCTTTTGTGGGCAGTGCCGAAAGGCAGCTAAGTCCCACTAATACGACATTTAGACAGGTTTTACTATGCTTCATCCAAACCATCACTTTCATTTTTTCCTCTAAACAGAATATAAATCACAGGTAATACAATTAAAGTCAGCACCGTCGCTGTAAGAAGGCCCCCGATAACCACCGTTGCCAAAGGTTTGGATACTTCGCCTCCTGCACCAGAGGAAAAGGCCATGGGAAGAAAGCCGAACGCAGCTACAAAAGAAGTCATGATGATGGGCCTAAACTTCTCTCCCAACCCTCTGAGGACAATCGATTGCACATCGTCTTCTGATTCCCCTTCCAGTTTCTTGAAATGGCTGATGAGGAGGATCCCGTTCAATACGGCCACACCAAAGAGGCAAATAAACCCGACTCCTGCCGAAATGCTGAAAGAATACCCTCGGATAAAAAGGGAGAAAATGCCCCCCACTGCCGAAAGGGGAATGGCGGAAAATACCATCAACGTTTCCCGTATAGAACCGAAAGTAGCAAAGAGGAGGGCCATGATGATCAATAAGGCGATGGGCAATACGATGCTTAGCCGTTCTTTGGCTCCCTGCAAGTTCTGGAACTGGCCTCCGTATGTAAGGTAATAGCCTTTGGGAATTTTGATCTTTTCCTCGATGATTTTCTTTGCCTCCAATACAGCCGATTCGACGTCCCGTCCTCTGACGTTAAAACTTACGTTGACCCTCCTTTGGCCTCCATCCCGTGAGATTTCGGTAGGACCGATTTCTACTTTTACCTCCGCCACTTGGCTCAATGGGATCAGGTTGCCGACTTTATCACTTAATAGAAGGCTCCGTACATCGTCGATATTGTCCCTGAAATCGGAAGACATCCTCACCGACAGATCGTACCGGCGCTCTCCTTCGTAGACGATGCCCGCAGTTTTTCCTGCAAATGCTGTCTGGATGAGATCGTTCACTTGGCTTACTTGGATGCCATAATACGCCAAGAGCCTTCGGTCATAGTTGACCACGATTTGCGGAAGGCCTCCCAGTTTTTGAACGATGATGTCGTCGCAGCCCTTGATTCCCCTCAGGACGGTCGCCATTTCATTTCCGGTTTTGGTAAGTTGTTCAAGGTCATCCCCGAAAATTTTGATGACGACGTCTGCTTTTGCCCCACTGATCAGCTCGTTGAACCTATTTTCGATCGGCTGGGAAATGGTGTACGTCACACCGGGGAATGTTTTGTAGACCGATGCTATTTTCTCTGTCAGTTCTTCTTTATTCTTGACCTTTTGCCATTCATGTTGGTCTTTCAAAATCACGATGTTGTCGAATCCCTCCAAAGGCATTGGATCTGTCGGGATTTCGGAAGTACCTACCTTGCCAATGCATACTTTTATCTCGTTAGGAAAGCTGTCCAACAGGATTTTTTGGAGTTTGGTGGAAAATTGTTTAGACTGGGTAAGGTTGGTGCCTACGGGCAAGCGTGTTTCGATCAGATAATCCCCTTCGTCTACCCTCGGGATAAATTCTCCGCCTAATCCCATGAAAACCCAGATGCCCGATGCCAACAGAAATGCAGCCCCTCCCAATGTCTGCCACTTAAAATACATCACGCTCTCGATCAGGGGTTTGTATCCTTTGTAAAGGAAATGAACCAGCTTGTCTGCAAAGGTTTCGTGATCTCCATGGGGTTTCAACACCAAAGCGGACATCGTAGGGACATACGTAAGGGCCAAAATTAGTGCCCCAAAAATGGCAAAGCTCACTGTCATGGCCATCGGCGTGAACATTTTTCCTTCAATCCCGCTAAGGGTCATGATGGGGATGTAGACAATGAGAATGATGATACCTCCAAACACCACCGATTTCTTGACCTCTTTGCACGCATGCACCACCACAATGTCCTTGATTTTAGAATTGGCTAAGTCTTTTTGAGCTTTGAGGGACATGGCAAGTTGAAATACGACATTTTCTATGACCAACAAGGCACTGTCTACGATAAGGCCAAAATCGATCGCACCAAGGCTCATCAGGTTGCCTTCCACTCCGAAGATGTTCATCAAGATCAAGGCGATCATCATGGACAAAGGGATTACCGAAGCAGCCAAGAGACTCGCCCGAAGGTCTCCCAAAAAAATAAAAAGTACGAAGATGACAATCACGCAGCCTTCCAAAAGGTTGGCTGTCACAGTTTTGATAGTTTTGCTGATGAGAACGGAACGGTCTATGAACGGAGCGATATCTAAGTCTTTCGGGAGCTCTTTTTCGATCTCCTTAATTTTTTTCTTGATGTTTTTGATAACTGCCATGGCATTTTCACCCTTCCGCATGAACACGACGGCACCGACTGTTTCCCCATGCCCGTCCTTGGTCATGGCCCCATATCTGACTGTCGCGCCATAATCTACTGTGGCGACGTCTTTTACATATACCGGCACTTCATTGTTGATCTTGATAATGGTATTGTTGATGTCTTCCAAATTGCGCACCAGTCCGATCCCGCGAATGACATACGCGATCCCGTCTTTTTCCAAATACGCACCACCCGTATTGCCATTGCCCGATTCCAATGCCCGGAACAATTCTTCGAGCGTGACATTTGCCGCCCGCATGAATTTGGGATTTACTTTGGCTTGGTATTCTTTTACATAACCTCCAAAACTGCTGATGTCCGCCACACCTTCTGTGCCAAGCAGTTTTTTTCTTACGATCCAATCTTGGATGGTTCTCAATTCGGTAAGCGAATAGGTCGTATCTTTGGGATTTTTAGGTTGGATCACGTATTGGTAAATTTCTCCCAATCCCGTGGTAACAGGTGCCAACGTAGGTTGTATGCCATCCGGAAGGTTTTTTTCCAATTCCGTAAGGCGTTCCAGCACCAGGAGCCTTGCCTGGTACACGTCCACATTGTCTTTGAAAATAAGCGTGACGTTGGATAAGGAAAATTTCGAAATGGAACGGACTTCCACCAAATCCGGAATGTTGGCCATGGCCAATTCAATAGGGGCCGTGACGAACTTTTCCATTTCATAAGCTGCCAAATTGGGATTTTGAGTGATGATCAATACCTGATTGTTGGTGATATCAGGCACGGCATCGATCGGCAGCTTAATGGTAGCAAAGGTTCCGGCAATGATGAGGGCGGCAGTGGCGGCTAGGACAATGAGTTTATACCGTACGCTAAAGATGATGATCCGATCGATCATGCTTGTAATTTAAGTTCGTTTAAGTTTAGGTTTGGAAATATAATTTAATCTTTTCTTAATTCCAACATAAAAACGAGTAGTTTTTGCACTTTTCAGCACTTACTATCAGAGCATCTTTTCATCCAAGATGTTCGAATAAGGGAAGTACCTTTACACTTTTTATAAGCTAAGTGTTTTTATGTCAATACCTTGCTATTAGTAAATACGTAGGGGGCAAAAAAGTCAAACATTGGCCAAAACTAAAACTAGAATAGACCAATATGTATTTTTTGTAGAAGAAGCCCTCATTTTGCCTGAGCTGTGGGGCAAAGGGGCCTGTAGAATCCAAACGAAATGAAAGGCCGATTATTGTATAAAAATACTAATCCCTAAAATGCTTGTGCTAAATAGGCTCGTCAAGGCCAATTGCTTTAAAAAAGGATCAAGATCTTTGTTTTGATGCGTCTTGAACACGTTGGATACGTGCCGTGCATAAAGCGGAAGCAAAAGCAGGAATGAAAGTTTGAGCCATCCTTCGATGAAAAGCAAATCGAAGAGGGCAAAACAAACAAAGGACAAGGCAATAAGGGAAGCATGGTAGTATTTGCCTGCTTTGAATCCGATACGTACCGGAATGCTGTTTTTTCCGGAAGCACGGTCATTTTCTATGTCCCGGAGGTTGTTTAAGTTCAAGACCCCCACACTTAAGAGGCCACAAGCTGTGGCAGGCAATAGGTAGATAGAGGAGAAGTGATGCGTCATCAGATAACAGGTACCCAAGACGCCTACATAGCCAAAAAAGAGCAAGACAGACACGTCGCCCAGACCAAGGTACCCATAGGCATTTTTTCCTACGGTATAAGTAATGGCAGCGACAATGCAAACCAGTCCGGTTGCCAAGAACACCAAAAAGGTCGTTAGGTCCGAAAAAACGCCGGCTAAGTACAATAAACTCAGTCCGCTAAAAAACGCCAACGCAGAAAACAGCCCAATGGCGGTTTTCATGGACCTGGGGTCTATTTTTCCGGTTTGTACGGTGCGTTGAGGGCCTACACGGTTGATATTGTCCGTTCCTTTTTCAAAATCGCCATAATCATTGGCCAAATTGGAAAGGATTTGGAGAAATAAAGTAGTGACAAGCGCAGATAAAAGAATCGAAAATTGGAATGCCCCTTCGCCCACTGCGAGAAAAGCACCGAGTAAAATGCTCGAAAATGCCAAGGGAAGCGTACGAAGCCGGAAAGCGTCCAGCCAATTTTTTGCGGTACTCAAAGTAAGTCGGTGATTTCTTTGCTCAATGGTTTGGTGCTGGATCCGTAAAATTTCAATAGCTTGCCATTCTCGTCCACAAGGTATTTGCAGAAATTCCAACTGGGGGCTTTGTCGTTCCATCCATTTTTTTCCTTTTGCGAAAGCCATTGATAGAGCGGATGTTGCTCACGGCCTTTCACCGCTATTTTCTCAAATACAGTGAACGTGACCCCGTAATTCTTTTTGCAGAAAGCCTGAATGGAATCGTTGCTCCCGGGTTCTTGCAGAAAACTGTTGGACGGAAATCCCAACACGACCAATTTATCCCCGTATTCTTCGCTCAGTTTTTGCAGATCGGCATATTGGGAAGTAAATCCGCAATAAGAAGCCAAATTGACCAATAGCACTTTTTTGCCTTTCAAAATGTGGAAATCGAACATGCTTCCATTTAGGGTCTTTAGCTGGAAATCGTAAAAACTCCCCGTTGCGGTAGGCACAGACGAAGCAAGCGTGAGGGAAAGAAAGAGAGATTTGAACATGGGGTGACGGTTAGGACAAGGAATTTCCTTGCCTCTCTATAACACGCAAATATAGGAGATGGTTTTGAGTTTTGGGCATGAGAAATGGGAGTTCCACTTAGTAGCAGGAATTGTTCCTTATTGTAGGAGTTGTCCTTGGAACATTTAGGTATGAAAAAGTTGAATTTATATTTTTAATTAAGTATAAAAACTTAGATCAAATGAGCTGAATAAATTGTATCTTTGTATAAAGCATCACACTATGGGACTTATTTATGCAGATATTGAACTGATCAACTTTGTAGATCTAAACAATGCAAAAAATCACCTCATAGGCCAAGAGGAGATTCGGCGTACTTATGTGAATGCCCTTGTAGATTCAGGTGCCATCATGCTTACCATCAACGACAGCGTCAAGGAACAACTCGGCCTGGATGTGTTGGAATACCGCACCTGTCAAACGGCCGACGGCAGTATCAAGAAATTGGAAGTGGTAGGCCCCATCGAAATAAAATTCAAAAACAGAAGATCCCTCACCCAAGCCCTCGTGATGCCGGGGGACAATGAAATACTTTTGGGAGCCATCCCCATGGAAGACATGGATGTCATCATCCACCCCTCCCGTCAAGAACTCATCGTG
>OUNM010010655.1_pt1 | contig 18189 bp, 13 predicted proteins | sample 1769961 | NCBI WGS metagenome assembly OUNM01 (sample SAMEA3914820, study PRJEB12502) | metagenome | biome: forest; material: soil | place: USA | collected 2012-03-12 | depth 0.3 m
CCCCCCGTGGTGCAGCCGCGCGTGACGCCGCCGACCGACATCGCTCCGCCGCCGCCGATCCCGGTGCCGCCGGTGCCTGCCGAGAAACACGTCGACTACACGGCGCCGCCTGCGGAAATGAACAAGGGCACGCCACCGCCGGTGGCTCCGCCGTCGCCCCACTACGTGGAAGGGCGCTGGAGCTACCCGGGTTCGGACCAGATGGCCGACCTGTACCCCCCGCGGGCGCAGGACAACGAAGTCGAAGGTACGGTCACGATCGACTGCGCCATCAACGAGTCGGGCAAGGTCACGAGCTGCGACATCATCTCGGAAAGCCCCGCCGGCTACGGTTTCGGCGAAGCTACCAAGAAGGCGTTTATCCGCTACGCTCACGTCGACCCATCATCGGTCGGTGGTCAGCTTCAGGGCGGCGCTCGCAAGAAGTTCACTTACAAGTGGACCTTGCAGTAAGGCTTCAGACTCCCAGTCTTTCGCCAAGACAAGGAACACCCCGGTTTATCCGGGGTGTTTTTTTGTGCCCAAAACGGCGGAGAGGGGAGGCGGGAGCCCGCGCGCGCGGCGGCAGCCATCGCCAAGCGGGCGAAAAATGACACTTGTGTCAAATTCAATTGGGTGTTAGGTTATATTATTACATAACAGAAACGCCCGCCGCGCTGCGGCTTCGTCCCTTCGGGAAAACACGAGGTCTTTTCACGCGGACACCTATGGATGCAGGGAACGCACGGCCCACGCCCGGGAACCTATGTGCCCTTCGCCTTTGCGCTCGGAAAACCGCGCCAAAGCTTTGCGTCTGTCCTGCCTGAATTACGGTTTTAGACACCTGTCCAGGAGGGGATGACCCATGATCGACGCCTTGCCACGCACCCATATGCCACTGTTCGCCGAGACGCCGCGCAAGCTGCCGCGCTCTTTCTACTGGGGCGCCGGATTCGCCCTGCTGCTGCACGCCGGCCTGATCTATTATCTCGTGGCGCATAATTTCACTCAGGCGATCGTCGATCCGGCCTTGCCGCCCGAGCAGACGATGGTGCTCAGCATGGACGCGCCGCAGCCGCCAAAGCCCGCGCCGCCACCGCCACCGAACACGATCTCCGTCCACAGGACCGTGTTGCCTCCCGTTCTTCCCGACACCACGCCGCTGACACCGCAGCCGATCACCGACCCCGGCCCCGATACCAAACAGCCGCCCGTCATCGCGCAACAGCCGGCCAATCCGGGCGGGGATGTGAAGGATACCGGCAGCAGCTCGAGCTCGGCCCCCGTCGCCCCGCGCTGGAAGGCCTTTCCCAATGGCGACACGCTGAGCGAATATTATCCGCCGCGCGCCATCGACGGTGAGGTTGAAGGCACGGCCTCCGTGCAATGCACGGTACTCGATACGGCCGGCCATGTTCGCTGCGTCGTCGCCGCCGAATCGCCCAAGGGCTATGGCTTCGGTGACGCCACGGTGCGCATGGTCGAGGCCAAGGGCCGCGTCGATACCTCCGCCGGCGACATTCGCCCGGGTTCGTTGTTGTCGATCACCACGGTGAAATGGCAACTGAACTGACCGTGTCCCCATGCGGTCAGGGCGCCCCGGTTTCCTGCCGGGGCGCTTTTTTCGCATTCCGCCCCTTGATTGCGGCGGCGCCTCGCGTTACAGACACAGCCCTTGCGATGGCAAGCCGCCTTAGCTCACTTGGTAGAGCGCCAGATTGTGGCTCTGGAGGTAGCTGGTTCGAAACCAGCAGGCGGTACCATTGCCGGCCAAATTTCCGCCGGGTGCCATGGCGTCTCGTTCCCCCAAATCCCTGATCGTCGTCGGTGCCGGCATTGTCGGCCTGTGTCTGGGTGTTGCGGCCCGGGCGCGGGGCTTGACCGTGACGCTGATCGCGCGTGAAGCCGGGGCCGAGACCGCGTCGGGCGTCGCCGCCGGCATGATCGCCCCAGTGCTTGAGGCGCGCAGCGACCGCCATCCCGACGCCCTGGCGCGGTTGACGGCCGCGCAAGGGGCTTGGCTTAAGCTGATGGATGCCTGGCCGCAGCCGGTCCAGGCCGCTCTGCGCCAGCAGCAGCAACAGGCCAAAAGCCGGTTCGTCGCTTCCGACGGCGAAGTGTCAACGATTGACAGCGACTGGCTGGTCGATGCCGGCGCCACGCTTGGCGCGCTCGAAGCGCAGTTCACGGCGACGGGCGGTGACCGCCTGACCGGCGACGTCACCGCCGTCACCCGCGACAGCGTAACCCTCGCCGACGGCCGCGTTTTTCACGGCGATCACGTCGTCCTGGCCACCGGTTTCGCCGGTCACGCCCTGGCCGGCAGCGTGCCGAGCCTTGAGCATCTCAAGCCGATCAAGGGCCATTTGCTTGATCTGGCGGGCCAGGGCGGGGCGGGCGTGGTGCGCTCAGTCACCGGATACCTGGCCGACTACGGCAATACCGCCAAGTTCGGCGCCTCGATGGAGGCCGGCCGCTCGGATCTGACCGTCGATGACGCTGTCGTCGCTGAACTGAAGGCGCGCGCCGCGGCCATGGTGCCCGGCATCAAGCTCGATCATGTTACGCCGCGCACCGGCATCCGCGCCGAAAGCCCGGACGGCTGGCCGATGATCGGCCGCGATGCCACATCGGGCGTTTGGGTGGCGACCGCCATGCGCCGCAACGGCTTCGTCTTTGCGCCTCTGGCGGCATCGGTCATCCTCGACGAGCTGGCCGGAAAGCGACGCCGCGACGCCGAAATGTACGATCCCAATCGCTTTAGCTAAGCGGCGTTAATCTTCATAAACCCGATGTTAACCATGCATGCGGCAAAATTTGCCGCATGAAGGTAACGGTGCAGAGTACCCCTAGTCCCCTGGCGCAGATGGCCGACCAGGTGGGATCGACCCTGTCCGCCGGGGCGCAGGGCGTCATCGGCTCGCTGCAGCGTGCCGCCGCGGCGACCGGCGTCGATTTCACCTACCTGATGAAGGCGGCGCAGCGCGAAAGTTCGCTCAACCCCAATGCCCACGCCAGGACCTCGTCAGCGGCGGGGCTGTTCCAGTTCATCGACCAGACCTGGCTTGGCATGCTCAAAAATGCCGGCCCCAAGCACGGTTACGGCGCCTATGCCGCCCAGATCACCAAGGGCTCGGACGGCCGCTACCACGTCGATGATCCCGATGTGCGCAAACAGGTTATGGGGCTGCGCTACAATCCCGACGCCAATGCCGTCATGGCCGCCGAAATGACCGCCGGCCACGCCGCCTATCTCAAGGGGCGCATCGGCCGCGACCCGACCCAGGGCGAGCTCTATGCCGCCCACTTCTTAGGCCCTGACGGCGCCGCTAACCTGATCCAGACCTCCGAAACGCGCCCGGGCGCCACGGCAGCGGCTTTGTTCCCGGCGGCGGCGAGGTCCAACCACGGCATCTTCTACCACCACGGCCGTGCGCTCGATGTCGCCGAGGTCATGGCCAATCTGAAGACGGTCGGCGGCGCGGCCCCGGTGGATATCCCCGACGCCACGCCGGCCCAGGCCGACGGCCAGCACCTGCAGGCGCGCCTCGACGATCGCCTCAGCCAGCTCAAATCGAACGAGGCGATCATGGAGATGGTCTTCGGCGGCTCGGGCGGTCAGTCGTCCTTGCTGACGACGCAATTGCTGTCGGCCTTTGGGCCCGGCGACGATGCCGGCGATACCAGCACGGCCAGCCTGACCAAGGCCTTCGGCATCGGCAACGACAGCGAGATGGGATAGCCTCATGCCCAAAAGTGGACGCCACTTTTGGGGTGAACATGAGGCGTCAAAAATCCAGCCCGTCACCGTCACCGAACTGTCACGCGATGGCGTTAGAGCGGCGGCTTCCCTCGCTGGAGCCCGCCATGCACGCCCTCAGTCCTATCCTGACCAGCGATGGCGCAGCCTTTCTCAAGACCCTGCTGGCCCTGTTCACTGCCTTTATCTGCGGCGGGCTGATCGGCCTTGAGCGTCAGTTTCGCCAGCGCAATGCCGGCCTGCGCACCATGGTGCTGGTGGCCGTCGGCGCCTCGGCCTTCGTCTATCTCGGTGGCCGCGTCCTGGGCGGCGAGGGGGAGGTGCGCGTCATCGCCTATGTCGTCTCCGGCATCGGCTTTTTGGGCGCCGGCGTGATCATGAAAGAAGGCGCCCAGGTGCGCGGCCTGAATACGGCGGCGACCTTGTGGTCTTCGGCCGCCGTCGGCGCCTTTGCCGGCGCTGGCCTGACCGCCGAAGCTTTTGCGGTCACCGCCGTGGTCCTGGCCGGCAATACGCTGCTGCGGCCGATCGTCAACTATATCAACCGCCGCCCGGTCGATGCGGCGACGACCGAAGCCACCTACCGCATTCACGTCGTCTGTCTGGCGGAGGACATCACCACGGCGCGCGATCTGCTCGACGAAGAGCTCGAAAAGGCGTCCTATCCGATTCGCGAGATCGAAGTGCTGTCGGAAAGCGAGGACATCGTCGAACTGGGCGCCATCCTGATCCCGACCACGGCCGATGCCAAGGAACTCGACGCCGTCTGCGTCGCGCTCGAAGCCTCGGATATCATCGACAGCGCCACCTGGACGGTCAGCACCACGCAGTAATCAGGCTTAGGCACTGGCCAGGGCGCGGCCGAGGCTGTCGCGGTTTTGCGGCAACAGCAGCGGCTTGACGCCGAGCGTGGCCAGATCGTCGATCTGGTCGCCTTCGGGCAGGAGCGCCAGGATGGCGAGGTTTGTTGCACTCTGAGTGGCGCGCAAGGCGCCGAGGAAGGTTTCCAGCTCTTGACGATTGCCGTCGTCGTGGAGGTCCTCGAACGGCCCGGTCGAGATCAAACAGGCATCGACCGGCGCCTTCTTGGCCAGCAGCAGGGCGCGCTCACGCGAGGTCGAGGTCAGGCACTTGTGGCCAAGGCCTTCCAACTGGTCGCGCAATTGCGCCGCGCGCAGGGAATCGTTGGACAGCAACAGGACGCGCAGGCTGTGGGCGGGGGTATCGTCGCTGACCGGCGCCTCGACGACTGGGCGCGGCGGCGCCACGGCCTTGGTGTCGAACGGCAGGTCGAGCCAGAATTTGGAGCCGACATCGGGTGTCGATTGGGCGCCTATGGCGCCGCCCATCAACTCGGCCAGGGATCTCGACAGCGACAGGCCCAGGCCCGCGCCGGAATGACCCGAAGAGGTGCGCTGGATACGGGCGTGCGGCAGGAAGGCCTGTTCGAGTTCATAGTCGTCCAGGCCCGGCCCGGAATCGACGACTTCGATGCGCAGCGTATCGGGTGTCGACATCGACAGGCGGATATCGACGCGGCCGGTCTGGGTATAGAGCAAGGCATTGCCGACGAGGTGGCTCAGCACCTGATCGACGCGCGCCGCGTCGCCCATGGCCGCACCCTGATCGGGCAAGGTCTGGCTGGTGATGCCGAAGCTGAGACCTTTGGCCTGAGCCAGAGCGGCGAAGCGGTCGGCGGTGTGGCTGGCAATCAGCTCGATATCCAGAGGCTGACGCGACACGGCCATTTCGCCGGCGGCGGCGGTGTCGTTGTCGAACGTCGTCGTCAGGATCGACTGCAGGTGGCTGACTTCCTTGAGCGCGGCATCGACGTGGGCGCGCGGCGCCGGCGCCCGCGTCAACAGGGTCAGGCCTTGCACCAGTTGATGTTCGATGCCCTTCAGCCCGGTCTGGATCTCGCGTTGCAGCGTTTCCATCAAGGCGATGCGCGCCTCGATCTCGGTCGAGGTCTCGGCGCGCGCGGTTTCGCGCTCGTCGGCCAGCACCATCTGGCGGTGCTGCAAGCGATAGTGCTCGCGCATGTGACGGTTAAGGACGAAACCCATGGCCAGCGCCAGGGCCAGCCCGCCGGTGATAAACTGGTCGAAGTCGGCGCCCGGACGCATGACCTGCGAAGCCAGGATCGGCCCGGCGGCGGCGATGGGACCGAGCGTCAGCAGTTGCAGCAGAACAGGCGAGGCGAAGAAGATGATGCCGACGGCGGCGCCGGCGCAGACCATGACCAGCGGCTCGGCGACGGGACCGGCCGCGGCGGCACTCAGGCTGATCAGCAGCAGGCTGAGCGCCCACAAGGCACCGGCCAGGCCTTGCAGGCGCTGACGGCGGAAAATGGCGGGCAGCGACGGGTCGGTCAGGCCGCGATCGGCGCGGCTCTTGATGACCATGAACACGGTCCAGTCGAAGACGAACAACAGCAGATAGCCGGCCAGCCACGGTGTCGGCACCGACAGCCGCGCCATCCACACAAAGGCTGGCAGGCCGAGGCCGAAAAACCCGAACACATAAGGCAGCAGCCGGCCCTGGGCGCGCAGCCCGTGGTCGAGCAGGACCGTATCGGTATCGGCCGAAGCGGTCGCGGGAGACGGAAGGGCGGGCAGGGGGCGGGCTGTCATCCCTCCTGTTTACCAAACAGACCTTTCCGCCGCGTTAGCGGTACAGCTTTTCGTTGAAAAAGGCGGTGAAACCATATGGTAAAGGATTCGTTAGGGATAAGAGCCCAAAGTGAAGTGGAATAAGCCTTTGCCGAAGGAATCGCGTCCCTATGTCCGATGCCGCGCCCGATCTGTCCACGCCTAACGCCTTTGCCGGCCGTCCCGCCCTCTCGGACGCCGATATCAAGCGCCTGGTGAAGAGCGAAAACGCCGACGACCGCGCCGTGGCGACGCACAAGATCTGCCGCGTCATGGAACGCGCCGACATGAACCCTCAGGACCGCGTCGCCGCCCACGAAATCATCCGCATGCTGGCTGCCGATGCCGCCGAACTGGTGCGCCGCGCCCTGGCCGTGACGTTGCGGACGTCTGACCTCTTGCCGCACGACGTGGCGATGAAGCTGGCTCAGGATGTGACGACGGTGGCCGTGCCGATCCTAGTCCACTCGCCTTTGTTCACCGACGACGATCTCAGCCAGATCATCCGTGCCGGCCATCCGATGCGCCAGGTCGCCATCGCCAAACGCGAAGTCCTGTCCGAGCGCGTCACCACGACGCTCTCCGAACACGCGGTCGAGGAGGCGGTGGTTATCGCCTGCGCCAACGACAACGCCAAATTCACCGAGAACGCCGTCAACCGCGTCGTCGACCGCTTCGGTAATTCCGAAGTGCTGCATTCGGTGCTGATCAACCGCAAGACCCTGCCGGTCTCGGTGTCCGAACGCCTGGTCCACATGGTCAGTACCGCTTTGCGTGAGCGCCTGATCAACCACCACGCCATCAAGCCGGAAACCGCCATTGAGATCGTCCAGGCGACGCAGGAACGCGCCACGCTCGATCTGGCCGACCAGGCCGGCGCCAATCCGGACGGCCGTGCCCTGGCGCAGCACCTCATGAACAATGGCCGGCTGACACCGTCGCTGATGCTGCGCGCCCTGGTGCGCGGCCATATGGGCTTCTTCGAGCACGCCATGGCCGAGCTGTCGGGCGTGCCGCACGAACGCACCTGGCTGATGGTGCACGATGCGGGCTCCCTGGGTCTGCGCGCCATCTATGATCGCGCCGGCCTGCCCGGCCGCATGTTCCAGACCTTCCGCATGGCGGTCGACACCTACCATGTGCTGACGACCGAATCGGACGCGCTAGATCCGGTTCGCCTGCAGGAAAAGCTGATCGAGCGCTTCCTGACGCAGATGCCGTTCGCCCCGCGCGAAGACCTGATCTATCTCTATGAGCGCCTCGATCGCGACGCCAAGGGCCGCCAGGTCCAGCCGCCGGTCGACATGCTGGTCATCGAGCAGGCCCAGATCCAGGCGCGCTTCGCGGCGTAAGCTCACGAAATAACAGCCAATAAAAAAGCCCCGGCAAAACCGGGGCTTTTCGCATGTCGTGGGGTTGAGCCTCAGCTCATCATGCCGATCTTTTCGAGGTGTTCCTTGACGCGGGCTTCCAGCGTCTCGGACAGCACCTTGCCGACCGGATGGGTGTCTTCCTTGATGTGATCGCGGACGCAGGCGCGGATGGCGTCGAGGTGTGCGTCGATCAGCATGCGCGGCGCCAGGTCGCGCTTGGCGGCATCGTCGGTCATCTTGCACAGTGAACCGGCAATGCGGGTGATTAGCGGGTAACCGTAGGTCGTGCCGAGACCCTTGAGGTCGTGGGCGCTGAAGAACATCATCTCGCCGTTGGTGGCGTTCCAGCCCTCGGCCTTGATCTTGGCCTGGACGTCTTCGAGCTTCTTGACTTCGTCCTGCAGCCAGTCCTCGAATTGCCCGGACAGATCGGCCAGCGCCGCTTCGGCCTTGGCGATAGCAGCGGCGTCCAATGCCCCCAGCCGGCCGCCGACCTTGGCGCGCAGGGTGTTGGGCACGTTGATGATCTCGACCTTGTCGTTATTCATGGGGACTCTCTTTTTGGCACTTCGATTAAGCATATCGCGAAAATCTTAATTTTCGCTTTTTTAGGCGCTCAAGCGCCGCGCGGGCTTACGCGCCATGAGGCGCGGCGGGCAGTCGCCCTTGCCGAACGCGAACGCGTTCGGAGATTTAGGGCGATTCTGGGAGAGATGCGTAGTCTATGAATGCGAGGAGCCAGGGGCGCTCCGCCCGCGCGGTGATTGAGCGCATATCAAGAAGCGAATTGTTCGGCGAGAACGCGCTCGTCATATCCGTTACCGGCGTCGAACAGCAGGGTGGCCTTCAGATCTTCCGCTTCGGCGATGTCGACACGGACGACGTCGCGCACATCATAGGTGTCGGCGGCGGCGCTGATCGGGCGCTTGTCGACCTCCAGCGCCTCGATTCGCACCTGGGCCGTATGCGGCAGTATGGCACCGCGCCAGCGCCGTGGCCGGAACGCCGAAATCGGCGTCAGGGCCAGGGCCTTGGCGGTCAGCGGGATGATCGGGCCGTGCGCCGACAGATTATAGGCCGTCGAACCGGCCGGCGTGGCGACCATGGCGCCGTCGCAGATCAACTCATCGAGCCGCACCGTGCCGTCGATATAGATGCGCAGCTTCGCCCCTTGGTGCGATTGCCGCAGCAGCGATACCTCGTTGAACGCCAAGGCTTCGCGTTCGTGGCCGTCACGGGTCTTGGCGCGCATGCGCAGCGGGCTGATCAGGGTCGATTCCGACTTCAGAATGCGCTCGATCAGGTTGTTTTCGGCGTAGTCGTTCAGCAAAAAGCCGACGCTGCCGCGGTTCATGCCGAAGATCGGGATCTGATCGCGCAGATAGCGGTGGACCGTCTGCAGCAGGAACCCGTCTCCGCCCAACGCCACCACCACATCCGGCGACGTCGCCGATCCGTACAGGCTTTTCAGCCGCGCGCAGGCGGCCTGGGCTTCGGGACGGTCGGAGGCGGTGAAATCAAGTCGCAGCGACATAGGCGCCTTGTAGCGGCTTAGGGGCAGGGCGCCAAGCGCTAACCGCCTGTTTGGTCAAACCAGTCCGGCGGACAGCTTGCGCCGCGCCTCGTCGGCGCTGAGGGTGAAGATCGACAGCACCAGGCGCGAAATGTCGCGCTCCGGCCGGCCGTGCGACGCCCGCCAGCGCGGCAGAAGGTGCACGAACACCGCCCGGTCCATGCCGAGCGCGCGCAGAACCAGAGCCAGGCTGACGTCGGACGAGGTGCTGAGCACCTCCGCCAGAGTCGCCGCCGTCAGGTGCAAACGCCGGGCAGCTTCGCGGATGAAGATGCCATGGCGGCCGGCGCGGATCAGCTTGAGCAGGCGCAGATTGGAAAAGCCCAAACCGTCGTCGGCATTGAGCTTTTGCCCCGACGGCACGAAGGTGAAACCTGGCCGCGACAGCAGGGCGCCGCGCACCATGATCATGGTCTCGGCATAGCGGCTCAACGCTACGCGATCGTCGGCGTCGAACTGGGCGTCGTGGTTTTCCGCCAGGGTCAGCAGGGTGATCTCGGCGCCGGTGTGGATCAACGCCTTGACGACGCGCCAGTCGAGGGCCTTGCGGCGGGCGATGACGGCGTGGTGAGCTTCGCCGGTGGCACGGATCAGGGCCAAGAGCGCGGGGGTATCGAGCGCCGGCATGTCGGCGGCCAGCATAGGTGCTGCCAGCTCGATCGGCATGCGGCCAAGCTTGACGACCAGATCCTGCTCGCTGCGCACCAGATTGTCGGCCGGGGCTTGCGGGATATGCGGCGACAGCGACGCCTGCGTCAGGCACATCGGCCTTGCGGCGCTATAGGCCTGCGGGCTGAAGTCGCGGCGCGGCACCGGGCGCGGTCGCGGCGCGCTCAGCGGCTCGGGCAGGGGTGCGATTGAGGGAAGGGCGGTGTCCGGCCGGCGGCGCGCGCGGCTTGGGCGGCGGGGTTCGGTCGGGCGGGGCGCGGCGGCACGGGCTGCGGGCACGGCGGCAAATCCAGAAAACGGCGACGATTGAGTCGCCCGGTTAACAAAGTGTCGCCAGACAGGGTGAATACTTGTTTAACGGGTATTGGCTACCCAATCATGGCGCCCAATTTCCCCAATTGGGCGATGACAGCGGTTTCACAATCGCTTGTTTTGCAACCCAAAGTGCGTTTTTTCGCAGTGGCCTGACCAAAACAGGCCTAATTGTCCCACATGTTAATCTTGTTTCAATCCCCCGTGCGTAGGGTGGCTTCCGTCAAGAAAGTTCCACAGGGCAGGTCATGTCCGATTACGCCACCCCGGCAACGGCATCCCCGGCACGTCCGGATCAGCGGGAAACCCTGGTCCTGGCCCACGAGGACGCGGTCGAAATCATCGAACGCCTGCGCGAGACGCACGTCGATTCGACCGGCCATGCCTTCCTGCTGAAGCTCGATACGCTGATCGTCCGCCTGGGCACCAAATGGGACCAGAAGGCAGAGCTGGTGTTCGAACACCTGAAAACCGGCTTCGAGCGCGCCCACGAAGAACCCAACTGGTGCATCGGCATCAATGGTGACGCCTGGTTGGGCCTGCTGCCGACCATCGGCTCGCGCAAGGGTGCGCTGGCCATGACCGAATTCTGGCGCGAACTGTGCAGCTTCTTCGTCGGCGACATGTCCGACATCGAAGTGCCGCTCTACGATGTCCGCGCCGAGGACGTCGACCGCGTCTCCCTCAAGAAAATCGACCTGCGCACCTGGTTCGACCAGGACAGCGACGACGGCGGCCCGATCAAGGCCCGTGGCGGCCAGTTCGCGGCGTCACAGGAGGCTGCCGGTGGCGATGGCGCCGCCCAAAAGGCCCAGCGTCCCGTCATGGTCGCTGCCACCGTCACCTATGGCGGCCGCAATCTCAAGGTCGCCTCGTCGGTCGAACCGCTGTTCGAGATGAAGAAGATGGCGATGATCGGTCACCGGCTGGAAGGCCTGGTGATGGAAAATCTCGACAATACCCTGCTCGACCGCAAGGCGCTGGCCAATCTCGACTGGGGCCTGCGCGAACAGATCGATGTCGTCAATATCGAACAGGGGCTGAAGCTTCTGCGTACGCGGACCGCCGATCAGCGCAAGATGCTGATGGTCGTGCCGGCGGCGTTCTCGACCTTTGCTTCCAACCGCGCCCGCGCCAAGATCACCCAGGACGTCGCCCGTGCCGCGGCCGAAATGGGCCTGAAAGTGCTGTTCGAAGTGCGCGGCCTGGACGGCGTGCCACCGCACCGCGTGCTGGAAATCGTCAGCCTGATCAAGCCGTTCTGCATGACCGTCGTCGGCTCCGTCAGCCCCGACCGCAAGATCATCGCCACGCTCAACAAGTGCGGCCTGTCGGGCGTCTGCGTCGAGTATGACGGCGTCAAGCGCGAGGAAGACGCGCTCAAGGAATATCTGTCGAACCTCGCCGCCGCCGCCAAGGCCTCGGCCGGGGCGTGCATGGTCCAGGGCTTCGACAATTACCGTCAGATGGCGGTCGCCCGCCTGGCCGGCGTCACGCATGCCTCGATTAAGGCGGCGGCGCTGATTTCGCCGCGCATGGCGGCCGGCCTCGCCAAGACGGCGGCCGACGGCATGCGCCCGGCCGACGTCGTCGAGTAGACCGCTTTAAATCATCCAAACGTATCGCAGGCCTGCGGGTTGCCGGTGTCGTAGCCGGTCTTGAACCAGTGCATGCGCTGAGCCGAGGTGCCGTGCGTAAAGCTGTCGGGCACGACCTGGCCCTGCGTCTTCTTCTCCAGCGTGTCGTCACCGACGGCGGCGGCGGCGTTCAGCCCTTGCTCGACATCCTTGGTGTTGATCCAATTCATCTTGCTGTTCGACTGCTTGGCCCAGACGCCGGCATAGCAATCGGCCTGCAGTTCCAGCCGCACCGACAAGGCATTGGCTTCGTCCGGATTGTCCTGCTGCTTTTGCGTCACCGCGTCGCTGACGCCCAGCAGCTTCTGGATATGGTGGCCGACCTCGTGGGCGATGACATAGGCCTTGGCGAAGTCGCCCGGCGCCCCCAGTTGCTTGTCCAGCGTATTGAAGAAATCGAGGTCGATATAGACGCGCTCGTCTTCGGGGCAATAGAAGGGCCCCATGGCGGCATTGCCGTCGCCGCAGGCGGTCTGGGTGTCCTCGCTATAGAGCACCAGCGTCGAACGGCGATAGGTCTTGCCCTGGGCCTTGAAGATCGCCTCCCAGGTATCGTCGGCCGAGGTGTGGATGACGTCGGCGAATCGGCAGTCCTGATCGCCTTGCGGACACGAGGTCGATGCTGCCGGCTGCGCGGGCGCTTCGGCCGGAACCGTTTGGTTTTCGGCGGCCAGAATGGTGCGCGGATCGATGTGGAAGACGAAATAGCCGATCAGCGCGATGACGATGGCCAGCACCCCGCCACCGCCGATATAGTGCGGGGCGCCCAATCCACCACTGCCGCGACGGTCCTCGACCCCGCTGGTCCGGCCTTCTTCCCAGTCCATGACACCCTCCCATGAAGCTTGAACAGCGTTAACTTTAGCTCAAACCTTAACACCGGTCGCGGAAAAAGCGATTGGACTTTGTCGCCGCCGCGAACGCGGTTACAACTCCCCCCGGCGCGTACCGCGGCACCGGATGTGATCGCGGCCTGCTGACAGTTTAGTGTCAAATTAAAGCTTAGGCCTCACATTGGGGCACTGCGTTGCACAAATGGCGCGCTTTCAGAGGCATTCTGTCTGTTTTGTAATGTCGGTTTCGTTGACGAGGATACGAGCGGGCCGATATCATATAATGGAAATAGCAATTCGGGGTTTTCTACGCATGGGCTTGGGGTTGAAGACGACGGTTGGAACGACCAACCGCAGCGGTACGTTGCTTGTCTGCGCCGGGATGGCCGCGCTGCTGGCTGTGGGATCGCTGAGCGCCTGCGGTAAGAAGCCCGACACGGCGAAGCCGCCGGCGCATGCCTCGCTGGTCAACTACGCCGTGGTCAGCCATTCGATGGCGCCTGTGACCATCACCGGCACTGGCACGATCAGCGCCTGGCAGGAAGCGCCCGTCGGCGCCGAGGTCGGGGGCCTGACCGCCGTTCAGCTTCTGGTCGACGAAGGCCAGAGCGTGACGCAAGGTCAGCCGCTGCTCAAGATGGACGACGTCCTGCTGCAGGCCCAGGTGCGCCAGGCCCAGGCGACCGCCACCCAGAACGACAAGGCCTATCAGCGCTCCAAGCAGCTGTTCTCGCAAGGCTATCTCGCCCAGGCGGGTCTCGACCAGGCCGAAGCTGCCTATCAGACCAGCCAGGCCGCGCTGCAAACCGCCCAGACCCAGCTGTCGCTGGCCACGGTGCGCGCCCCGGTCGCCGGTATCATCACCAAGCGCACCGCTGTGCTCGGTCAGATCGTCCAGGCGGGGGCGGAGCTGTTCCGCATCGCCCGTGACGGCCGCGTCGAACTCAACATGGAAATCACCGAAGCCGACCTGCACGCCCTGCAGCCCGGCATGAGCGCCACGGTGCAAAGCGACGCCATCGGTCCGGTCCCGGGCACGATCCGCATCGTCACCCCGCAGGTCGATCCGGCGACGCGCCTCGGCTATGCGCGCATCAGCGTGCCGTGGTCTTCGGGCCTGCGTCCGGGCATGTTCGCCACCGGCCGCGTCGATGCCGGCTCACAGAACGCCCTCGTCATGCCGCAGGCCGCCGTGGTCTTCGTGCAGAACACGCCGGGCGTCTACGTCGTTGGCGCCGACAGCCACGTCCATCTGCACAAGGTGACGACGGGCGCGCGTCAGGGCGACAACGTTGTGGTCACAAGCGGCGTCAGCGAAGGCGATCGCGTCATCACCACGGGCGCCGGCTTCCTGAATGAAGGCGACCTCGTCAAACTGGCCGCTCCGGCCGCGGGTGGAGAGCACTAAGTCATGGCGTCCCCCGATACGAGTAACGCGCCGCCCGCCGGCAGCCTGCAGATTTCGTCGTGGTCGATTCGCAACCCGATCCCGACTATCGTCTTCTTCCTGGTCATGACCATTGTCGGTGCGCTCGGCTTCAACGCCATGCGCATCAACAACTGGCCGGATATCGACCTGCCATACGTCGTCGTCACCGTCATCCGTTCGGGTGCGGCGCCGGTCGAACTGCAGAACCAGGTCACCCGCATCGTCGAGGACTCGGTCTCGGGCCTCGGCGGGGTGCGTCACATTCAGTCGACGGTCAATGAAGGCGCGTCGACCACGGTCATCGAGTTCCAGCTTGATACGGATCTCGAAAAAGCCACCAACGACGTCCGCAACGCCGTCGCCGGTGTACGCGGCAACCTGCCGTCCGACGTCCAGGACCCGATCATTTCGCGAGTCGACAACGCCGCGGGCGGGGCGCTTTTGACCTATACCATCCGTGCCGCCAATATGACCCCGGAACAGCTGTCGTGGTTCGTCGACAATGACGTTTCCAAGCGCGTGCTGTCGGTCAAGGGCGTGTCGCAGCTCAATCGCGACGGCGGCGTCGATCGCGAAATCAAGGTCGAGCTCGATCCGGCCAGGCTGGCGGCGCAAGGTGTCACCGCGTCCGACATCTCCAACACCCTGCGCAGCTTCAACGTCAACATGCCGGGCGGCCGCTTCAATTCCGGCGGCATGGAGCAGAATATCCGCACCGTCGGCGAGGCCGATACGGTGGCTGAACTCAGCAATATGCGCGTCACCCTGTCCAATGGCCGCAGCATCCGCGTCGGCGACGTCGCCAATGTCAGCGATTCGTGGGACGAGCCGCGCACCCGCGCCCGTTTTAACGGTGACGAGGTCGTCGGCTTCAACGTCCAGCGCACCCGCGGCACCTCCGAAGTCGCGGTCGCCAAGGGCGTGCGCGCCGCTATTGTCCAGATGCAGAAAGACAATCCCAACGTCCAAATCAACGAGGTCGCCTCGTCGGTCGCCGACGTCCAGCGCTCCTACGACTCGTCGTTCGAAGCCCTGGTGATCGGCGCCATCCTGGCCGTCATCGTCGTCTTCCTGTTCCTGCGCGATATCCGGGCGACGCTCGTCTCGGCCGTGGCCATGCCGATGTCTCTGTTGCCGACCTTCTTCGTCATGCACGCGACCAACCAGTCGTTCAACGTGGTGTCGCTGCTGGCGCTCTCCCTGACCATCGGTATCCTGGTCGACGACGCCATCGTCGAAATCGAGAACATCGTCCGCCACATGCGCGAAGGCAAGGCGCCTTATCCCGCCGCCATCGAAGCCGCCGACGAAATCGGCCTGGCCGTCGTGGCAACGACCGCGACGCTGGTCGCCGTGTTCGCGCCGACCGGCTTCATGCCGGGCATTGTCGGTCAGTTCTTCAAGAGCTTCGCCGTTGCCGCCTGCGTCAGCGTCATCTTCTCGCTGGTCGTGGCCCGGACCCTGACGCCGCTGATGGGCGCCTATTTCCTGCGCCGCAACCCCAAGCACGACAATGACGAACCGTTCTGGCTGCCGACCTATCTGAAGCTGCTGAACTTCTGCATGCGTCACCGCGCCCTGGTGGTCATTTTCAGCGTGATCTTCTTCATCGCCTCGGCGGTGCTGGGCGTCACCATTCCGTCGGACACCATTCCGGCGTCGGATACCGCGATGTCGGTGCTCAGCCTGTCGTCGCCCCCGGGCACGACGCTCGACCAGACCGACGCCGTCGTTGAGCGCGTCACCGCCGATCTGCGCAAGCGTCCCGAAGTGACCAGCGTCTACGCCACTGAGAACATGGAATCGGCGTCGATGATCGTCAACCTGGTACCGGCCGCGGCGCCGTGGTTCGACCATGGCCAGTTCCATCCGTTCCCCAAGCCGCCGCGTCAGCTGAGCCAGGCCCAGTTCGAACAGGCCTTCTCCAAGCAGCTCAAGACCTATCCGGGCGTGCGCGCCTCGTTCGGTCAGCAGGGCGGTGGCGGGACCGGCGTGGCCTATATCCTCGTCGGCGACGACGGCGATCAGCTGACCAAGGCGGCCGTCCGCCTGCAACAGGAAATGGCCAGCCTGCCGCAACTGACCAATGTCGGCTCGCAGGACAACCTGTCGCAGCCGGAAATCGAAATCACTCCCAAGGCCGACGAAGCCGCCCGCATGGGCGTGTCGACGACCGCGATCTCGTCTGTGGCGCGCGTCGCCACCATGGGTGACATCGACCAGATTCTGGCCAAGTTCAATGACGGCGACCGTCAGGTGCCGATCCGCGTCCTGCTCAAGCAGGATGCCCGCTACGACGTCAACAACCTCAACACCTTGATGGTGCCGACCGCTACCGGCACGCCGGTGCCGCTGACCGCCGTCGCCGACGTCTCCTTCGGCGCCGGGCCGATCGCCATCCACCGCCAGGACCGCACGCGTTCCGCCACCGTCACCGCCGACCTCAACGGCGTGCCCAACGGTGTCGCCGACAAGGCGGTCCAGGACCTGCCGGTGATGAAGGACATCAAGGCTGGCAAGTATCCGAGCGTGCATACGGCGGTGAACCCGAACAACGAAGACTTCGTCGATATGGGCCTGAACTTCATGATCGCGCTCGGCACCGGCATCATGCTGATGTACGTCGTGCTGGTGCTGCTGTTCAGCCGCTTCACCATCCCGATCGTCATCATCATCTCACTGCCGCTGTGTGCCGGCGGGGCTTTCGTGGCGCTGATTCTCTGCCATATGAGCCTGTCGATGCCGTCGTTTATCGGCCTGATCATGCTGGTCGGTATCGCCGCCAAGAATGCCATTCTGCTGGTCGAGTACGCCATGGTGGCCCAGAACAACGGCGCTTCCCGTCATGACGCCCTGATCGAAGCCGCCAAGAAGCGCGCCCGTCCGATCGTCATGACCACGGTCGCCATGGGCGCCGGCATGCTGCCCGTCACCGTCGGCAATGACAGCTTCCGTCAGCCGATGGCCGTGGTGGTGATCGGCGGCCTGATCACCTCAACCCTGCTGTCGCTGCTGTTCGTGCCGGTGATGTACATCATCTTCGACCGCCTCTCGAACTTCCTTGGCAAGCACTTCCACTTCGACGCCCAGGGCAAGCCCGACGACAAGCCGCACCCGGCGGAGTAGTCGGCGCACAAAACAGAAAAGCCCCGGCTCATCGCGAGCCGGGGCTTTTTTCTATGCCTGAAATGCCCGCTCAGTAATCCGAAGCCGGAAGCGCCAGAACCGGGGTGATCTTGATCGCCGTGATCTGGTTGCGCTGGCGGCGCATGATCTGGAACTTGCGGTCATAAAAGATGAAGGTCTGGCCGGGCTCGGGGATGGTGCGGGCCTCGTGAATGACGAGACCGGCCACCGTGACCGCGTCTTCGTCCGGCAGGTCCCAGTCCATGGCGCGGTTGAGGTCGCGGATCGACATGTCGCCGTCGACGTGGATCGAGCCATCGGCCTGGCGGCGGATGGCGTTGAAGACGGCGTCGTGTTCGTCGTCGATCTCGCCGACGATTTCTTCCAGAATGTCTTCCAGCGTCACCAGGCCCTGCAGCGCGCCGTATTCGTCGACCACCAGGGCAAAGTGCGCCTTTTGCTTGAGGAAGGCGTTCAACTGGCTTTTCAAGTTGGTGGTGTCGGGGATGAACCACGGTTCGCGGGCAATGGCGGCGACGTCGACCTTCGACAGATCGCCGCCGGAATGGGCCACGGCCGCCATCAGGTCACGGGCGTGCAGCACGCCGATAATGTTCTCGGTATTGCCCTTGTACAGCGGGATACGGGTGTGGCTGTAGCTCAGCGCCGCATCGATCAGCTCGGCGGTCGGCAGCTCGATATCGATCATGTCGATCGACTTGCGGTGAACCATGATCTGGCTGACGTCGAGGTCCTGCAGATCGAGCACGCCGCGGAACATGTTGCGGTCGCGGATTTCGACGGCGCCTTCCTCGTGGTGGTATTCGACGGCGCCGCGGATCTCCTC
>OUNM010683299.1_pt1 | contig 18179 bp, 19 predicted proteins | sample 1769961 | NCBI WGS metagenome assembly OUNM01 (sample SAMEA3914820, study PRJEB12502) | metagenome | biome: forest; material: soil | place: USA | collected 2012-03-12 | depth 0.3 m
GATGTGTCCGGGCTGGCCAAGTCAATGCGAAAGCAGGACGGCCGGCTGTTCTGGCATTGGGATCCGCGCACGACAGCACCCGAATTCCTGCATCCGCCATCCGAACGCGCAGCTCTGTTCGCCGCAGCCAACAGGGTGGAATCACCCGTGGTGCTGGTGAAGGCGCAGCTCAGCGAACTTGTCTCGGACGAGAGCGTTCGCCATTTCAAAAGCCTCACACCGCAATTGGAGGTCGAAATCGCTGAGGGTGTCGGTCACATGTTCACCGGCGACCAGAACGATGCCTTCGCAGTCCGACTGCTGCGCCATCTGGCCGAGTATCTGCCTTTATGAACCGGGGAGCCGCAATCGTCATTGGCGGAACCGGCGGGCTCGGAAGCGAGATATGCAGGCAGCTCGCCTCTGGCTGGAACGGCGTCGCCATTGGATATCTTTCCAGCCAGGAGCGAGCCCTCGCAGTCGCCGAAACAATAGGCGGAAACGGCGGCACCCTCGCGGTCCGCTGCGACCTTTCTGACAATGCTTCGATCCAGGAGGCCATGCGCAGTACCGCGGAGCGGTTCGGAGCAATCGGAACCGTCGTTTACGCCAGCGGCGTTGAAATTCCGCAGCCATTCGTCAGCCAGATCGTCGAACAGCAATGGCGCGAAGTCATCGAGATCGAACTGATGGGTTTCACCCGCGTGGTTGCCCATGCCCTGCCGCACTTTCGGACGCAGGGCTTCGGCAATTTCGTCGCGGTCGTATCGGTTGCCAATTACTGCTTCCCCCCTGGCGATGCGCTTTCATCGGTTCCCAAGGCTGGTATCGAGGCTCTTTGCCGGGCTGTTGCGAAAGAAGAAGGGCGATACGGCATCAGGGCGAACATGGTCGCACCAGGCATCATCGACGCAGGGCTTGGCGCCGGATATCTTTCAACTCTCTACACACCGGACATCTGGGAATCTCAGCGCAAGCGGATAGCGCTCCAGAGCTTTGGCAGTGCAGGCGATATCGCCAACGCCGTGGCCTTCCTCGCGTCGGCGCGTGCAGGTTACGTGACGGGCCAGACCCTGATAGTCGACGGCGGCTTTAGCCTCTGAAACAGGATAGCAACCGTGTCCAAATTAACGCTGTCGATACCCGTTGGATCCGCGATCGAATTCACGCAGCCACTCACGATTGCCGCGACTCTGGCGCTGCCCGAAACCCTGCCTTCAGATGCTCTCGACCTGCTTGTCTGCCTCCATGGCGCATCGTACAGTCGCTGGTACTGGGATGCACAAATTGACGGTCACCCCGGCTACAGCTTCATCGATTACTTCCTCAACCAGGGAAAGGCCGTCCTCACCCTCGACGCGCTGGGCATGGGGGATAGTTCCAAGCCACTCGATGAAGGACTGCTAAATCCCCTGCTCGGCGCGCAGGCGCACCATCAGGCGCTTGCAAACATCTTGTGCCAGATCGACGCTGGAGATTTCGGCGCGGGACTTGCAGCGAAGCGCAGACGGATCAGCGGCATCGGTCATTCCATGGGCGGAATGCTCACGATCATTCAGCAGGCCACTTTTCGCAGCTTCGAACAGGTTGCGATCCTTGGGTTCACCAATATCAGCCTCGATCTGCCGGACGAAGTGCGTGCAGATCTCGAAAAGCGGGTCGAAGGCAGTGGCTACAGTCAAGCGGATCGGGGTTCGATGCGCGCGAGTTTCCACGCCCCTGACGTGCCTGAGGCCGTCATTGCCGCCGACGATTCCCGCGCCTCGGTCACGCCCAACAGCTACGGCCGTCTGGCGATCGTCCCCGGCGGCGTGGCGGATCAGGCAGCAGCGATCGATGTTCCCATCTATCTGCATTTCGCGGACATTGACGTCAGTCCGGATCCGCTTCTTGAGCCATCGTTCTACGGCAACTCGCAGCGTATCAGCCTGGTGCCGCTCACTGGTTCTGCCCATTGCCATAACTTCGCCTCGACCCGCGCCGACAGCTGGGCGAAGCTCAACAGCTGGATCGATGAAATGGCCACCGCTGCCGAGTGAAACGCAAGCCGCGTCTGCGAAACTCGGGGCGTTCAGGACGCGGAGACCCAATGTACAGGAACGCCCGGGGTCAAACCCATGGCGTGGTATCCGACAAGTCCGCGTCACTTATTGGGACTTGTCACACCCCGGCCGCCAGACAATGAAAGCGGCCGGAGCGTATGCAATCACTTGTAGGGGTCGACCGGCTGAGGGACTTCGATCACTTCGAGATCCTTCAGCATCGAGAGCACGTCGGAGATCGAATAGATGTGGTCGATCTTGTCGCCGCGGAAACGCAGCCAGGAGAACCACAGGACGTTGAGCTCGTTTCCTGTCGGCTGAACACCCATGTAGGGACCGCCAGTGTGTTTGCCGTAGTGGTGGCAGAGTACGCAGATCTCATCATCGCCGCGACCCCATGCCTTCAAAGTCCGGTAAGTGCTCGGAGGGAACGTCTTATAAAGGCCCTGCGGCGAGGTCTTCCAGACATGGTAGGTGCCAAGATCCGGCCGATTCGGATTGTCGTAGGTCATGGTATCGGTATTGAAGAAGGCATCCATGCCGTCCCAATCGCCCCGATTGATGACTTCGTGCAAGTCCATCCATTGCGTGACCATAAAAGCCTGCCGCTCAGTCAGTCCGGCTGTGATTTCGGCCCGCTTCTCCTTGGACAGGACGAAATCGGCTTCAGTGAACGGGGCCAGGCCCATCAGTAGTCTCCTTGCTTGATATCTGGCCCGCCCATCGCGCAGACCGTAACCCGTCATCCCGATCCCCGCACCTGCTGCCACCTACCCAACGAAAGGCGGCCGAGACGAACGCGCGTGCGATCGCACCATTTCGAATGGAGGAGAGGCCATGACCCTGAGCATACAGGAAATGTCCGACAGGTTTGAACTGCAGGACTTGATCGTGGGATATTGTTATGCCGTGGACAGTCGCGATTGGGACGCGCTTGACGAGTTCTTCACGCAAGACGCGCTGATAGACTATTCAGAAATGGTGGGCGTGCGCGGCGGACTGACCGAGATCAAGCAATTCCTCGAGGCGGGGCTATCTCCCGTTCTCGCCTACCAGCATGCAGTGTCGACCACAAAATACGCGATCGATGGCGATACCGCGCAGACCAAGACGGTATGCTACAATCCGATGACCGTCTCGCAGGGGCAATCGAGCGACACGCTCGTATTTGGCCTCTGGTATATTCACGACTTTATCCGGACCGAGCAGGGCTGGAAGATCAGCCGCCTTTACGAACAGAAATGCTACCGGATCAATGTTCCCGACTGGCTGGCCGAACAACTTCCCTCCTGAGCTCGCGCTCACTTCCCACTTGCGACCCAAGGCGGTGACATGCGACGCCTATTCAATCACGCTTTCCTGGTGCTTCTGGGCGCGACAGGCGGTACCCTGACTGTCCTTGGCGCCCAGCTCGCCTTGCTGGGTGGATCGCCCTGGTATCTGCTGAGCGGCCTTGTCATGCTTGTCTGCGCAGTTCTGGGATGGCGGAAGGAAGCAAAGTCTGCGCCGCTCTATTGGGTATTCCTCGGTGTGAACTTATCCTGGGCGCTGTGGGAGTGCGGCCTCGATGGCTGGGCACTGGCTCCTCGGATCGCAATGCCGACTGTCATGGGCCTCTACATGCTGACAGGTTGGTACCGCCGGCATGTAGGCCAGCGAGCGGCTCTGCCCGGCGGCCACCTTCTTTGGCCTGCCCTCGCGGTGATCGGGATAGCCGGAATCGGGGCGGCGTTCTGGGCCGACCGCACACCTGCTTCCACGAGCTCAGCGTGGGGACCGGCACCAGCAGCTTTGGAAGAAGGTGACTGGATTGCCTACGGCAACGACCGCGGAGGCTCTCGCTATTCCCCGCTTGGTCAGATCACACCAGCAAACGTCGGTAATCTCAAACCCGTCTGGACTTACCACACGGGCAAACTGACAAGCGGCAAGCAGGGCACGGCATTTCAAACCAATCCCATCAAGATCGGCGATCGCTTGTTCGTTTGCGCGGGCAATAATGATGTAATTGCACTCGACCCCGAAACCGGCCGCCAGCTCTGGCGTCATTCGCCGAGGACAAACCTCGAAGGCGTTTACGGCCTCGTATGCCGCGGCGTGACATATTACCGCGTGCCTGGCGCGTCGGGCACCTGCTCAGAACGTATCTATACCGCTACGCTGGATGCCCGGCTTTTGGCGCTCGATGCCGCCACGGGACAGTCCTGCCGCGCCTTCGGACAGAACGGCCAGGTCGATCTCACCAAGGGCCTCGGGTCCGTCGAAAGGGGCTATTACTTCGTCACTTCGCCCCCGGCGCTTGTTCGCGGACGACTGGTCGTCGGCGGCTGGATTATCGATGGTCAGAGAACGCGGGAGCCCTCGGGCGTCATTCGCGCCTTCGATGCCGTTTCCGGGAAATTTTCGTGGGCATTCGACATTGGTCGCCCGGGCGATCACGGTTCACCGCGGCCAGGCGCCACATATACAAGAGGCACGCCGAACAGCTGGGCTCCGATGAGCTCCGATGAAACGCTCGGGCTCGTCTATGTGCCAACCGGAAATGCAACGCCTGACTACTTCGGCGGCCACCGCACGGCGCTCGACGATCGTTACTCCAGCGCCGTCGTCGCACTTGACGCCCAGACAGGAGCAGTCCGCTGGTCATTCCAGACGACACATCACGATCTTTGGGATTACGATGTTGCAGCGCAGCCTACTCTCTTCGACCTGCCCGGCGGCATCCATGGACTTGTACAACCAACAAAGCGCGGCCAGATCTTCGTCCTGGACCGCATGACGGGCAAACCCCTACTGCCGGTAATGGAACGTGCTGTTCCCCGGGGAGCGGTCGCCGGTGAGCGACTATCGCCCACCCAGCCCTTTTCCACCGCGATGCCAAGTTTCGGCGGCCCGGCTCCCACGGAAAAGAGCATGTGGGGGCTTACGCCGATCGATCAGGCACTGTGCCGCATCCGGTTTCGGCAAGCCCGTTTCGACGGCGAAATGACACCTCTCTCGACAGAACGCTTCACGATTACCTGGCCCGGCTACCTTGGGGGGATAGACTGGGGCGGTGTCTCCGTTGACGTGAGACGCGGCCTGATGATCGTCAACAACAACCAGGTCGCCAACTACAACCGCCTCATTCCTCGGGCGGAGGCCGATCGCCGCGGCGTCAAGCCGATGAATGCAGCCCACATGAGCAACGTCGGAGGTACAGCGGCCCAAGAGGGGGTGCCTTATGCCGCGCAAATCGCACCCTTTCTTTCGCCGCTCGCGATCCCCTGCCAGCAACCGCCCTATGGTAGGATAAACGCCGTCGATCTCAGAACCGGCAAGCTGGTATGGTCCCGTACCTTGGGCTCTTCGCGCGACAGCGGGCCGCTGGCGCTACCTTCGCTCGTACCGATACCTATGGGGGTGCCGAACATTGGCGGGTCTCTAACGACTTCGAGCGGCCTCACTTTCATCGGCGCAACCCAGGAGCATGTGTTTCGCGCCTTTGAAACGGAAAGTGGGCACCTGTTGTGGCAAGCACGGTTGCCAGCCGGCGGCAATGCATCGCCGACCGCGTATTGGTCCCGGTCCAGCGGACGCCAATTTGTCGTCATCGCAGCCGGCGGCCATGCAGCCATGCTATCCGGGACGAGCGACGAACTGATCGCCTATGCTCTGCCAACGAAATGATGAGCCAGAATAATCGGAAAAATAGGGGCGTGCCCCCAGGAGCTCCTATCCTTGGAGGGGCAAGTCGCCCCGATTACGCACTATCGTCGCAAGTAACAAAACGGGAGGATGGAGCATGCCGACATCAGGCAGCCTGACGAGAACATCGCCTGTCGCGGCGGATGACGAGCGCGCAATCCGCAATCTACTGCTGCGCTACGCGACCGGCATCGACACCCGGGACTGGCCCTTGTTTCGCTCCTGCTTCGCGAATGACTGCGAAGTGGATTACGGCAGCTTCGGTCAATGGCGCGGACCGCGCGAGATCACTGAGTACATGGAATCCGCGCATCGCAATCTGGGCGCGACGCTTCACCGCATAACAAATATCGTGGTCGAGAGCCGCAATAGCGAGATTCTGGCCCGCAGCTACGTGGATGCTGTGCTGACCGACCCGGCACCGGGCGGCAGCGCGACCCGCGCGGCCGGATTCTATGACGACTGCCTGATCCGCACGGCAGAAGGCTGGCGGATATCCCGCCGGAAATTCACGATGGTCAGAGCAGGCTTTTGATGGCGATGAACCGGCAGGTTACGTTGCGCTCTCGTCCGGCAGGCATTGCCCAGGCCGAGCATTTCGAAATCCGCAGCGTCCCGGTGGAACGTCCCGCTCCCGGCCAGATACTTGTGCAAAATCTCTATCTCTCGGTCGAGCCCGCCATGCGCGGCTGGATCGCTGACGCCGGCAACTACGGAGATCAGCTGCCCCTGGGCTCGGTCATGCGCAGTCTTGCCTCTGGTCGCATCATCGAATCGAACCACGAGCATTTTCGCGCTGGCGAATACGTCACAGGATGGTTCGGGTGGCAGGACTTCGCCTGCGTAGCGGCGGATCAGGTCCTCCAGAAGACCGGCGAAAGTGAAATGCGCGCATCGCTCGGCATATTGGGGATAAACGGCGTCACTGCCTATCTCGCCCTCACGCTTGTCGGGCAGCCGCGCGCCGGCGAAACGGTGTTGGTATCCTCGGCCGCAGGCGCCGTCGGGTCTGCGGCGGGCCAGATTGCCAACATCCTTGGATGCCGCACGGTCGGTATAGCCGGCGGAGCCGATAAAGTCCGGCGCTGTGTCGAGGAATTCGGATTCGAGGCCGCGATCGACTATCGCGGGCAGGACGTGGCGGCCGCATTGGAGCGCCTGGCGCCCCAGGGAATCGACGTCTATTTCGATAATGTCTCCGGCCCGATCAGCGACGCCGCAATGCCCCACCTCGCGCCGGGCGGCCGTGTCGTGGTCTGCGGAACAGCGTCGCTGGACCGCTGGACGCCCTGGCCCGATGGTCCGCGCGTGGAACGCCACCTTCTGGTAAAGCGGGCACGAATGGAAGGTTTTGTCATCTTCGACCACATGGCGCGCTACGCCGATGCCGTCGCGCAGCTGCGCGAGTGGATCGAACAGGGCCGCCTGACGTGGCGGGAGGATATACTGGACGGGATCGTGTGCTGTCCCGATGCCTTGGCGGGGCTCTACCGCGGGGAGAACAACGGCAAGAGGCTGATCCGCCTCGACCAACTAGGAGCGAACGCGTGACGGCAATAAACGCCCTTGAAGGTAAGGTCACGATTATAACCGGGGCATCGTCTGGAATCGGCGCGGCCACGGCGCGAGCGCTGGCCGAGGCGGGTGCCAGAACAGTGCTGGTCGCACGCCGCGCCGACCGCCTTGTCTCCCTGGCGGCTGAATTGGGAGAGCAGGCCTGTGTTTACCCAGCCGACATGGCGGATCCGGAGGCTGCTCAGGCACTGCACGATTTCACCTTGGACAGATACGGGCAGGCCGACATTCTGGTCAACAATGCCGGCATTCTTCACGCGGCGCCGATCGATAGCTTCGATCTCGATCAGTTGCGACCGATGATCGCGCTGAATTACGAAGCAGCCGTGCGCTCCAGTACTCTGTTTGGACGATCCATGAAATCGGCCGGCAAAGGGCAGATCATCAATATTTCCAGCATCGGCGCCAACATCGTTGCACCTGGTGTCGGTGTATACGGGGGCCTGAAGCGAGCACTGGAGGGGTTCACCGATTGTTTGCGGGTCGAATTGGCCGGCACTGGAGTGAAAGTCGGCATAATTTCCCCCGGCACGACCAGCACGGAAATATTCGAGGACATGAAGTCACGCGGACAGCCGGCCTGGGACAGTTTCATACCGCCGATGCAACCTGAGGATGTCGCCGATGCCGTGCGGTACATGGCGACTCAGCCCGAGCGCACCAACCTCGCCCGGATCCAGGTGTTTGCCGCCTGTGACACGCATTAGGCGTTAATCCAACGACCCGTAAGCTTCCAAGCGGAAGGGCTTGACACTCTCTCCCTTCCGCATCTTGCAAACCCACTGCGGGTCCATCAGTAGCGCCCGTCCCACCGCCACCAGGTCAAACTCACCCTTCGCCAAGCGCTCCGCCACTAGGGGGAGATTGTTGGTCATCACGGTCCGCTGAGCGAACGACGTTTGCAAATCACGCGAGAGGCCTACACCGCCCACCGCTATCGTCGGCCGGCCCGTCAGCCGTTTTACCCATCCCGCCAAACTGAGATCGGAGCCGTCAAATGCGGGCGCCGAGAATACCCGGGTGCTGACGTCAAACAGGTCCACGCCCGCCTCGGCAATCGGCGTCAGCAAGGATTCGAGCTCATCCGGGGTTTGCGCATTTCGAGCTTCGTAATCTTGCAATTTCCACTGCGAGTACCGGAACATGATCGGAAAATCGGGCGCAGTGGCAGCCCGCACCGCCCGGACCAGCTCTGCTGCAAGCCGGGCGCGATCTGAAAGTGTCCCTCCCCAGCGGTCGGTTCGCAGGTTCGTCTCTCCCCACAGAAAGCTGTCGATCAGGTAGCCGTGTGCACCGTGCAGCGCGATGCCATCGAAGCCTGCGTCTCTCGCATTTGCCGCGCTTCGTGCGAACCCGGCGATGATGTCGCCGATTTCGTTGTCCGTCAGCGGCGCGGTAGGCTCGCGAACCAGCTCGAGATATTCCGGCGACACCATTGCCTTGTCGAGCGGCCCCCAGATTCCCGAGGGCCTCGCAGACGGCGTGTCGGGATGATAGCCGGTTCCGGGGACTCGAATGACGCCTTGGTGCCATAGCTGTGGAATGATTTTTCCCCCCGCCGCATGCACCCCGTCCACCACCGCGCGCCAGCGCGCCAGCGCGGCCACGCCATGCATGACCGGCGAAGCTCCGCCCCCCATCGTCTCCCTGCCGACAGCGGCAGGATGGTCCACCCCGATACCTTCCGTGACAATCAGGCCCACTTCGGCATCGGCACGGCGGCGGTAGTAGTCCGCCACGCCATCCGACGGAATCCCGTCAGGCGAGAAATTTCGCGTCATCGGTGCCATTACGAAGCGGTTGGGCAGCGCCAGCGGCCCGACTTCACATGGCCTGAAAAGAACTTCGACGCCGCTCGTCATAATGTCGTGGATTCCCGTCCCGCTGCTTTCGGACACTGCTGCCTCAAGCCGCGCCGTCATGAGACCTTCCCAGCGGCAGGTTCGTCCAGAAGGCGAATCAGGATTCTCGTGCCACCGCCCCTCGTCAGGCGTCGACCACTGCCAGCGCAGCCTGGGGACATGCTTCGGCGCCTTCACGTGCCTGCTCTTCCAGGCCATCCGGCACGATCTCGTCGTCCACGAATACGATTCCGTTGGCGTCCAGTTTGTACACCGCAGGGCATATTTCGGCGCAGACGCCGTACCCACAGCATGCGGCCTTATCGATCACCACTTTCAGTTTCTGACTCATCGTCCTCTCCTTTTTTGGGATTATTACATCTTGAACAGATTTCGTTCAATATGTATAACTCGATCAAACATGGATTTTCCAAGGAGAGGAAGATGCTGCACCACCCTGGGTTGACACTCAGCGACGGGACGACGCTCGACAATCTCATCGACCGCGAGATGAACGAAGTGTCGCTGCGTGTGATGAACGACAAGGAACTGTATGAGCTGGAGATGGAGCGCATCTTTGCGCGCACCTGGCTCCTGCTGGGCCATGAGTCCGAGATTCCCAAGGCCGGCGACTACGTGATGCGGGACATGGCCGAGGATAATGTCATCGTCTCGCGCGACCGTAGCGGCGAGATTCACGTTATGCTCAACGTGTGTCCGCATCGCGGCATGAAGGTCTGCACCGCCGAGGCGGGCAATGCTCATGCCCACCGCTGCATTTACCACGGCTGGGCCTTTCGGCCCGATGGCAGCTTCATCGGCGCCCCGATCGAGAAGGAGCAGATGCACGGCAACAAGCGCCAGAAAGAAGAACTCGGGCTCAAGAAAGCCCGCGTCCATCTGTACGGCGGCCTGATCTTCGCAACCTGGAACGAGGATCTTTCGTTCGACGATTATCTCGGCGACGCGAAGTTCTATCTCGACCAGCTGTTCTGCCGGACCGATAGCGGTCTTGAAATGCTCGGGCCCCCGCAGCGCTTCGTGCTGCCCTGCAACTGGAAGATCCCTGGCGAACAGTCGGGCTCCGACGGCTTCCATACTCTGACGCTGCACCGTTCGCTCATGGAAGGCGGAATCATGGGCGGTACTGCCGAGTCGATCTACGACACGGCGCCTGGCATGTACGGTGTCGATATCTCGGTTCCGCAAGGCCATACCCTGCGCTGTCTGGAAGCAGCACAAACCTTCAAGATGTTCGCGGATGTCAGTTTCGAGGGGAAGTCGACCGAGGAGCGCCTTAATCTTCTCTCGCCGCCTGGCATCACCAAGGACCTAATACCCCAGCTCTTCAAGAATCTGACGGAAGATCAGGTCAACCAGTTGGCAACCATCCCTCCGCAGGTCGGCGGTATGTTCCCCAACGTGTTGATCGCTTTCATCTTTGCGCCTCGCACCGATGGCGGCGCGTCCGGCGCGCTGTCGCTGCACACCTATGTTCCCAAGGGGCCGGACAGGGTCGAATTCGTGAACTTCATTTTCGCGGAGAAGGACGCACCTGAGGACGTGAAGCGCGATATGCTGCAGAACGCCATCTGGTCGACCGGCACCTCCGGAACAATCGAACAGGACGACGCCGATACCTGGCCGCAGATCATGCGCAATGCACGCGGCCACATGAGCAAGACCATCACGCTCAAGTACCAGGCGCTTCACGGCCACGAGCGGCCGGAAGGCTGGGTGGGAGGCGGCGATCTCTATCCCGGCTTCACCAAGGACGACACGCAGTGGGCCTGGTGGATGGCTTACTACAATCTGATGGCCGAAGCCTGAGACTGGGAGGATCACGACATGGTGAACTACGCCACGGCCGCAATCGACAAGACTGGAGTGATGCGCGGTCTTGTTTCCACCAGCCGGGTACCGCTCGGTTCGGAGGCCTACAACCGCATTTTGGAAACGCTCTATGACGAGGCGGCTGCGCTCGACGAGCGGCGCTTCGACGACTGGGTCGCCTTCCTTGCGGAGGATTTGATCTATACCGCACCGCTGCGCCTCACGCGAAATGGACCCAACAAGGACCGTGACGTCGTACGGACGATGAAGCATTTCGACGAGAATTACGGGTCGATCCTCATGCGTACCGGTCGTCTCTCAAAGAGCGCCTGGGCAGAAGACCCGCCCTCGCGCACGCGGCGGTTCGTCACTAATGTGCGGATGGCCGAGAGCGAGAAGAGCGGCGAATATGAAGTGGTCAGCTACCTCTTCGTCGAGCGCAGCCGCTTCGACAATCCGGAGAACGAGACGCTTACCGCTGAGCGCCGGGACGTGTGGCGTCTTATGGATGGCAGCTATAAGCTCGCCATAAGAGAGATCATTGTCGACCAGTCCACGCTGGGAATGTCCAATCTTGCGATCTTCCTCTGAACGGACGGGCACGGTGACGTCATCCCCGCACATCGTCGTCATCGGGAGCGGCCTCGCCGGCTACGGCGTCCTGCGGGAGCTACGCAAGCTCGCGCCGGACGCCCGGTTGACCCTGGTGACGCAGGACGATGGTCACTTCTATTCCAAACCGGCGCTGTCCACCGCACTCGCCAAGGGTAAAATGCCCGACGCCCTGATCACCACGCCGGGTGAGAAAATGGCGGCTCAGCTCCGAATTGATCTGCGCGCAGGGCGCCTCGTCGAGGCCATAGATCGGCAGGACAAGGCTGTGCTGACAACGGGTGGGCCGATCTTCTACGACAAACTAATCCTCGCGCTTGGAGCAGATCCTGTGCGGCCGCCGATCGATGGCGACGCGGCTCACCGGGCTCTTGCGGTCAACAATCTCGACAATTACCGCGAGTTTCGCGAGCGGCTGCCCGCCGGCGGGCGAGTGCTGGTCATGGGCGGCGGACTTGTCGGAACTGAGTTTGCGAACGATCTGTCTGCTGCAGGCTATCGGCCGGTAGTAGTGGACATGCTGCTCCATCCTTTGGCTCAGCTAGTACCCAGCGGTGTCGGTGATCGAATCCGTGATGCACTGTCTACCAAGGGCGTCGAATGGCACCTGGGCAGCAAGATCACGGCCATCCACAAGACTCCAAGCGGGGTTCGCGCGCAGCTCGACAGCGGCATGGTGATCGAAGCTGTTGCCGTTCTTTCGGCGGTGGGTCTTCGCCCTCATGTCGAGCTAGCAAGTGAGGCGGGGCTGGAGACCGGCCGTGGCATTACAGTCGATCAGACCGGGCGAACCTCCGATCCCGACATCTACGCGATCGGCGACTGCGCGGAATATCCGCAAGGCCTCGCAGCCTATGTAACACCGATCATGTCGGCAGCGCGCGCCATCGCTCCCAGTGCGCTCGGAACACCTACGAATATCCACTTTCCGCCGCTCTCGGTGCAGGTCAAGACCACAGCCTACCCGGTGGTACTGCTCCCGGCTCCGATCGGCGTTGCCGGGCGGTGGGAGGAAGCGGCCAACGACGAGCGGGGCCTTAAGTATCTGTTCCGCGACAACGACAAGAACGTGCGGGGCTACGTTTTCACGCAGGACTATTGCCAGGAACGCATGGAAATGGACCGCGCGCTAGGCGAACAATTTGCAGGAGAAGCTGCTTGACTGGGTTGGTTCAGGGCAAGATCGCGATCGTCACCGGTGGCGCAAAAGGACTGGGCTACGGCATCAGCCGCTGTCTGGCCCGTGAGGGCGCAGATATCCTCATAACCGGGCGTGACGGCGCAGCCGCAGAAGCGGTTGCGGCCGAGATAAGCCAGGAGTTCGGAACCCGCGCCATGGGTCTCTCGGCAGATATGGGTATCAAGGACGAAGTCGAAGGTATGATCGAGAGGGTCGTCTCCGAATTCGGTGGCCTCGATATCCTTGTTAACAACGCCTCGCTGCTATCTCCCAACGTGTTGCTGGAACAGAAAACCGACGAGATGCTCCAGCGTACGCTCGAGATCGGTACTTGGGGAACCTGGTGGGCCATGCGTGCCGCGTTCCCCCACTTGAAGGCGCGCGGCGGTGGCTCGATCGTCAACTTCTACTCAATTGATGCCCAAACGGGTGCATGGCTCCATGCCGACTACAACATGAACAAGGGGGCGATCCTGGGCCTGACCAGAACCGCTGCGGTGGAATGGGGCCGGTTCAATATCCGGACGAATGCGATCGCGCCGACCGGGATGGGCCAGGTCTTCGCGCAGCTGGCTGAAGACGTGCCGGGCTTCCTCGAGATGGCGACGGCCAGCAATCCGCTCAGGCGCGCGGGCGACCCCGAGAGAGACATCGGGCCGGTCGTGCTCTTTCTCGCCTCGGAAATGTCGCGATTCGTCAACGGCGAGCTGATCAATGTCGATGGCGGCCAGCATTTGCCCGGCTATGTAAGCGTTCCGCATAACCTTGCCGAGATGGAAGCCCAAACATGAAACTGACGCCGCACACCGACTGGAGCGAAGTCGTCGCTACCGATAGCACGGGCAGCGTCCAGAAGATTATGGATGGCACCCTGCGGGCCATCGCAACGATCGGTACGCGGCGCCTGTCGATGAGCGATATCAGCGAAAGCAGCGGTGTATCGCGCGGGACCCTTTATCGCCATTTCGCGTCCAAGGAAGAAGTGCTGGCGGCAGTCAGCGAATACATCTGCAGCAGTTTCGAAAAGGGAATTGTCGAGGCGGGCGAAGGTATATCGGATCCGATCGAGCGTTTCCGTGCCGTCATGAAATTCTTCGGCCGTTTTACGATCGAGCGGTCACCGGAACGGATCTTTGAAGTCGAACCTGCCTTTCACTTGAGTTTCCTGCGCAGCCATTTCGGCCGTCACAAGGCCGCCGTGCAACGCGCTCTGGAACCCGTGCTCAACTATTTCGAAGAGCTGACCGGAAATATCATAGACCGGGACACATTCTGCGACACGCTTGTTCGCCTGCAGCTCAGCACGCTGATCATCCCAGCCACTGGTGAGTGGCTGGACCTCTGGAATGGTTCTCCCGATCGGCTGCACGAAATCGCAATACAAATCGCCGGCCACCAAGCCGAAAATACGAGAGGATGATTTCATGGCAACAGTAGCAAAGCTCGAATCAGACACGCAATCCGGCTTCGCCGACAAGGCGGTGGCAGACGGCCTGGTGGAAAAGGCGCGCAGCCTGCGCGAATTCCTGCAAAAGGAAGCGCCTGAAGGAGAAAAGCGGCGCAGCCCAACCCCGGCCGTCGATCAAATGCTCAAGACCGAAGGTTTCCTTCGGCTTCTGCTGCCTCAACGCCTCGGCGGCTTCGGACTCTCGACCACCGACTTTTGCCGCGTCCAGATGGAAATCGCCAAGGGCGACCCCGCGGTCAGCTGGGTGATGCAGATCATCAACGGCACCAGCTGGATCACCAGTCTCGCGCCCGACGGTGTCCAGGACACGATTTTTGGCGAAGGCCCACAGACCGTGTGCGGCGCCTACAACCCGCCGGGCAAGGCACGCAAAGTGGACGGCGGCTGGATCATCAACGGTAAATGGCCCTACATGTCCGGCTCCCGTCAGTCGAAGTGGGCGCAACAGGGCGTTGTGCTTGAAGGCTACGACGGACCAGTCGTTCCGGGCATCAGCATGTGTTATCTGCCGATGGACAGCATGACTATTGAGGACACCTGGTTCGTTTCGGGCATGCAGGGAACCGGCTCGGACACGGCGATAGCAAAGGATGTGTTCATCCCCGATGACCAGATGGTATTGATGGACGAACGCGCGGGCCAGATCGATCGGACCAAGCGCCATTTCGGCGCGCCTTCAGACCTGCTTCCAGCCGTTCCCGTGGTTCGCACAACCGGCATCGCCCAGCTCATCGGCGCAGTCGAGGCCATGCTGGAGATCGTTACGGCGGAATCGCCGAAGAAGCCCGTGCTGACGACGACGATTTCGCCGCGCACCAATTCCGGTGCCTACATGCGCGACCTGGGCGAAGCGGCCGCCATGATCAACACGGCCAAGTTGATCCTGTTCGATCTCACTGCCAAGCTCGACCGGGTCGCGCAGGGTGAGGAGTTCACCCTCGCCGAGAAGGCAAAGCAGCGCTCCGGCGGTGCCCAGATGGTCGAGCTCGTTCACAGTGCGAGTGAATCGCTGATGTTCCAAGCGGGCTCCTCCGGTTTTGCGCTGGACAAGCCGATCAACCGCTACTGGCGCGATATCTCGATGGCTCTCCGCCACATCCAGAATATCCCGACCATCGGCTACGAAATCTATGGCCGGAACCTTGCCGGAGCCGATCCGATCTCTCCGCCGGGCGCCTATTGATCCGAAACGCCGGGGCGATCGCGTGATTGGCAGGCGATCGCCCTAAAGGCGGCTCCATGGCCTATCAAATGGGAACGGGTCATGGATGTTGCGCAGGACCAGCAACACAGTCAAAGATCGGCGATATCGTGACCGAGGCGAGCATCGGGTGTCTACCAGCTTACGTCGATCCCACATCCCGGATCTTCGGCGACGTCAGGCTCGAACAGGATTGCAGTCTGTGGCCTTACGCGGTCGTGCGGAGCGAGCGAGGTTATGTGCGCATCGGAAAATGCGCCAGCGTGCAGGATCACGCCATGATCCACATCGGCTGGAATGACCCGACCATCATAGGCGACTACTGTACAGTCGGACACCGCGTTGTCCTGCACGGCTGTACGTTGAAACCAGGTTGCCTCATCGGCATCGGTGCAACGATCATGGAGCGCTGCGTCATAGGGCACGGCTCGATTGTCGCTGCTCACAGCTTCCTGCCTGCCGGCACCATTATTCCGCCAAATTCCCTGGTAATGGGCACCCCCGGGCGAGTGACGCGCGTTGTTGACAAGCTGCACGGCAACATCATCGATGCGCTCCTCTATCGCGAGAACGCCCGCGCCTATGCCACCGGAAACCACCGCGTCTGGGAGATCGCGGAGATGGCGCTTCTGGCCGAAGAGGCCGAAGCTATCCTCGCACGCGAACATCGCCAATGGATCGAGCATGGAATGCCCGCTTCCTGCTCCACTGACGAGGAATGAGGATGACTGGCACAACCACGCTCGAACACGACACGATGCTGAACCTCCTGTTTCGGGAAGCCCGCACTCATAACACCTGGCAAGATCGTCCGCTCAGCACGGAGACCATTCGGAACCTCTACGAATTAGCGAAGTGGGGCCCAACGACCGCGAACAGCAATCCCGCTCGATTTGTCTTCATCCGCTCGGCCGATGCCAAGGCCCGGCTCGTGCCTTACGTCAATGCCGGCAACCGAGACAAGGTCATGCAGGCTCCCTGCACTGTGGTCGTAGCGGCTGACACGCGGTTCTACGAATTCTACGGCAAGCTGTTTCCCGCCAGGGACATGCGGGCGACGTTTGAAGGCAATGACGCACTCGTCGCGCAGACTGTCGCCCGTTCCTCGACATTGCAAGGCGCCTATCTCATCATGGCAGCCCGCGCCCTGGGTCTCGACTGCGGTCCTATGTCGGGCTTCGATGCGGCCGGCCTCGATTCCGAATTCTTCCCCGATGGCCGCTGGAAAAGCAATTTCCTGTGCAACATCGGCTACGGTGATCCGGCAGGACTCCATCCCCGCAATCCCCGGCTGGACTTCGACGAAGCCTGCTTCGACCTTTAGGCTCGAAAGCCGTTTCCAAGGCGCTCTCCAGTCAGAAAGCAGCCACTGCCCTAGAAACGGCTCCGTCGCCCCCTCACCAGACCAGCGGCAATTCCACTGGCTGGATCATGCCTAGGTGACAACGTACCTGATGACCCGGTTCGAGTTGGAACTCCGGAATCCGCGCCAGGAACTCTTCCATCGCGATCCGCAATTCGCGGCGAGCCAGGTGCATGCCGACGCAGGTATGTATGCCGAAACCGAAACCGACGTGCCGCGGCCGCCGGTCCAGCTTGATCTCGCAGGGATTTTCGAACTCGTCGGGGTCGCGCCCTGCGAGCGTTGTCGACATGGCAACCTTATCTCCCGGCCTGAACCGCACACCGCCTATCATCGCTTCCTTCTTGCAGGTGCGAAACGTGGTGACTGCCCCGTATGCCCGCATCAATTCGTCGATGGCATGCGGGATCTGTGAAGGGTCGGCTCTCAAAAATGCCTGGTCTTTAACGTGTGTGCCAAGGTGGCGAAATTGAAGCCCCATGTTCGTGGAGACGGTGTCGAGGCCGCCGATAAAGAGGTTAAACATGAAGCCGAGCAGTTCGTCCCGCGTCAGAGGACGTCCCTCTATCTCGCCCCGCACGCCGAATGAAATGAGATCATCGCGCGGATTCGCGCGCCTGTCGGCAATCTCCCCGGCCAGATAGTCAAGCACACTGCGCGTGGCATCCGCGATCTTGGACAAATCGTGGTTATGCAAGAGGTTCATTTCCCATTCCATGAACTCGCCGACCCGGTCGAGCGGCAAACCCATCAATTCCATGAAGACCTTGATTGGGAATTCGAATGCGAACTCGCCCATGAATTCACACTGCCCGCGCTTGGCGAAGGTCTCGATGTACTCCACCGCATAGTGCCGAATCCTATCTTCCAGCGCCCCCATGGCCTTGGGCGTGAAGGCCGGGTTCACCATCTGACGGAACGGTCCATGCGCCGGAGGGTCGAGTTCCGCCGGCGAATTGATCCACGCTCCACCGACCAGCTTCGAGAAAGGCGAAAAGTCGGTGGAAGAAAAGTGCTCTGTATCGAGATAGATTTCGCGAAGATGCGCCATGCGGCGAGGCACCCATGCCCCCGTTCCTCCGGGATAGGCATGGGCCGCGTAAATGATTTCGGGTCCGTCATGGATCCGCATGGCCAGATCGTCGAACGGATCTCTGTCCGTCGTCGTTCCGAAAATAAACGGAAAGTCCCGGCTCACCAAGGCTGGCGGCACGTGATCGGGGATCGGCTGCTCCGGAAACATCATCACTCCCACACTCCCTGTCGTTGATCCCGCCCCATTTACGGGGCCGGTCATCCCTGCACCTGTCGCTTAGAAGGATCGGGGCAACCCGAGGCTCTCGGCGATGCCGTTTCGCACCATCTCATTGGTGATCGGGCCGATCCGCCAGAGCCGGC
>OUNM011261715.1_pt1 | contig 18173 bp, 15 predicted proteins | sample 1769961 | NCBI WGS metagenome assembly OUNM01 (sample SAMEA3914820, study PRJEB12502) | metagenome | biome: forest; material: soil | place: USA | collected 2012-03-12 | depth 0.3 m
GCGCAGGATGGCGGGTGCGCCGAGGAAGTCCTCGCGATTGATTTGCCGCGCCTGCGCGAAGTCCACCTCCAGCATGCGCGCCACGTCGGCCGCAAATGCCGGGTGCGCGGTCATCACCATCAGTTCGAAATTCAGGCGGAACGACCGGTTGTCGAGATTGGCCGTTCCCACCGCGGCGGCTTCGTCATCGATCAGGATGACCTTCTCGTGCAGGAAACCGGGCTGGTAGCGGTAGATCTTCACGCCGGCCAGGATGGCCTGGTAGGCATAGATCGTGGATGCGGCATATACCACCAGGTGGTCGGGCCGCGACGGGATCAGGATGCGCACATCCACGCCGCGCAGCACCGCCAGCCGCAGCATGGCGAACACCGCTTCATCGGGCACGAAGTATGGCGATGTCATCCACAGCCTGCGGGTGGCGGACTGGATCGCCTCGACGAAGAACAGCGAGCAGGTCTCCTGCGCGTCGGCCGGGCCCGAGGGCACCACCTGGCACACCATGTCGCCAACCCGGCACGGCGGCGGCATCATCAGGTACGGCACCTCGCGCGCCGCCCAGTACCAGTCCTCGGCGAAGGCCATCTGCAGGTCGAGCACGGCCACGCCGCGAATTTCGATATGCGTGTCGCGCCACGGGGCCAACGGGGGCCGCTTGCCCAGATACTCGTTGCCGACATTGTGTCCGCCGACGAACGCCCTCGCGCCATCGACAACCACGAGCTTGCGGTGATTGCGGAAGTTGAGCTGGAACCGGTTGACGAAGCCAGGATGCGTGGCAAACGGCCGCGCTTCCACGCCAGCCTGGTGGAGAACCCGGATGTAGCCACGCCCGAGCGCGTGGCAGCCGATGCTGTCGTACAGGAAATAGACCTTGACCCCGGCCCGCGCGCGTTCGCACAGGCGACGCTGCAGCGCACGGCCCAGTTCGTCGTCATGCACGATGAAGAATTGCACCAGCACCTGCTGCGTGGCGCTGTCGATCGCCGCGAAAATGGCCTCGAACGTGGCTTCGCCATTGATCAGCAGGCGCACATCGTTGTTGGTCAGGCACGGAATGCCGGTGAGACTCGGCAGCGCGCGCATGCACGCCTGCGTTGGCACATGCACGACGCTGGCACCCAGCGCCTCGCGTTCGTGCGTGGTCATGCCGTGGCGGATTTCGCGCAGGCGGTCATTGTTGAAGCGCCGGGCATTGACGTAGCCGGCAAAGCGGCTGCGCCCGAAGATCAGGTACGGGACCAGCGCGAAGTACGGCATCATCACCAGCGACCCGGCCCAGGCGATGGCACCCGGCGCGGTGCGTACCGTCATGACCGCATGCAAGGCCGCGATGACGCCCACCACGTGGAACGTGAGGACAATCGCGGCAATCACGCTAGGACTCAGCATAGGCAACAGGTCCTTCGGGCATCCCGGACACGATGAACTGTATTCTGGCATAGCGCATCACTTTGCCGCACGATCTGGCGCATCTGTCTTCTACAGCGATCTGCCGCATCCGATGCCGCTTACACCAATCGCCGTTTGCCTATTTTTTAATCAGTCCGATCCGATATCCGCTTTGCGCCCGGTCCCGGCGGTGCGGCCCGGGGTTATCCACAACATCTGTGGATAAGGATGACGCGCACAGCAAACGTTCAAACGATGTTGTCAGTCCGACCTCCATTTAAAGAAACGGCGATTGTTGCGGCCAAGCCGGGTGGATACGCTGCGGCGTGTTTGTCCACCTCAATGACTTTTGCCCGCTCGATAGTGCCGAATGAATGCCCACGCCAATATTGCGCTGCTGGCCAGCCCTACCTCGCCCCTCCATGCCTGGCAGGAATTGCTGTCGATGGCAGGTTTCCGATGCAGCCTCTTTTGCGACAGTCATGAGCTGATGCACGGCCTGGGCCACGCCCCCTACGATGTACTGCTGATCGACCGGGAGCTTCCGGATGTTTACGCGCTTGACGTGGTCCGCGCCGTGCGTGCCGTACGCGACCGGGACATGCCGATCATGTTGATTGCTTCGGATTTCAGTGACGACGCCATCGTCGAAGCGCTGGATGCCGGTGCCGACGACTATATCGTGCGCCCGCTCAGCGTCCGGGTGCTGCTGGCACGCATTGCCGCGCTGCGCCGGCGCCCGACTGGAAACCGGGAAGGGACCAGCATGCCACTGCGGGCCGGCCCCTACGAACTGAACAATCCGGGGCGCTATGCCACATTGCACGGCCAGCGCATTCCGATGACACCGAAGGAATTCGATCTTGCCGTGCTGATGTTCGCCAATGCCGGGCGCATCCTGGCCACACCGCGCATCGAGCTCACGATCTGGGGCCGCGAGCTGCCGCCCAATTCGCGCGCATTGGCCGGACTGGTCTCACGCGTGCGCCGCGCGCTCGATCTGTGCGCGGAGAACGGTGTCACCGTCAGCGTCGTCTATGCGAGAGGCTACCGGCTCGATGTTCTGGACGACGCGTCACGGGCCGAACTCACGCGCCACAGCACGTCAACTGGCGACATCGATCCGATTCCGGACTGCTAGCCTTCCAGTTCGCCCTGCTCGACCAGTTCGGCGATATCGATGCGGACGACGCCATGCGCCGCGCGCTTCGCGCGACGCTTGGCCACCGCCGCCGCCGCGCCGATGTGCTGGCTGCCGAGCCGCAGCGTGACCATGGCTTCGCCTCCAACACGTACCACCCCGGCCGCCATTGTCACCGGTGGGTGAAACACGGGACGACCAAAGCGATCCTCGCCCTGGATCCCTCCGGCAACCCTGTCAGCCGGCGCGTACATGGCCAGCGCGGCCTCATTGAAGCGAGCGATGGCGCCATGGATACGCGCCGCCCAATCCTCTCCCTGGTAAAGCACCAGAAAATCGTCGCCGCCGATGTGGCCGAGGAAGTCGCGCGCGGGATCGCAGGCTTCCGACAGGATCGCCGCCGCGCCTTTCAGCAGTTCATCGCCCTTCCAGTAGCCATAGTGGTCGTTGAAGGACTTGAAGTGATTCAGGTCGACATAGCAGGCGTGAAACGGGCTGCGCGCCTCGATCAGGCGATCGATATGCTGGTTCAGCAGGATGTTCCCGGGCAGGAACGTCAGCGGATTCGTATAGCGTGCCGCTTCCATGCGGACGTCGGTGATCGCGCGCAACAGGTCGGCACCCGTCCCGAGGCCGATGTAGCGTCCCTCGTCCGTGATGACAAAGCCGTCCGCCAGCGCGCGCGACGGCTCACCGGCGAATAGCTGCGCCATTTCGTCCAGCGTGGCGCGCTTGTCGAAACAGACCGGCGCCGGATTCGCCAGCGTAATGCACGCCTTGCGCCCGTATAGTTCGCGGTGAAATGGCGTGGCATAGCGATCGATCAGGTTCTGCCGGTTGATCATCGCGATCGGACGCAGGCTGTCGTCCACCACGGCCATGGCGTGCAGGTCGCTCTGCTCATGGAAGCGCACCAGCACGTCGTTGTTCGGCGTCACCGGGCTGACGGTGGGCGCCGGCCGCAGCAACTGGCCCGCCGTCATGCCGGACCACCCGGTGCGCAGCATTTGCGGAAACACGGCGATCTGCCGCGAAGCCAGCACCGCGCGCGCTGGCGCCGATACCTCACGCTGAGGCTGCGCCGCCGGACGCCCCAGGAAGTAGCCCTGCCCTGCCGTTACGCCAAGATCGCGCACCAGTGCCAGTTCCTCGGCGTCCTCGATGCCTTCCGCAATCACGTAACCGCCCAGCGCGTGCATCAGTCGCAGTACCGCACGCACGACTTCGAGCCTGCGCGAACTCCTGCCGATGCCACGCACCAGCGACTTGTCGATCTTCACGAACTGCGGCGAAAACTCGGCCAGCCGATCCAGGTTCGCGTGTCCGGTACCGAAGTCGTCGAGTGCGTATCGCAGGCCCAGTTCGGTCAATACCGCCATGGCCCGCGCAAAGCTCGAGGCGTCGCCGACGGCGGTCTGCTCGGTGACCTCGATCACCACACGCGATGGCGCAATCGCAGGGCATGCGCCCTGCCCGCCGTCCACGCCAAGCAGCGCCGCCATGGCCTGGCCATGCCCGTCCAGCAAATGACGCAGCGTTAGCGGGCTGAAATTGAGGAACAGGCTGCCGGGCAGATCGAGCGCCGACCACGAAACCAGTGCGGTGCGCACGGCCGCGGCTTCCAGCGCCACCGTGGAACCCGTGGCCTCCGCCATGCGGAACAGTGCGTCAGGCGAGGCATAGGCCGAGTCGGCCGGGCCACGAATCAACGCCTCATAGCCGAGGATCTCACCGTTGGCCAGCGACACAATAGGCTGAAACACCGCATGAAGCGGTGGCAGGCCCACGGCCTCTCGGACCGTGGCCAACTCGAAAGCAACGGGCAACATGAAACAGGTTCGGGACGGATGACTGGCCACCTGCGCATTGTCGGCGGGCGCCAACCAGACTTGAGCGCGGTTGCCGAACACCAGGTGGGAATGAAGTGGGCGTCATTTCATGACAAACATATGTCACCGCTATGACAAACCGATCACTGGTCTCATGTCACGCGGCTGTCACATCTGTCATCGACGATCTCGCCGCACTGCAGCAGGACCAGCGCCCGCCGGCTCGTCAGACCGGGTATCGAGGCCGGCCTGGGGCAGGCATTCGGGTCATGGTATGGCGGGGCGTTGCCCCGAAGGAGTTCATTCGTGTTGCAAGCCATCAAGCTGGGATTGCCTCGGGGGCGCGGCAATTCCGTATGGCAACGACTGGCGCGTCTGCCGCTGGTCGCGCGGCTCTCGGCCGCCTTTGTGCTGATCTACGCGTTCGGCGCCATCGTCGGCCTGACCGGCATCGTCAATCTGATTCATCTCAAAAGCGACACGGACACGCTGTACCAGCGCGATATGCGCGGCGCGATCTCGGCGGAGCGCGCACAGGCTTCGCTGGCGATGCTCGGTCGTGCGCAGCTGGCCCTGATGCTGGCCACCAGTACCGCGGAACGCGATGCGGCGGCAAACGATGTCGCGCAGGCCCTCAAGCAGCTCGATGCCGCCGTCGATGGCGTTCGCGATGCGGCGCCTGCGCAGGCGCAGGGGCTGCACAAGGAACGCGCCGCGGCCGGAGAGCTGATGAACAGGTACGTCGATCTGATTCGCAAGCAGCCGCTCGATTCGCTTCAGTTTGATGCTTCGGTCTCGATCGACAGCCATTTCCTCGGTGAACAGCTGCAGAAGCTCGGTGCGCTGATCGAAACCACGCGCACATTGCTCGCCCGGCAGGCAGCCGATACCGTCGCAGGCGTGGCGGCCGCGCAGACAGCCGCGCAGGCCGTGATGGCCGCCTTGCTCGTTGCCAGCCTGATCGCTGCCGCCGTGCTCGCGTGGATCGCCGCGCGCAGCCTCACACGCGAGCTGGGCGGCGAACCTCGCGATGCCGCGGCCGTCGCCACCCGTATCGCCAGTGGCGACCTGACCGCGAGCATCGCGCTGCGCGTCCACGACCAGGGCAGCCTGCTGTTCAATCTTGCCGGCATGCGCGATCAGCTGGCCGGCGTGCTGGCGCGCATCCAGCAATGTGCGCACGAGATTTCCGCTGCGAGCGACGGTATCGCCCATGGCAACCAGGAACTGGCCACGCGCACCAGCATGCAGGCTGCCGCACTGACCGAGGCCGCCGCCAACGTGAGCCGCCTGACCACGCTGGTGCAGCAGGCTCATGCGCAAGCCCGGGAATCGAGCGACATCGCCAGTCGCGCGCGCGAGGCCACCGGTGCCGGCATGGCCGCCGTGCGAGACATGAGCGGGGCCATGGCCAACGTCCACGCCCAGTCGCGCAATATTTCTGAGATCGTCGCCGTGATCGAAGGCATCGCCTTCCAGACCAATATCCTGGCACTCAACGCGGCGGTGGAAGCCGCGCGCGCCGGGGAAGCGGGACGCGGCTTCGCGGTCGTGGCGCAAGAAGTGCGGGCATTGGCCCAGCGCAGTGCCACCGCCGCGCGCGAGATTGGCGGGATCATCGGCGAGGCTGCCAACGAGATTGCGCGCGGCGCCGACCTTAGCGGACGCGTCGAGGCCGCCATGTCAGGCATCGACGCGGCGGTCAACCACAGCCACACACTGGCCGCCGAACTGCGCATGCTGGCCGACGAGCAGGCCAGCGGCATCCGCACCGTTGGCGACGCATTGTCCCGACTCGAGCAGACCAGCGCCGACAACGCGAAGCTTGTGCACGTGGTCACCGATCAGGCCACGCGGCTCGACCATCAGGCCGCCGCGCTCGAAACCGACGTCGCCCGCTTTCACTTCTGAGCCTCTCGCGCCAGCCATCCGCGCCTGGCCAGGCGCGCCGTGATATGTCGCAGTGCCGCATTGTCGCGCCGCCGCAAATCCAGATACCACGCCCACGCTCGATGCGCGGGCGTGGCTTCAGCTTCCCTGCAGATCGCCGTAAATAAGAGTGTTCCGACGTGCTGACGCCTATCCGCGCCCGGCAGCGTGACTGCTTGCGTCACGGGTCTGAAGCGCCGTCGGTCGAAACACCGAACAATACCGATGCGGATGGAAGCGGAGAGCACGCATGCTACGCAAGGCTGCGCAGGACGATACGTCGTTTCAGGAAGATTTCGATGCCGCAGGCCGGGACTGGGCGCCACGCCTGAAGCCTTGCGGGACGTGCCACGCTTGCGAACAGCGGGTCGGTCAAGCCGAGCTGTTCTGCGGCATCGCCTGCCAATACGCGTTCGAGCATTTCGAAATGCAATTACTGCAGAAGCGATAGCACGACCGGCCTGCTTCGGCCTACGAAGGCGACCCCCAAAGCTTCTGTGTCCGCAAGACGTACATTTCCTTTCAAATTCCTGTCAACCGGCTTCCTCTACCACCCGTTGAGGCGAGCAATACGGCGGCATCAGCAAGCGCGCTTGGGCTGGAAACCCAGGCCCGGCATGGCAGATGTGTCCGCAGGAAACATTTGCGAGCAAGGGGTAACCGGCATTTACGAGTCCCGTGAGCAAGTTACACAACTGTTGCACTTACGCACAATTTGTGTCGCCTTTCTCACGCCAATGCCGGATACGCTTGATTCATCCCATCACGACTGACCACGAAAAATCATGACCGAACGCCTCATCATGCTGGACGTACCTGGCGTCCTGTATTCGGACCGCTCCGCTGCCCGACTGGGCGGTACGCCAAACACGGGGACACTGCGGGATGTCAGGTTTTTCGATCCCATCGCCCTTGGCTTCCTGCGCCGCCTGTTCGGCATTGCCGGTGCGCGCGTGGTGGTGTCGGACGCCTGGCGTCGTGGCACGCCGGCGGCGATTTTCCAGCAACTGGATCTGCAGGTGGAAGGAATGACGCCGGCAGTATCGGGCGGGCATGCGAGCGAAATCGACGCCTGGTTCGCCCAGCATGCGGCACCGGGAGCCTGGGTCATCCTGTCGACCGCGCCCGCAGCCTCGTTCAGCCAGGCGCAACGTGCGCACCTGGTCCAGGTGAATCCGGCAGAAGGCCTGACCGTCGACAATTTCCGCCAGGCACTTGATTTTCTCGGCGTGGCGTGCCCGTCGACCGTCACACCCGATTCGCGCGTCGAGCCTGGCCTCAAGGCCAAGCTGCGCCACCTGCAGCGCCTGGCCCGCGAAGCACCGGAGCGCTTCCTCCCCGCGCCTGCCGCCGATGAAGCACGCGAGCAGGCAATGGCAGTGGCCGTCGCGAGCCTCACGGGCAAGCACCTGACGTCTCCCGCTATCCACGCCTGATACGGGCACGGCGCGAACACGCCCCAGTCAGTCCAGACGCCTCCGTCGTCGAACAAGGCCGCAAGCGATTGCGGCCTTTTTTCATTGGCTCAGATGGACGCGTGCATGCCGCTCACGCGGACGCCGCATCAGCGCACAGTGAGCTTCACACCCGGAAAATCCACCGGAACATTGAAGGCCACGTTGATGTAGTTGGTGAACAGGTTCAGCGCTACATGGGCAACGATCTCGACGATCTCCTCGTCGTTGAACCCCGCTTCGCGCAGTCGGGCCACATCCGCATCGCTGGCCTGGCCGCGCGCGTCGACCAGTTGCAGCGCGAAGGCCAGTGCTGCAGCGGTCTTCGGATCAGCGGAGCTGCCCGATTGTGCGGCCGCCATGTCCGCGGCCGAGGCACCGGCCTTGCGGCCAAGCGCGGTGTGGGCAGCCAGGCAGTATTCGCAGCGATTACGATCAGCGATGGCCACGGCGATCTGCTCGCCGAGCTGCGCGGGAATAACCCCGCCGCCAAGCGCCCCGAAAGCGCCCCACATCGACTGCAGCGCGGCGGGCGAATTCGAGACGGCACGGAACATGTGGGGGACGCCGCCAAACGCGGCCTGGATCTGTTCCAGCGCAGCCTTGCTGGCGGCGGGTGCGGCTTGCGGTGTGGGCAGAGGGATTCGTGCGGTCATGATGAGGCTCCTGTTTCAGTGGTTGAAGTCCGGACATTGCGGTCCGTGCGTTCCACTATGGCCACTGCCGGCGTACGATGGGATACTAATCGTCCAGAAAACATATCAATTCGTCCGCTACTCGTCCGCAACCAATGACCATCACGCGCCCACTCACGCTGGATCGCCTGTCTGCACTGCTGGAAAGGTTTCGCATCCACGCGCATCTGTTCCACACGGGGCCGCTGTGCGGGATATCGCGCTTCGATGAACCTGGCCGCGGCTTCCTGCACGTCATGCGCGAAGGCCAGATGACCCTCGCCCATCAGTCAAAGGGGCTGCCGAAGCGGCTCGAGATCCGTGAACCGTCGTTGCTGTTCTATCCGCGCCCCGTCGTCCACACCTTTCATAACCCGCCCGCCGAAGGGTCACAGTTCGCCTGCGCCACGCTTGAATTTGCCGGTGGCGCGCAGAATCCGCTGGTGCGTGCCTTGCCGCCGCTGATCGTGCTGCCATTGGCAGGCGTGGAGGGTCTCTCGCCTGCCCTGTCCCTGCTGTTTGCGGAAACCGAACGCGTGCGCTGCGGCCAGCGTCTGCTCGCGGACCGTCTGTTCGAGGTGGTGGTCATCCAGCTGCTGCGCTGGATGCTCGATCATCCCGACCAGGTTGGCATCCAGCCCGGCCTGATCACGGGATTGTCCGATCCGCGGCTGGCACGGGCGCTCGTGGCAATGCACGAAACGCCGGGCGATCGCTGGAACCTGGAGAAGATGGCGGCCTGCGCGGGCATGTCGCGCAGCGCATTCGCGACGGCATTTCGCGACATCGTCGGCCAGACGCCTGCCGACTATCTGACCGATTGGCGCGTCAGCCTGGCGCAGGCCCGACTGCGCGATGGCACGCCCCTCAAGCTGCTGGCCGACGAACTGGGCTATGCCAATCCCTCGGCCCTGTCGAGGATTTTCCTGGCCAAGGTAGGCCAGTCTCCGCGCGACTGGCTACACGCGGAGCAGGCACGTCAGCATGACCGTCAATAGTCGACGGTCATCGACAGCTTGAACGTGCGCGGGTTGCCGACCACCAGATACCCGCCGTACGACGACGCCCAGTAGTCCTTGTCGGCCACGTTTTCGACAGATGCGCGCACTGTGTAGCGCAACTGCGAGGCCTTGAACGCATAGCGCGCACCCAGATCGAAGCGGTGCCACGACGGCAGGCTGATCGTGTTGGCCGCGTTGACCTGCTGACTGCCCGTCTGGATAAAGCGGCCCGACATCGTAAGTCCCGGCACGAACGGCAGGTCATACTCGGCGCTGGCCGTCAGCGTGTAGTTCGGCACGCCGATCGCGTCCTTGCCTTCGGTTGCAGGATTGCCGGTGTTTGACATCGTGGTGTCGATATAGCCGACGCCGCCCAGCAGTCTCAGACCCTGTACCGGCTCGCCGAACACGCTCCATTCGACTCCACGGTTACGTTGCTCGCCCGCCACCAGGAAGGTATTGCTCGTGGCGTCGGTAAAACCGTTCGGCTGCTTGATCTGGAAGAACGCCAGTGTCGTGCCAATCTTGCCGGCGTCGTACTTCACACCGATTTCATCCTGCTTGGACTTGATGGGCGGGAACGTCGCGTTGCGGTTGACGACGGTCGAGGGCGGCGTCGGCCCTGCCGCCAACCCTTCGACATGGTTGTAATACACCGACAGGTTCTGCAACGGCTTGACGACCAAACCAAACATCGGCGACGTAGCCGAGTCGCTGTACGGCGTCACTGCGCCGGTGTTGTAGGCGTAGCCACGTGTATTGATGACCTGGTAGCGCACACCGGCGGTCAACAGCACACGATCATTGAGGAGCGACAGCGTGTCCGACACGGACACGCCATTCAGGTTCGTACGGCCCGTGAACTGTGGATCGGTCATGCTGTTGCCCGCGAACGCCGTGGCCGGGCGTGTCACCACCGGGGCATCGTAGAGGTTGGTCGCGTACGAACGCGACAGCTCATACGCCGCGCGCTTCTCCTGTTCCAACCCTGACCAGCCCACGTTGACGTTGTGCTTGACCGGGCCCGTGACGAACCTGCCACGGACACCCACCTCGCCCGTCGTTGTGTCCTGCTTGAATGGCACGGTCAGGCGTGACGATGTACCGAAGCCATTGTTGCCCACCGTGGCGCCGCCATAGTTGCCGAACTCGTTGCTATGGTGCATGCCGAACGCGGCGTAGGCGGCCCAGTCCTTCGTCACGTCGTACTCGGCGCGGACCGTGCCCCAGGTGTCCTCGAGCATCGAGTTCGTCCACGGCTGGGCGAAGCTCGACGATGCCGAGGGAACGGGTGGCAGTGCGGTGCCATTGAGCTGGATCGTGGCGCGGCCCTGGTTCACCACGTGCTTCTGGTAGCCGAAATCCGCATTGACGCGGAACGCATCGCCTTGATAATCCATGCCCACCGTCAGCAGACGCTGCTGGCGGTTTTCCTTGTCCACCGGCGTATCGCCACCACGCGCCATCGCGTTGACACGTACGCCGAACTGCTTGGCATCGCCAAAGCGGCGGCCCACGTCCACCGCGCCACCCACCTGTGAATCGCTCGTGTAGTCGATGGTGCCCTGCGTGATCGGTGCTGCCGTTGCGTACTTCGGCACGAGGTTGATGGCGCCGCCAATACCGGTACCGGTGGCCGAAACACCATTCAGGAACGCACTGGCGCCACGGAAAGTTTCCACGCGATCCACGGCCTCGGCCGCCACCAGCTGGCGTGGCGCGATGCCGAACAGGCCGTTCCAGCCAAGGTCATCACTGGTCAGCTGGAAGCCGCGTACCACGAACGTTTCGGAGAAGTTGCCGAAGCCGTAGCTGCTGCGGATAAACGGGTCGTCGGCCAGTATGCCGGCGACACTGCGCGCCTGCTGGTTCTGGATCGCCTGCGACGTGTACGTCGTCATGCTGAACGGCACATCCATGAAATCCTGGTTGCCCAGCACGCCAAGCCGGCCGCCACGGGCCACCTGGCCACCGGCATACGGTGCCGGCAACTGGTCTGGCGAGGACTGGGCCTGCACGGTCACCGTGGGCAGCGTAGTGGTTGCCGATTGCGCGGGCGCCGCGGTAGCGGCTTCCTGGGCAAAGCCCAGCGTCGGCAGCATGCCGGCAGCGGCTAGCGCGCTGACGAGGTAGCGAAGACGCGTACGGGAAGAGCGCGCGGCACGCGTGCGCGCATGAAGATTGACGAAAGAAAAAATGACACTCCCAAAAGAAAAATTGCCTGCTCCGCGGCTTCTGCCACGATCAACAGGGCATGACCCGTGTTCGTGAATTTCGGCATCGCTCTGATGGCGATGCGCATGGATGCCGCTACGGCTGCATGAGCCACGGCGAAACCATTGCGGCAACGCCTACGGCAATGGATGCGCGAGCCAGTCGCGATGTGGCACCCGGCGCCCAGGAAAACGCGCCGACCACGGTCAGGGCGCCGAGCGTGAGCACGCCGGTCCAGTAGATGACGCCAAATGCCCAGCCTTCGGCCAGCACACAGGCGGTCAGTGCCAGTGCGAGCGCAAGGACGCCCTGGCCCCGCAAACGCGTGACGCGCGCCGGCGCGGGCACGCTGCCGCGACCGAACATGTCCGCGTGATGGCGGTCCATCCCCTGCGCGAGCCAGGTAAAGCCACCTACGGCGAACGCAAGGCTAGCCACGCAGGCAGGCCAGACAGGTGTGATGGCGAGATTCATTGCGACACCTCGCTGACGCCACCGACGGCACGTGGCGCGCTTGCCCTGCGCGGCGCGGTGCCACGCTTGCCGAGCATCCATGCCGATGCCGCGAGGCCAAGTCCCAATGCCAGCACGGTCAGGTCGAAGCCAGCGATAACGGCCGGGCCTTGGAACAAGGTCACGCCCAGGTGAGTCGACGTCGTGAAAGCATTGAGCACCGGCAGACCTGCGAACAAGGCGGCCCCGGCCCACAACTGCATGCGCCACATGGCCCGCGTGGGACGCCATTGCGCCAGCAGCGCTGCCAGCGCCCAGGCACCGAAGAACGCCTGGATCTCGGCGGCCGGACGTTGGATGAGATCGACCGGCAGCAAGCGATTGGCCCAGAAGTACGCGCCGAAAGCGATCGGCAGTCCGGCGATCACGCCTAGGTTGAGGGCTTCGACGAGGCGCAGCCCGAACGGCGTGCGGCCCGTGGCGGCAATCTGCTTCGCATAACTCTGGCGCGTCTTGACCGCCCACAACAGGGCACCCGTGGCCACCATCAGCGCGCCGGCAATGCCCGAGGCGAAGAACAGCGCGCGCAACAGCGGTGGCGCGAAATGCGCGACGTGAAGACCGACCATCGTGCCGCGCGTGGCCCTGGCGGCGGCCGGTGCATCGCCGAGCCTGGCCTGCACTGCGCCAGTGACGCCTGAGAACACCATCGTGGGTGCCGTCGCGCTGAGGTTGCGTCCCTCGCTGCGCATGATCGAAACGGTGGCACTGGCATTGTTGGGCTGATCCACGGTGATGCGCTGCGCCGGCGTGCCGTTCCAGTGCGCGGTGGCTTGCGCCAGCATGGGGACAACTGACCCCATGGGCGCGGCGTCCTTCGACGGCTTCACGCGTGGCGCTCGGGCCGCGAGTTCCGCGTTGAAAGCCTTCTCATCGCCGTTGTAGACCGCCTGGATACCCCATGGCTTGTACATGAACAGCAACGTCACCAGGCCCGTGTAGGTGATCATCAGGTGGAACGGCAAGGCCAGCACGGCCACGGCGTTGTGGGCGTCGAGCCAGGACCGCTGCCCTTTGCGTGCGCGGAACGTGAAGAAATCAGCAAAGATGCGCCGATGCGTGATCACGCCGCTGACGATGGCCACCAGCATGAACATCGTGCAGAAGCCGATGATCCAGCGTGCCCAGATCGCAGGCATGTAGTGCAGGTCGAAATGCAGCCGGTAGAGGAATTCCCCGCCCCGCGTTTCACGCGCGCCAGGGATGGGGGCCCCCGTGGTGGCATCCAACGCGCGCGTCTCCAGCCGTGCACGGTTGGGCTTGCCTGCATCGGCGGGCGTTGCCGGGCGCAGCCAGAACAGCGAAATCGTCGGGTTCCGATCGTCGGGCAGCGTGATGAACCAGCGTTCCGCCTTGGGCGCCTCGCGCTGCAGAAAATCATAGGCACGTTGCGCGGCTTCGGCGGGGCTCACGCGTGCATTGAGCGAAGCGTGCAGCTCCGGCTTCATCCAGAGCGAGATTTCGTCCTTGACGTAGCTCGCGGTACCGCCGCAGAACACCAGGAACAGTACCCAGCAGACCAGCAGGCCGGACCATGTATGCAGCCACGCCATCGACTGGCGCAACCCTTGACCTTTCTTGAGTTCAGCCATCACACACCCCGCAGGACAAACCAGCCAAGCGACAGGACGGCGGCTGGCACGCCCAGTCCCAGCCACGCACGTGCGGCCGAATCGGCGGCAAACACCCAGACCACGGCCAACGCAAACCAGAGGAACGACAGCAGCGTGGACGTGACCACGGCTTCCGGCCGATCCATGCCGACCCAGCGCACCAGCACCAGCGACAGACAGGCAGTGGCCAGTGCGGCCACTGCATAGCCGCCCAGGATGGCAGCCAGCGCACGCGAGGCGACCGCCATGCGATAGGCGAGCGAGATGCCCTGCTTCATCGTTCCAACTCAGTCAAAGAATATAAACGCGCATGATAAGCATTCTTATCTGCATTGTCTCCCCTGGATGTACGACAAGAGATGCACAGTTGTCAAAACATTGGAAGATATGTCGCAAAGTCAGCAAATACTGGCGCAATGTGTTGATCCAGGCTTGCCGCTGTTCGCACAGTTTTTGGAGATAAGTTCTGCAATGCAGAACCATGATTCCGCTCAGCGGTTGACACAGGTCAAAGGACGATGGGACGATGCCCCACATCGAATACCGGCGACTTTCACGCCGGAAGCCTCCCCCGGAGACCTCATGCGCAGTACCGCCGTATCCACGGTGGGCGCGGCCCAGCCAGGCCGCGCGCCCGCCGCATCGCCACTCCTTTCCCAAGCCTTCCAGCCTGCTTTCGACCGCCTGCATCAGGCAATGGCACCGTGGGTGTCCAGCGACCCCGATCGCGTGGCGGTAACGGATGCGCATCGCGCCTTGCGCTATGCGGGCGATCTGGCGCGTATCGATGCCGATGGCGCCGTATCGATCGTTGGCCGCTTGAAGGAAATCATCATCTGCTCGGGGTTCAATGTGTATCCCGAGGAAGTCGAGCAGTCGATCAACGCGTTCCCCGCCGTGCTGCAGTCGGCCGTGGTCGGCCGCGCCGTGGAAGGTAACGAGGAAGTGATTGCCTTTATCGAAGTACGCGGCGGCATGACGCTGGATGAAGCCGCGTTGCGCGCGTTCCTGCGCGAACGTCTGTCGCCGTACAAGACTCCCGCCGAGATCCGCACGGTCACGCAATTGCCTGCGGCCCCCTCGGGCAAGATCCTCAAGGCGAAGCTGCGCGAACAGCTCGCGGCTGGCCAGGCATGAGCACCGGCATGGAAAACACTGCGAACGATATGCACGACATCGCCCCCGATACCGCAGCAGGCATGAGTGCCGCTGCCGAAAAGAAGGAAAGCCGCCGCAAGGAAGACCGCCATTTCGTCACCGCGCTGGCGCGCGGACTCGATGTGCTGGCATGCTTTCGCGCCTTCGACAGCGAACTGGGCAACGCGGAACTGGCCCAGCGCTGCGGCCTGCCGAAATCGACGATCTCGCGGCTTACGCACACGCTGACCGAACTTGGCTATCTGCAGGCGCTGGCGGACCCGGTGCGCTACCGCCTGGGCAGTTCCTCGCTGGCCCTGGCGCCAGCCGGGCAACAGGGCGCGGACGTACTGGCCGTGGCCAGGCCGTTCATGCAGGAACTGGCCAATCTGTCGCAGGGCGTGGCGTCGCTGATCGTGCGCGATCGCGGCCGCATGCTGATTTTCGAGAACTGCCAGTCCGAGAGCTACCTGACGTTGCGCGTGCCCGTGGGCAGCCGCGTGTCGGGGCTCAATACGGCCGCGGGCCGCGCCTATCTGCTGGCGCTGCCGCCGGCCGAGCAGCGGCAGGCCATTGCCGCCTTCCGCACGGACGACAAGCTCAGCGCGGCACAGGCCGAAGGTATCTTGTCGAATTGCCGCGACGAACAGCGTCGGCTCGGCTGTACCACGTCGTTCGGAGAATGGCTGCCCGATATCAACTCGATCGCGCTGGCGTTTCGCCCGGGTCCGTCATTGCCGCCGATGACGCTGAGCTGCAGCGGCCCCAACGCGGTGGTACCGCCCGCGCACCTGGTCGATAAGGTACGGCCGCTGCTGCGCGATCACATTCGAAGGATCGAAGCCGCATTCGGCGTCGCGGCCTGAGCCGGTCAGAGCAGCCTGTCGTCGTCCGGAGGATCGACATGACGATCCGGACGCTTGTGCGTGAGCTGGTCGTCAAAGCGCGCATGCAGGCTGTTCTCCAGCTTTCCGCCCAGCCGCAACAGCAGCAGACCGAGTGCCAGCGATACCAGCACCACCGCGTAGTAGCCCGCCCCGGCCGCCGCGCCAAGGATAGCCGCCAGCCAGATCCCGGCTGCCGTGGTGAGCCCCTGCGGCCGGTCACTGGCGCCATGCCGTGCAATCACCCCCACCCCCAGGAAACCGACGCCGGTCAGCAGCCCCTGCAGCACCCGTGACATCGCATCGGGGGGATGCCCGTTCAGCGTCACCACGCACACCGCCGTGGCGGCCCCCAGCGATACCAGGCCCAGCGTACGCATGCCGGCCGCCTTGCCATGCAGGTTGCGGTCCAGGCCGATGACGGCGCCAACGATCAGGCCGCCCAGCAGGCGCAGGAAGAGTTCGAGCGAGAATTGGTCCATGTGCGCTAGCTTAGCGCGGCGCGCACCGACTTGACAGCAGCGCGATGGCCGCGATTGCCGTAGGATGCGGTTTCCAATCCATCCATCCGAATGGTCTCCTCCATGCCCCATCTCGTCATCGAACTCACGGAAAACACGCGCCTGACCTGTTCGCAGGAGGAACTGCTGGACGAAGCCAATGCCGCGCTGCTGTCGAGCGGCCAGTTCCAGGAACCCGACATCAAGTCGCGCTGCATCACGCTGACCACCTACCGCCAGGGTACCGAGCAGGCCGACCGCGCGTTCGTGCATGCGACGCTGACGATCCTGGACGGACGCGACCAGGCCGTGCGCAAGCAACTGGGCCAGCTGGTGGCCAATGCAATCGGGGAAATGGTGCGCCCGGGCGCACCGGGGCAAAGTGTGCAGGTGACGGTCAACGTCGTCGAAATGGAGCGCGCGACGTTCGCCAAGCAGGTCATCGGCGGCTGAAGCGCCGCATGCATCCGTCATCTGAAACGCCCCTCGCCCGAATCCGGGCAAGGAGGGGCGCCGACCAGCGGATCGAACCGCTCAGGTCACCGGCGCCGGATTGAACAGCGCCAGCGAGTTGTACAGGCCATGGTGTTCCGCCCAGGTCTTCTTGCGGCCACTGGCCACCTCGATCATCAGGTGGAACAGCTCCCAGCCCACGTCCTCGATGGTGGCTTCGCCGGTGGCGATGCGGCCGGCGTTCACGTCCATCAGGTCATGCCAGCGGCGCGCGAGGTCGCTGCGCGTGGCCACCTTGATCACGGGCACCTCGGCCAGGCCGTACGGCGTGCCGCGGCCGGTCGTGAACACGTGCAGATTCATGCCGGCGGCCAGCTGCAGCGTGCCGCAGATGAAATCGCTGGCGGGCGTCGCCGTGTAGATCAGGCCACGCGTCCTGACCTTCTCGCCAGGCGACACCACACCCGAGATCGGCGCGCTGCCCGACTTGACGATCGACCCCATCGCCTTTTCCACGATGTTCGACAGGCCGCCCTTCTTGTTGCCCGGCGTCGTGTTGGCGCTGCGATCCACCCGGCCACGGTCCAGGTATTTGTCGTACCAGTCCATCTCGCGGATCATCGCCTCGGCCACTTCCGGCGTGGCGGCGCGCGAGGTCAGTTGATCGATGCCGTCGCGCACTTCGGTCACTTCGGAGAACATCACCGTGGCGCCGGCACGTACCAGCAGGTCCGTGGCAAAGCCGACGGCAGGGTTGGCCGTCACGCCCGAAAATGCATCGCTGCCGCCGCACTGCACGCCCACCACGAGCTCCGCTACGGGCACCGTTTCGCGCTTGCGGGCATTGAGCGTTGCAAGATGCGTCTCGGCCATGGTCATGATCGAGTCGATCATCGAGCCAAAGCCCACGTGCTTGTCGTCCTGCAGGCAGACCACGCCCACCTGCACTTCGCCGGCGCCGGTCTGAATCGGGATCGTACCCGGCGGCATCAGGCGCTCGGGCTGCAGCTTTTCGCAGCCCAGGCTCACCATCATGGCGGTGCCGCCGAAGTTCGGGTTCAGCGCGATATTGCGCAACGTGCGGATCGGCACGATGGCATCGGGCGCATCGATCGCCACGCCACAGCCGTAGGTATGCTCCAGGCCGATCACGTCATCGACGTTGGGATACTTCGGCAGCAGCTCGGCCTTGATGCGGCGCACCGCGTGCTCCACCACGCCCGACACGCACTGCACCGTGGTCGTGATGGCGAGGATATTGCGCGTGCCCACCGAGCCGTCCGGGTTGCGGAAGCCTTCGAACGTATAGCCTTCCAGCGGCGGCATCGGTTCCGGCACGCGCGTGCCGATCGGCAGGTCGGTCAGGCCCGGCGCCACCGGCATTTCGATCACGCGCTCATTGACCCAGCTGCCGCGCGGCAGGTCCTGCAGCGCATAGC
>OUNM010318610.1_pt1 | contig 18169 bp, 12 predicted proteins | sample 1769961 | NCBI WGS metagenome assembly OUNM01 (sample SAMEA3914820, study PRJEB12502) | metagenome | biome: forest; material: soil | place: USA | collected 2012-03-12 | depth 0.3 m
CCCTCAGCCTCCCCCAGCTCCCACCGAAACGACTCCCTCACCCGCTCCATCACCCCCCTAATCTCCTCGTCATCCGCCCGCGGATCCACAAACTCCACCTCCCTCCCCTTCCCTCCATCCTCACCACCACAACCCGAAGAACCAACAATCAAAAACGCCTCCTCCAACCCCCCACAACCCCTCATCAAACACACTTTCCCATAAACCTCCCAAGGCCTCCTCCGTTCCGCAGGCACGTAATCCACCGCCAGCCTCCTTACCGCGGCACCCAGCCCCGGCATCCGGCTCCCAAACAACACGCGCGCCCAGTCCGCATACCCCGCGCTGTCGACCGGCCGCGGGAGGTACAGCGTGTCCTGCACGGGGTGGTGGTAGATATACCTCCCCTCTGTCTGTTCCTCTTCCCCTTCCCCTTCCCCTGATGTTGGGGGTGAGGGGAGAGGGCAGCGGAGGTACAGACGGAGTCCTTCGGCGCGGGACTCGCGGGAGATGTGCAGGAGGACTGGCGGCGGGGTGGGGCTGTGGAAGGTGTCGTGTGGCTGGGAGAGGTAGGTCAGGGTGGTGACGCGGGGGTGGCAGGCGTGGCGGTAGATTTGGAGGCGGAGTTCGGGGGGGAGGTGGGGGAAGAGGGTGAATGAGGATGATGATTGGGTGGTGGGGGTCATGGTGGGAGTTGTTGTTGTTGTGGTTGTGGCTGTGGCGGTGGTTGTGCCGCCGAAAAGGGGCTGAGTGAGGCCAAGATACCTCACAGAACAGATATGATGGTTGTTTGGGGCGAGTTGGCTTGGCTTGGCTTGTGGAGGCTGGTGGACCTGGTCTGATGTGTATAAGTCGGTGCCAAGGCGTGACGTAGGGGATCGGCTTGGTCTTGGTCTTTTCGATTCCAACCTGGAACGCGCCGATTGGGAGCAGAAAATAACAACGCCCAAGGCATTTTAATCACGGTGCTGCGCGTGCAATAAGGGGCCCGGCGGGTGAAAAGCTTGACGTATTAGTGGGACCTGGTGATTTAGTGCTGCCGAGGCCAACTCGCTTCCTTCGAGGTCGCATTTAGGGCATTCCTCCGTTCGCTTGCGACGCCGGCAAGGGCAGCGATGACAGGGTCAAGACTCGAGTTTTCTGGTTCCGGGCTTGGAATGCCTGGGAGCCGCGAGACACGCATTTCGGTAGAAAATGCTTGATCGTAAGGGATGGCCATGTCCTTGTCCAGTACATCTTTTCTGTTCGGGGCTGCCCCGAGTCAGTTGGGCCTCAAAAGACAATGCCACCGGTCCCTCAGCCCAACGATCAGCACGTAATCGGCCACAGATTTCGGGTCCGGGCCCGGGCCGTGGTGCTGATGCCTCGTGCGTCCGGGAAGAACCGTCCCGCGGGGAACTGCCGGAATTGGGTGTCCCGACATCGTACGATGGATGCTCTACGCCCAAATTGCAGTCCCCATGACCACTAGCCGTCAGTATCATTAAAGTGTGGTGGCATCGCCGGTCCCTATCCTTCCACATAAGCCTGAGGTGAGGGGCCTGGGATTGCCGGGAACCAAAGGTCGCATGCTTGCAAAAGCTGGCGGCTGGTCCAGGCAGAAGAGGCAATGAATTGACAGGTAGAGAAAAAGATTGAGAAAAGAAGATGATGTTCTGAAAAGACCAGACCAGGGAAATGCAAAAACAAGGAGAGAGAAAAAACCGGACGACGATGTAAGGGAGAGAAAGGGTGAGAACGACGACTCGAGACAAACAGATTTCCATTTATTTCGCTGAAGGCATGTGTGTTCTGAACGGCAGCTCGCAGGAATGATGGAAAATAACAGCGTTAAAGCGACACGAGATAGAGACAATCTCTGAGATCAGTTCCTGTCTCGTCCTGCCCTACCAGGTAATCTTCCTGGCTGGCATTGACGCGTCGTACACGTGGAAGGTCCAGCTCGATGCTCGGTTCGGAGGGCGTCAAGACCTGCAAAGAGGCTACTGTAGTAGGTAGGTACCTGCTAAGTTTAGCACCCTCGTGGCTTTTGGAGAGGTGCAGCGCGGGGGTGTGGGTGGGGCATGATCGACGAAGTGGGGCTCAACTCCAACACCAGCCCCACCAAAGAATTTCAGGGACCGTTTTTGGGCTTGTTCAGCCTGGAAAGCCTGGAGCCTCTCGGCCTGCAGTGACCGACAGCACTTGCACACCCCCGGGCGGAGAATGTGGGCGACAAGAAGGATGGCTTCAAACAGGACCTTTACTTCGCCAGCGCTCTCGTTCGAGCTGGTTGCGCGGTGTTCGGTGAGTTGTTCAGACGTTGCCCTCCGTCTCGTCTCCCAGGTCTCGGGCCTCTCTCGCATCTGTTCCCGAATCTAACAACCTGTCGTGTGCTGCCAGGTAACTCGCGCCCGCGCATCCATCCTGACCCTGCCCCATGGCACCGTCAACCTCCCCATCTTCATGCCCGTGGCCACCCAGGCGTCACTCAAAGGCCTCACCCCCGAACAGCTCGAGAACACAGGCTGCCGCCTCTGCCTCAACAACACATACCACCTCGGCCTCAAACCCGGGCAGGAGGTGCTAGACGCCGTCGGCGGCGCCCACAAGCTGCAGGGATGGAACCGCAACATCCTGACAGATAGCGGCGGGTACGCGTCCCAATTCATCCCCCCTCTGCGCCCTCCGGCTAACTAACCGCCCAGCTCAGCTTCCAGATGGTCTCCCTGCTGAAGCTGGCCAACATCACCGAGGAGGGCGTGCGCTTCCTCTCCCCACACGACGGCAGCCCCATGCTGCTCACCCCGGAGCACTCGATGAGCCTGCAGAACTCGATCGGCTCCGACATCATGATGCAGCTCGACGACGTGCTGGTCACCACGTCGCCCGACGCGGCGCGCATGCGCGAGGCCATGGAGCGCAGCGTGCGCTGGCTGGACCGCTGCATCGCCGCGCACAAGAAGCCCGAGTCCCAGAACCTGTTCTGCATCATCCAGGGCGGCCTGGACCTCGACATGCGCCGCGAGTGCTGCCGCGAGATGCTGGCGCGGGACACGCCGGGCATTGCCATTGGTGGCCTGAGCGGCGGCGAGGCCAAGGACGACTTTTGCAAGGTCGTCGCCGCCTGCACCGAGCTGCTGCCGGACCTCAAGCCGCGCTACGTCATGGGCATCGGGTACCCGGAGGACTTGGTTGTCAGCACGGCGCTGGGGGCCGACATGTACGACTGCGTGTGGCCGACGCGGACGGCGCGGTTCGGCAACGCCATCACCAAGCACGGCGTGCTCAACATGAAGCGGGAGATGTACGCGGCCGACTACGGGCCGATCGAGGAGGGCTGCGGCTGCCAGTGCTGCCGGCCGATCGAGGAGGAGGGCGCCATGGGCATCACGCGGGCGTTTGTCCACCACAACGCCGCCAAGGAGACGGTCGCGGCGCATCTGCTGACGCTGCACAACGTGTGGTACCAGCTGGATCTGATGAGGCAGGCGAGAGAGGCCATCATCGCGGACCAGTTCCCGGCGTTTGTAAGGAGGTTCTTTGCGGACTTGTACCCGGAGAAGAGCAGCTACCCGTCGTGGGCCGTCGATGCCTTGCGGGGCGTCGGGATCGACTTGCTAGAAACATAGACATTCCACGCTCATCTGCGTCTACATTGTGAAGATGCTTGTTGACAGATGTGCTGTGGGCAATGGTTGGGCGTCGTCCCAGGTGTTGTTGACTCCAGGGTTAGGGTAAGTAGATCTCTAAGTTTGGGCTGCAGCTCAATTCAACCGAGCTCCGAATTTTGCAGCCCGCTCCGGCTGTGATCCCGACCGTCCAGTTCCACCGTCCGACGACTTGCAACCCACGGCAGGCCAGCTCTCTGGGGCCAATCCACAGTCACAATGGCGGCAAGGAACATGTCTCCCGGAGGCGCGCTCCTCCGGGCGTCCCGCATGTTCTCGCTGCCAGCACCGCTCCCTCCACCCCCGAACAACGACGCCTCCCACGGCTCCAGCTTCGCCTCCAACACGGCCACCCTCGCCTTTCCCACCCACCAGGCCGTCACCACGCTGACCGCCTCGCGCAAGCAGGGCGACTGGGGCTTCAAGCGCCCGCTGCCCCTCAAGACCACCACCAAGTCGTCGAACCCCATGATCCGTGTCAAGGCCGTCGACACGCTCGAGCAGATCACCGACTTTGGGAGTGCCACCGACCACGGCATCACCCTCCGAAAGTTCCAAGAGCTGGGAGTTCCCATGACCGCGCGTCAACCAGCCGGCAGGTCTGACAGGACCGACGAGGGCAGCACATCAAATCTGCCGCAGAAATCCGTGTTCGAGGAGGACCTGGACACCACCGACTTCAACCCGGACAAGCGCCGCCAGGCCATTGACAGGCGGTGGAAGTTCGACGGCCCCTGGCTCGCCGGCATGACGCAGGGCGAGTTCCGCAAATGGCTGGCTAAGGAAATCCGACCCAGGCGGCCCGAGTTCCGCGAGTTCCTCAAGAAGCAGCTGGCCAAAGAGATGCACACCGCGGCCGCGGCACGAGCCCTCGACAAGTCCGAGGACCAGCCCGCGCCCATCGACCCAAGCTCCGTGACAGAAGACCAGCTCATCGACTACCTGCGCAAGCTGCGCAACGACAACCAGGCGCTCTACGAAATGGTCGGCGAGTTCCTCGACTTGGCGCCGCTCGTGCCCCCAACCCCGGAGGCCCTGGGCCTTCCGAAGCCCGGCCACGAGATCGAATTCCGCGTCGCCAAGAACCCCTACGCCGACAAGGGCCCGCCCATCACCCACCCCTCCGCGGGTCTCTCCTACCTGCGCACCTCCATGTACATGGAGAACCACCCCGTCTACGGCCCGCAGAAGCTGCACGCGCCCGTCAACGCGCGCATCCTGCGGCCGCGGCGCATGGCGTCCGGCGCGCGGGCGCGGCTCGGCGTCGCGGGCTTCGTCGTCAACACGCCGCTGGGCGACACGGCGGCCAACGCCAAGAGCGGCGCCGACGTGCTGTACGACAAGCTCGACCCGTCCATCGAGGGCGGCGCCAAGGTCTACGTGCAGGCGCAGAGGGCGCACGTCGACTCGGACGGGCGCGTGACGCTGACCGTGGGGGACGTGTCCCAGCCGGAGGCTGTGCTCGTTGCGCAGGAGCTGCTGGGCGATGCCGAGTGCCTGGGCGTGCAGCCGGCGGAGGCGGATGTATACCGGGTTGAGACGAGGAATCAGATTCGGGAGAGGTTCAGGATGGCTGATGCGCCGGCCATGTCGAGTGCCCGGGACTATGGGGTTCGGGTGTAGGAGGCAGGAGGGGGTTTATGTAGATACGCTTGTGGTTAGAGGCTTGTAACAACACAGATTTGTACAACAATCATTGTGATGTGACTTTGAATGCCAGCATTCATTTCATCTCCCTCGACGACCTCGATGCCTTCAAATGGGTCTCTCGGCCAGGGGATGAGGGCCCACTTAATTCTTCAAGCGCTCTGGGCAGTCACCAGCCACCTTCCGCTGCCACATCCAAGCGGTGCTGTCAGCCACGACCCCAAGCTTGGCATGCCCTAACACAACCCCACAACCGCATTCCACCAAAAAAGTTGGCCTTCCCTCAGCGCCGCGACCTCGACGAAACCTCCCCCCGTCTCGAAATCTCCAGCTCAGCAACAACCAGCCAGCCAAACCGCCAAATCCGTCAAGATGGGTCGCGTTCGTACCAAGACTGTCAAGAAGTCCGCCAAGGTCATCATTGAGCGGTACTACCCCAAGCTGACGCTCGACTTCGAGACCAACAAGCGGGTGTGCGATGAGATTGCCATCATCGCCTCCAAGAGGCTGCGCAACAAGGTGCGTGTGTCTCTGTCCCTCTGGCGGGGCTCTGGGTAGTTGGAGACTGGAATTAACTTGTTTCGTTCAGATTGCCGGCTACACCACCCACTTGATGAAGCGCATCCAGCGCGGCCCCGTCCGCGGTATCTCCTTCAAGCTGCAGGAGGAGGAGCGTGAGCGCAAGGATCAATACGTCCCCGAGGTTTCGGCCCTCGACTTCTCCGAGGCCGGCCAGCTCGAGGTTGATGCCGAGACTAAGGACCTCCTCAAGCACCTTGGCGTACGTTTTTATCCCTATATAATTGGTGTACTTGAGGTCGCCTCTCTAACTCGTTCGCCGCACAGTTCGACTCGATCCCCGTCAACGTCACCGCCGTCACCCAGAACCCCCCCGTCGAGCGCGGCGGCAGGCGCTTCGGCGACCGCCCTCCTCGCCGCGACTAAGCGCGTCCTCTGCGACACGCTGGCTGGCTTCTTGGGCGGAAAAACAGGCGCAACCCTTCTTCTCACGACACGACACACGGATTACGGATGCGGGTTATGGCATAAAATGGGCATGGCTACACGGCGTCTATCTGGGAGGGGGTGAGAGCAGCGCGATAGATCCTCGACAAATGAGAGAGATCTGTTGCCCACACAAGGTGTCGCCGATTCCCTAGGGTAATTCCGGGGATGACGCTTGATCGCCAATTCCATGTCCTCTGCAGGCGTGGTGCGTGCCAGACACGCCGGACTGCTTTTGCTGTCCATCTAGATTTCCTCTTGTTGCAATGGGCAAGGGAAATCTTCAAGGTAGGGCTGGTGAATTTGTTTTCCCTCTCGGCCATGCTTTGTCCTGAACGCCCGAAATGCTGCCTTCTCTATGACTGTAACCTTCTTTTCCCGACCAAACGCCGTCTCCCGTAATTGTAAACGACTAAAACCGTAGCGTAAAAAACTCATCGTCATCGTCATCCTCCCCGCTCCCGGCATCCTCGCCGTTGAGCTTCTTAAACCCGGCGCCGCCCTCAAAACTCGGCTTGTACCCCTCCACCCTAAGAAAGGCATCCTCGTCCAGCTGCGCAGGAGGCTGCACCGGACCGTCGGCGACATCGCTCTCCCGGATGTTCACCTGGACCCTGCTCACGCCGCTGAACACGCCCGCCTTGGGGTCCCCGCGCTCCCCCGCCAGCGTCGTCGTCTTCCTCCTAGCCTCCTGCTTCTGCTTGTCGATCTCGAGCTGCGCCATCGCCTGCGCAAGCTTGGTCCTGTCGTCTTCAGAGCCGCGCATGCCAGGCGCCGCAGGCACCGCCTCCCTCTTCCCCGTTCCCTTCCCATTCGTACCGCTACCGCCCCCCTCATCCCAAAGCTCCAACTTCACCACCATCCCCCCGCTCCCACCAGGCGTCTCATCCCGCACATAACTAGGCCGGTCAAGCTGCACCTTGAGGTACATCCCGCGCCGCGCACACGCGTCCGAACACCACTTGTTCAGGTCCTCGGTCCGGGCGATCTGCCCCGACACGCTCGAGATTTTGAAGGGGCCTGCGTGGGAGCGGCAGGGGCGCGGGCAGAGCGCGTAGCCGCATTTGGAGAGGCAGTTGCGCTCTTCGATGAGGTCGAGGTATTCTTGGGGTTGGAATTGGGAGAGGTGCGTGAGGAGGAGGCGGGTGTCGGCTGGGAGGGGGTTGCTGGCGGGTTGGTTGCTGGTGGGGAGGCGGGAGAGGAGTTCAAAGGTTTCGAGGGGTGTTGGGGGTTTGAGCTCGGTGTCGCGGAGTTTTTGGAGGAGGAGGAGGCGGGCGGTGGTTTCTTGTTTGGCGAGGAGTTCGGCGCGGGTGAGGGGTTGTGGTGGTGGTGAGGGGGATGATGGTGGTTCGAGGGTGCTTGGTGGCGGGGGCGGTTTCTTGAGGATGCCTTTGGGTTGGGGCTGGGGGTGGGAGGTGGCCATTGTCGGCAGAGGCTGGGTCGTCTCTCTGCGTGGCTAGCCTTGTGGTGGTGGTGTTGTTTGGGATTTGGTGGTTTGGTGGTTGGTGTTTGGTGATGTCTGGCGTGTGGTGTGTGCACGCGACGAGGCGGGTTCGAGACTTTTCGATGGATGCGGGTGATGACCTCAGTGGCCGGAATCCCTGCAGTGGCTTTGGCAACGCAAAGCAGCGCACGGCAGCCTCTGGTTGGCCAGCCGTGGCGAGGCTGACTCCACCTCGTGGAATTTGGGGAGGGGTTGCTCACCCCACCTCTCCACTCGAACCAGGCAGCTCCAGGCATTTCCCGGAGAAGGGAGAGGGAGAGGAAGGAAGTGAGGGCATGCAACAGATCAGCAAACCCGCAAATCCTCCAAATCCCAAGCCACCTCCTGAGGTCCGGGTGAATTGCTGCCTGACAGTATCTGACACGGGGCTACGCGCAAGCCTTCAGTTGCTTCATCAGTGCAACGCGGTTGTGCGGTTGCAGTGTGGTTGCAGTGGGTGCAGCGGTTCATGCGTTGACGTCGCAGATCATAGCTCTGCAGGGCCGTTCTTGGCCAGCACTGGGCAGGCCCGGCACAGGCCCAGCAAAGGCCGTCTTCGATTGGCCCTCGCCGGATTTGCCCGCTGCCCACCCGCTGCCAGAGCTGCCAGTGCTGCCCACCCAGTGCCAGAGCTGCCAACCCCTCGCCCACCCACCCCGAGTCCCCGACTGCTGGCCAAGCCGCGCCAGCCCGCACCAGTCCGCACCAGCACCAGCCAGGGACTACGCCCTTGGTAGAATCACAGCCGACTCCCGTCACCGTTTGAGATTTTGGGCCATCTCTCCGCCCGACTCTCGCCAGTCTCCATCGCCGTGCGGGACTCTGTTTACTCTCCGTCCGTCCCCGCGCTGCCTGAGCAACCCACCCGTGCTCCCTCCGCGAGACGAGAGACTTGGCCTCGAAGCTCGAGCTCTCCGAACCCCGCAACGCCACGCCACGCCTTAGCTTCCACCTCGCCTCGACTCCTGTCCGCCTGCACACCAGTCCACCACACCACGTCCGCTGCTGGCCTCGAGCCGCGTCACCATGTCCTTCAAGGTCAAGGCCCTGTTCGACTATGCCTCGGGCCACGATGACGACCTCGGCTTCTCCATCGGCCAGATCATTACCGTCACGGACCAGGAGGACGACGACTGGTATGGCGGGGAATATCTGGACGAGTCCGGCACCAAGCAGGAGGGCATCTTCCCCCGGAACTTCGTTGAGAAATACGAACCCACCGCACCACCTCGTCCGACGAGGACTCGCACCAAGAAGGAGCCCGAACCTGCTCCGGCCCCGGCTCCCGAGCCTGCTGCCGCGGCCGCCACGCCCGAGTCTCCTGAGCATGCCACGCAGGTAGCCGATGACACTCCCGAGCCCGTGGCTGCCCCTTCGCCTACCGAGACCTTCTCTGCACCCCCGCCGGTCCCGGCACCCGCCGCCGAACCTATTGCGCCGAAGCCGGTGAAGCCGGTGCAAGCTCCTGCTCTTGCTCCTGCCCCCGCACCTCCGCCGGCCCCACAGCCCGTCGAGGTCCCGTCCGTGACCTCGCCGCCCGTCCCCAAGCCCGCTCCCAAGCCCAGCGGGCCACCTCCTGTGTCCGAGAAGCCGAGTAGCAACTCGTTCAAGGACCGCATCGCCGCATTCAACAAGGCCGCCGCCCCGCCGGTCGCTCCCTTCAAGCCGAGCAACCTCAGCTCGGGTGGCTCCGGATTCATCAAAAAGCCCTTCGTCGCGCCTCCGCCCAGCAGGAATGCCTTCGTCCCGCAGCCCACTCAAGCCCCCGTCGCAAGAATTTACCGCCGAGAGGAGGATCCCGATATTAAAGAGCAGGAGGCCGAGGTCATCGAAAATGCCAGCAAGGCGGGGCTTGTCCCCTCCACCTCTACAAACGAAGGCGAGGCGGACGAGGACCAGCCCAAGCCACTCAGCCTGAAAGAGCGCCTGGCTCTGCTGCAGAAACAGCAGATGGAGACGGCCGCCCGCCATGCTGAGGCTGCCTCCAAGAAGGAGAAGCCCAAGCGGCCGCCCAAGAAGCGCGTCGACAGCCAGGACACCATCGAAGGTGAACCGGCCGAGCGCGCCGAGGAGACAAGCAGGACCTCGACCGACGAGGCGCCCCCTCCCCGTATCGCTCACCCTCCCCGCCGCAGGTCCTCCAAGGGTGTCGAGCCCCGTGACGGTAACGAGGCCGACATGTCCGGGGCCGGCGAGACAACCGAGGGACAGGAGGATCTCACGGAAAAGGAAGACAGCGACGGAAGGCCCAGACACGTTGCCACCGTCTCCAAACAGGAGGATAGCGACCAGAATGAGGAAGAGGACGAAGAGGAGGAGGACGAGGACGATATCGACCCCGAGGTCCGGCGCAGAGAGGAGTTGCGCGCCAGGATGGCCAAAATGTCGGGCGGCATGATGATGCCCGGCATGGCGATGCCTCTCTTCGGCGCTCCTGCCCCGCCGTTGCCCAAGAAGAAGAAGGCTGCTCCTCCAGAGCAGCGAGCAGAAGCGGCCGAGGAGCCCGTCTCGCCCGTTGCAAGGGCAGCCCCTGTCCCACTCCCTGGCCTGATGCGGCCTCCGCCTCCGCCGGAGCCAAAGCATGCAGAGCCGGAGGAAGAGGAGGAGGAGGAGCCCCATTCCAAGACCCCGCATCAGGAGCCCGCTCTCCCTGGTATGTTTGTCGAATGGACATTGGTGAATTGCACGTGCTGACCATTGCAGTCCCCGTTCCCGAGCACGGAGCGCCTCCTCCTATTCCTGGTGGAAGACCGGCTCCGCCACCAGTTCCTGCAGAGTGTGAGTACCCCGCGTCACGCGTTTCGCGCCGCGGAACGTTGTCGCTAACTTTGCAAAGCACGTCCGCCACCATTGCCTCCGTCTGCGTCTGCGATCAAGTCCCCGAGCGAAGGGTCCGTCTCAGATGACGAGCTCTCGGAGCTGCCTAACGAGTATGACGCTCCAAAGAGGGAGTTGGCCCAGGCCACCAGAGCGCCGCCGCCGCTTCCGCCCATTTCTGCCATTCCGCCGCCGATTCCTACATCGCCGCGTGTGTCGCACGACCGCCGCTCGTCTTACATCGAAGAGACCTCTCCCACCTCCCCACGTGACTCTACGCCGAGCAAGCGTACCAGCAGGCCGCCGCCGCCAATCCCGAGCTCCCCTCCGGCGCCTCCGCCTGCGCAGTCGAGGCCGCCTCCTCCGCCGCCATCGGCTGCGCCGCCCATACGCCGAGTCTCAACTGGCGACTCCAAGCTCCCACCGCCCATCCCCGTGATGCGGAGGGACAGCGACGAGGGCGATGAGGAGGTCACCGAGTACGAAGGCGACTACGACACAGACATCGCGTCTTCTGTTCCTCACAGGGATGCATTGAAAGCCCACCAGCGTGAGCCGAGCTTCGAGGAAGTGATGGCTCCTCGAACTTCAGGCATCGAGGCGCCTCCTCCGCCTATTCCCATGGCGGCACCCCCGAGAGCTGGCCCCCCGCCTATTCCGAGCCAGCCGCCACCGCCACCTCGGAAATCCGTGGACGTGCCTCGGGCGGCTCCTCCTCCTCCTCCTCCGGCCGCCAAGGAGACGCCTCGATATGATGACGAGTATGACCCGTATAATTACGCCGCGCCCTCCCCGAGTGTTCAAACCAGGCCCTCATTCTCGATTCCCCTACCCTCACCGCACTTGAGGCAGCATGAGGAGTCGTTTTCCCAGGAGCCCTCATACGGCCAAGCCACGAGGTCTCCCCCTCCCCCGCCGCCACCTGGCCGGGCACCCACGAGGCAGTCGGTGGATCTGCAGCGTCCGAGCGCTGGACGCCGGTCCATGGACGTCGCGCGCCCGTCAATGGAGTCGGGATTCGTTGCCAACGACATCGACCTCGCCAACCAGTCGGGCTGGTGGCTCCAGCCCAACGGCCTCCCTCCCCAGCTCCACGGACGCAAAGATATCTTCTTTGAGTCCGAGGAGTCGAGCTCCGCCGACCCGCACCAAGGCGGCAAGACCATCATCACTCGCGACATCTACGTCCTCTTCCAAGACTACTCCCAAACCGTCATCACCGTTCGCTTCAACCCGCGCGACGCCGCCGACGTCCAGCTCGAGCAGCGCCACGAGCAACCCCCGCGGGCCCTGCGCCAGGACCAGCTCGAGCAAAGCTACGAGCGGTTTGGCCGCGCCATAGGCGAAGCCGTGGCTTCCAAGAACAACACGGTTGTTGGCGACGGCACCCCGCACGCCCTCGTCTACGAGCTCCTCCGCCCCTTCAAGGACGCACTCCTCCCCATCGGCACCCGCGCCTACGGCGCCCTGGTGTACAGCAATCTCGCCAACGCCAGCACGACGCAGAACGACGAGATCCGCCCCGGCGACATCATCAGCATCCGCAACGCCAAGTTCCAGGGCAAGCACGGCGCCATGCACGCAAAGTACTCGATGGAGGTCGGCAAGCCGGACCACGTGGCTGTCGTGTCGGAGTGGGACGGCACCAAGAAGAAGGTGCGTGCCTGGGAGCAGGGCCGCGAGAGCAAGAAGGTCAAGGTCGAGTCGTTCAAGCTGGATGACCTGCGCTCGGGCGAGGTCAAGATCTGGAGGGTCATGCCCAGGAGCTGGATCGGGTGGGAGTCGGGTGCGGGCGGGAATGGAGGGAACTAGGAAACCCTGCTGGGGCTGCAGATGAGGGATGTGAAGGGGCTCGGGGTCGCGGGAGAGATGGTTGGGGTGTTGGTGAGGGTCGCGATGGGGGTTGGAGTGACGCAAGGGGAGGTGTATTGAAGTTTGTGATAGTGTGTGTTTGGGTTGAGGGGGTTATCATCAGAAGGCAAGGCAGAGCATCCACCAGTCGAGTTTTGATCATACATACACCCACACACACCCGTCAACAACGGTGTTTGTTTATCTAGTTAGTTGTTGCATCATCTTGTATCCGTACTGCTCTTTACACTTCCCAGCAAGTTGCATCCACCCATCCGGCCTCATCATCGTCTGTCAATTGCCCCTTGCCATTGGATACACCACAAACACCGGTTCAGGGGCTTCCCGCCCGGTCACATGGTCTCTTAAACCTCTGGCATTCTTCTGCACTTTGGTCACGTTGCCCCCTGTTTTTTCATTGGCACCTAGGAAACCCGACCTCACACCGATTGAATCCAATGGCTAACATTCCGCCGACCCAGACCCAGATCCAGACCCAAGAGCCAGTTGCAGGTGCAGGTTCGGGCAGACACGCGCTATCACTGCATGGATGCCCTTCATGCATACATGCAGCCCAACGTCCGGCCGCCCGTCTGAACTCTGGTCTTGGTACGACACGACTGTATGCAGGAATCCTGGAGGGATATTGCTGCAGCTACTTGCTTGTCTTGTGCATTGCATATTTCGCTGCCAGGGCCCGGATTGGACTTTCCTGTCCGCCTTGCTTTGCACGATGGTCGGGACAAAGAAGAGTGAAACGGAGGAAGTCACCTCCTCCTGGAAGGGAGGTGACTTTCCGAGCTCGGCACGGTCATGGTCAAGTCGACTACGTAGAGGTGGCATCCTACAGGATGTACCTACATTTGCCTCCTTAACTACCTCCACAATCACCGACTTACACCCTTCATCCCCATCCAGAGCAGCATCATCTGGCCAGCAACTGAACCCAAACAACAAGAAACACACCCCACACACGTGGGCAGCGCACGACGAAACGATAGGACAGCCAAACCCAAGACAAACCCCAAGAAACAACACGGGATAGGATGGCGGAAGTGGATATGCCCCATCATCCCATCCCGTCCTGCACTGCACTGCACTGCCCGCCGCACCCGCGCGGCTGTATGTACACACATACATACACATTCTGTACATAACACAGCCCACCGATCGCGCAGCGCAGCAGGATGCAGTGCAGTGCAGCATACATCTGGAAAATGTTTCTCCTCATCTACTGGCCTGCGGCATCGGCCCCACAGAACCGAGAGGGAAGCTCACACGAGCGTGTCTCATCTCACATCCCCGCCGCCCCCAACTTTGACTCAGGCCCTGTGGGTGCGGTTGGATGATGCGACCCCGATGGATGCCCCAGGTTTCTTTTCTTGTTTGGGATTGTGTGTGGAGAGGGTGGCGGGGGCGGGGTGGTTGAGACACAAGATGGGGCGTGTGGGATGGATGGATGTGGGTGGATGGACTGTGTTGATGTTGGTTTGTATGGATGACTGTGTAGAGCTGGGTTCTGGATGTCTGGAGAGAAAAGAGATGTTAGTTGGGCAGATGAAACGCGGAATGGCTGTTGTTGGTGTTGATACGCTCTGCGTAAACGGGCAGAGTGGTCAAGAACCTCCTGACGGAAACTGCACCGCGACGGCTTGACCTCATGTGTGTATCCAACTTCATCGACTGCTCATCAACAGCGGCTTGCTTCCTCGCCTCTCAAGACCCGCAACACGGGATGACCGCGCGCACCTTGATGTCCCCTTCGCCTCCGAGACATCAACCCCGATGCCGGATCAGCCGATATCGAGCTTACCCCTTCGATTCAGACAGGTGACTAAACGCTCCCATCCCCATCTCAGACAGTCCAACCTCACCAGAACCACTCTTCACCCACCGCGGGGCCCTGAATCATCCCACAACCCACCAGCCCTCCCGCCGCCACCACCCCAGCCGCGCCGAGCCGGCCAGCCCCAAAACACCATCCATCCCAGAAACAAGACAGACGATGGGGGTCAAATTCCCCGCCAGAAAAGGCTCTCCGCAGGCAGCAGTCACCAATAACCTCCCAGCACCCACTCCGGCGATGAAACTCCGAGGTCCAATAAAAGAAGTCGCGCATGCAGAAGACTGCAAGCAGGCAGATCCCCCAGACAACTTCCGCTCGCACGGTTGCGTCTGCGTCTGCGTCTGCGTCCGCGCTCAACGGTTTCGAGGCAAGCCTGGATGAGTGGTGGTCGTCAGACGAATAGCCTGGTTTGACACCAGCGTGGTGCTGATGTCATGCAGTTGCCGTCCATCCATCCACCCATCCGCCCACTCATCCATCCACTCATCCATTCGCTCATCCATCCACTCATCCATCCCTGATGAGGAAACCGAGCCCTTGGGGGACGGTGGTTGGGGGTGGAAGGGTGGATGCCGGCAGCTCTTGCTGAACCGAGCCATCGGGGATGGTGGTTGGCGAGGTTGGGTAGTGGTGGTGCGAGCATGGATGTATGGATGGATGAATGGATATCATCAACCTGCAAATCAGATGTTGCCAGTTGTTGACGCCTCTGCACCTTGTGCCAGCCAACGGAGCCCAACCACTTGCCTTGCAAGGGGCGCTCCCTGAGCCGCGGGATGTAGAGTAGTACTCCTGATAAGCGCGCTGTCCGGGAGAGCAAACGGGTTGACTCAGGTCTCTAAGCGCTTGACAAACAACATCACCGACTCGGGATTAAGAACTTCAGTCAAGTGGGAACGAGGCGTAGAAGGAGGCGTGGAAACTTCCATGTCTCAATGCGTACGGATGGCTGCTGAGACAGTAGACAGGGTGAAGAGGGCTTGATAGTGGAAGCAGACGAGATCCGCGGCAGGTCCCAACTACCAAATGAAGAGCATTCAAGCCACCCATGATCACAGACAGTTGAAACGTCAAGAATGGTGTTACAAGTCCCGGGCTGCGGGATGCATTGTTGTCCCGAGGTACCAGGGCGACGCTCATCCGAAGACCGGCGCCGAGGAGGAACAGCCGTGGATGGCCGGCGACCCCAAGCTTCCGATCTGCCCTGCTCTTGTCCATGATAGGCTGCTGAGACTCTTCGCACGCCTGCTGCCCGACAGAAGGATCAAAGGACGATGGGTGGGTCGGTAGACAGATGGGGTGGCATCTCCAGTCGCGTGCGTCAGACGCAGTCGAGGACCGAAGGCCGGGCTGTGTGCAGCTTGGGCTGAAGACCAGGCGCACGGCGACGGAAGCGCAAACATCAGCTAGGTCTTGATGCAAAGACCGGGCTTGCGGCTGGTGTGCAAGCGCTGCTGGGAGCTTCGAGCCGGTTCCTCGCCTGGTCCCGAATTAGACGGTGTGTCTCCGCCCCGTCACGGCGATCGGCGAAGTCAGAAGTGTCGGGACAGGGCCGTCACGTCACCTGAGCAACAGCGGATGGCGACGGGGACGTCTCCTGATACCGGCTGGTCAAGTGAGACGATGAGCAGATCGACTCGCAATGGAACATCCTCGGGAGCCACCGCCCGGCATGGAGGGTGGTTGAGACACTCCGACTCCAGATCCGATCGGGCTGCCTTTCCTAGCCCGAGATTCAAGGCAGAGAGCGCGGAGCGTCTCCCGTGTCTTGTGCATCCCCGTCGACGACTTCGAGAACTCGACGAGGGACGAATGGCGCGAGAGGTCGGACACGTGCTTGGCTGACCCGGGTTGCCGTGGTGGACCGACGACAGCGAATGAACGCTTGACACAAGTCAACATTGCATGGCCACGCAGGAATGGTTGCAGTAGCGAACAGTCCGTCTCCTGAATTTGGAAAAACGCCCATATGTGCCAAGATGCAAACAGATGGCCCGGTCTTCAGGTTTCGTGCGCTCTTCAATTAGGATTAGGGTGATGACTTGGCCAACTCGGCTCGAGGTTGGGCTCGGGAACTGTCACCTCGTGAGGCCAGGCGAGGATCTTGGAACCAAGGGGCACATGCTCCGGGAATAGTTACGTGTGGTGCTGGACTTCAATGACCGAGGCTTGGACTTTGAGGACTTCTCGGGGTTTTCGGTGGTTCAAACCGGACTGCGAACAAAGGGAAAGCCGTGCAAGCGTCGAGTACTTACTAGTGCCCCGAACCCTCATTGCGCGACTCGTGAAACGCAGCAATGTTGGGGGACGGCTTCACAAACTTGACAAGCGCCTGGTCGATTGGCTGGTGAGATCCTGCCTCGGACAGCCTACCCCACGATCTGCCGGCAGCCAATGATGCCGCTCCTCCTGTGCAGCCTCAGTTCGAGGCCGGCGTGGCATGGCAGTGGGTAGCGTTGGGCATCCAAGCATCGAAGCTGCGGGTGGAAATAGGCCCTAAAATTGGCACTGGGCCTTGCCATGCCACTGATCGGAGTGCCACGTACAGCATCGGTAGGCAGGGTCTGGCTGCGAACGCCCTGCATTTCTGAGCCTGAGAGGCCACATCCCGGCTTTAGGTACTGCCATACTGCCAGGACACACAGCATGTCCCGATCTGGGCTGGGATAACGCTGCGCGTGCGTGCCGCGGTCAGCGAAGGCGAGAGAGTCATCGATCGGGCCGGCAGATGAGACGTTGGTGACCGTGGTGTCCACGGCATTCGAAGGACAGCAAGACCGGACGGAGCAGCGATGGCTGCCGCGGCAGTTGTGCCGCGTGTTCGGGAAGACGAGCCACCGGCATTGTGCGGTATTCTGGGACATGTGCTTCTGTGCTGTGCGTACGGTGCGGACAACCGAGGACAGGAAAACGTTGATGGATCGAGGTTTGGGTTTCCAGAGCTTGGCCGTGGCTTTGCGGCATTGGCCGAAGGTGGGATGGAAATGGCAGCGCCAGAAAGAATTTTCACCTTTCTCACAGCAGTCATTGCCAGCCCACTGCTCACTGCTCACTGCATGGCAGCGTCAGGTCAGATGTGGCTGCGGCCATTGGAGGGCGTCCTCCGAACAGCGGAAAGATGGAGGTGGGATGTTGAGATTTTCAAGTGGGCTCACCCTCCATTACGGGGGACCGAGTACAGCAGCACCAACATCGCAGTTGCAGGTTTTCCAGGCTGTTGGCCGCAGCAGGCAGCTGTGGCGATGGCATGTTCCTGCCACGCTCGGGGAAAGTACCTTTGGCTGACCCCCACGCGCAGAGTGACTTCTGCGACCCCAACGACGGCGGGACCCACACCCTCGCCAGCCCGCGACTTCCCAATCAGTCGAGGCTGTGAGGGGGGGGGGCCAATCAGAGCGACCGTCCTCGGGCCCGAATTTTCAGCCAATTAGTGGTGTCAGGCAGGCACGGAAACCTCTGCGACCCTGCACCGTCCAGTGGAAAAGCGCGCTGCCACTGCGCTGCGACGGTCGGCGACGGTCGGCCTCGACGTGAATGGCTGATTTTCCGGCCCCTCCCATTCGAGTATCCAGCGTGGCGCGCCACGAATGCAGCTTGGCCGGCGCCGATGGCCGCGGGGGCGGGAAGCGGCCAGATCCACGGCGGGTGGTACCTCTGTACCATCGTACCAGGTTCATGAACTGCCTCGATCCATGGAAATCCGAAATATCCCAAATCCCGCGTGGAGAGAGAGGAGCCAGAGGATCACATCCCACCAGCTCACAGCTCACAGCACATAGTACACATCCCACCATCCCATCCCACCTGTTCACCCGCTCCGGAGACGCTTGACTCGTCACAACGCACAGCCAGAACGGCCAGAACGGCCAGAACAACCAGCAGAACACACCA
>OUNM010468666.1_pt1 | contig 18160 bp, 16 predicted proteins | sample 1769961 | NCBI WGS metagenome assembly OUNM01 (sample SAMEA3914820, study PRJEB12502) | metagenome | biome: forest; material: soil | place: USA | collected 2012-03-12 | depth 0.3 m
GTGTTTGGACAGGTGGGGAGGGGGGGTTTGATCTTGCGGGGATGGTTGGGTTTTTGGGGGTTAGTGGGGGGAGTTTGTGGTTTGGGAGGGGATGGGGTGCGGGTGCGGGAGGGGGGTGGCATTGGCGGCAGTGGGTTGTTAATTGTGTTGTTTGGGGGTGGGCGGTTAGGGGTGAGTGTGTTCCCTTCTTTTGTTTCTTTTGGTGGGAGTGGCTTGGTGATGGTGTGGTCCGTTGTTGTTTGCGTGTGCTGACGGGACAGTCGGATTGTACACGACGCTTCGGACGTGGTACTACGGCGGCGACTCGCGGTTCGACGGCATCCGGGGCAATCCGTGGCGGATGGCGCGGGCGTTTGTCCTGCAGGGCATCTGGGTCACCGTGTGCACGCTGCCCGTCGTGGCCTTGAACACGGTGCCGGGCGAAGCGGTTGTGAATCCCGGCTGGGCTGGCACCAACACCGATCCCGAGTGGCTGCTGGGCATGGCCTGGTTCTGGCTCGGCCTCTGGGGGTTTGTGAGGGGGCAGGTTCTCGAGCTCATCGCGGACTGGCAGCTGGCGCGGTGGCGCTGGGAGAGGGACCACGGAGAGCACGGCGAGGTGTTCTGTGGCAGGGGGCTCTGGAGCAAGAGGTGAGTCTGCTCTGAGACGCTTGGACGACGGTGAAGCTGACGAGCGGTGGGCAGCCGGCACCCCAACTACTACGGCGAGTTCCTGATCTGGCTGGGCATTACGATGGCGTGCAGCTCCATCGTCTCGACCTCGGCGGCTCGGCACGCGACGGGCATGGGACGGCTGACGGCGCTTGTGGTGTGCTACGTCACCCCGTGGTTTGTCTTCAAGATGCTGAGGCACATCAGCATTGCGTTGATCGAGAACAAGCATGACTCCCTCTACATGTATCGGCGCGACTATCGGACTTGGAGGAGGTCGCTGACGTTCCGACTCTGGATCGACTCTGGACGGGGCTGGCTGTGGGCGTTGGAGGAGTAGGAGGGCATATCAGGGGCACACGCGACTTGGCCGTTCGGAGCGACGGGCATGTGTATATTAGGATCCGAGCGGATCGAAAGCAGCGACCGGCATGCATGTCTAGCTCTGCTCCGCCACCGGGCGAGGACGTGATGGTTGAGCCGAAACGGGAGTTAGCAGTGCAGTTTGAGATAACCGATATTATGACTGGGTGCCGGCACTGCTTAGTGGATGGTGTAGTACTGCGTGTGTTAACATGGAACGGAGTGCAAGGGTGGCTGGCGTGCGTACAAGGCGCCATTCCTTCCCGACTGCTGCGTTTCATCGTGGGCTGCCGCCGCGGGAGTGCGCTTAGACAGACGCCGCGTCTCACTGTGTAGGAGACCCAGGTGGAAGAGAATGAGCCTCGTTGGGCTCCGAATCTGGGTCTGATCGGGCTTCCCCGGAGAAGGGCTGGTCGGGACTCGGCGGATTTTGTTCGGATGAGTCTGGGGCGACGAGGTCGCTCATAGCACTGGCCCTCCATCGGAACCACCAGTTGACGGAGGCGTTCACACTTCCTGTTGAACCAGGCCCTTTGCTCCTGACGGAGTGCCACCAGCCTTTCGGAATGTATGCCACATCGCCGGGATGCACCCGAAACTGGAACAACCCCATCTGGTGCATTATCTTTTCGGGGTAGTACGACCAGACAGCATCCACAAAGGCCTGCCGCTCGGCACCCTGCATGATCTCGTTGCCTCTGATATTGGGGGTGGACGACGTGCCGAGTCTTTGCATCACGTCGGCAAACAGCTGCCGACCGCGAGCCGGCTCCATGAGCCTGATCTCCTTGGTGCCGCAGACCTGGTAGAACAGATTCGGGTTGGGATCGCGGTGCCACGGAGTGAAGGTGGGCTCTAGGCCGAGCCAGAGGCTGGTGTTGTAAACGTCGGCCGAGGCGAGTAGGCACTCTGGAGTGGGCACGTCGAGCTGGACCTGCCCGGGCAGGTCTGCCAGCGGCATCTGAGCAATATAGAGCTGATGGAGGCGCTTCTCACGAGGCGCGTGCAAGTTGTATCGCGCGGCTGCGAAGAGGAGGGACAGAGGAGCGTCGAAGCGGACGAACTCGGTCGTGACCACGCCCTCGCGGAGCTCCTCAAAGTTCAGCAGCTGCCCAAGCAGCGCAGCGAGGTGGCGATGCATGAACATTACTTTCTTGAGCCACTTTCGAAACGCCACGAGGCTCCGCGCCGCACCAACTGCAGCGTCCCCCGTCCCCAGGTACAGTTCGAACGGGACAATGTGGGCCTGGTGGACTCCCAAGAACGAGAGATCACGCTTCATGGCCACCTTGTCGGGACTCCCGAACCAGCCCTTCAACTGGACGAGGGGGGGGACCGCTGCGCGCGAGGGTTCCAAGGTCATGGGTTGGATGGGCTGGAGGGGCTGGAGGGGCTGGATGGGCTTCATGGGTGGGCGCCGGAAGAGGAATGCATTCTGGGTCTTTCTCGCCGTCATGCAGCGGAACTCGTCAGCAGTCACGGCGTGTCTGACGCGGACGAGGGTGTTGCCATCGGATTTGCTGAGGACGGGGAGCCATTCGGGCCATCCGGGGGGTCGCGGCGGATAGATACCGACCAGTGGCGGGCGCGGTGGCATTCCGGGAAGCTTGTCTCTTTCTTTCTGCTTCTTTTTGCTTTCTTTTATTTTTCTTCGATTTTCCTCCTTCTTGTTTTATTTTCTGGTGGTTGGAACCGTGGAAGGCGAGGCTGCTGGGTTGGCTAGGCATCACCTGCAGCACTGAATGGCTTGGACCACGGTTCACGCGACCGCACGTGATGGCGCCAAGTCCTGAAAATTGAAGCATGGCGGGGCTGGACGGGCTGCAGTGCACAGACCAGGGCGCCCACAGCGCACGGCAGAAATGAGGCACGCACCCCGGGCAAGCAGGCAAGCCAGCAGCAGCCAGGCGAGCCAGGCAGGGCCGCAGCGCAGGGCCGGACATGGCGGGCACGCCAACCACATCCACATCCACGGGCATCCACATCCACATCCAATCCACATCCACATCCACGATCCACTGCAAGACCCTCGCGAGCAAACCATCCACAGGACCACCACCAGTCCACCACCAGTCCACCAGACCAGTCCGCTGGCGCCACACCTCCAAATCTTGATGCGCGCTTGATCATGCCAGCATCATAGGACAAGCGACCCACCCGACGGCCGACCATCCCATCCGCACCCCTCACGTCGAGCCGGCCACCCCCTCCAAACCCCGACCCGACCACCCCCCACTACGGTACCCAGCACCACCACCCCGCGCCCGTCCTGCTCCCCACGGCCCGCCGCCACGCCACCATGTCGACCTCCTCGGGAACCCCAGAATCGTGGATCTCGTCCTTCTGCTCCCTGCTCGGCCACGAGTATTTCGCCGAGGTGTCCGAGGACTTCATCGAGGATGACTTCAACCTCACCGGCCTGCAGAACCAGGTCGCCATGTACAAGGAAGCGCTGGAGGTATGGTCTCCCCCCGTGGCGTCGCATTTTCCGCTGTATGCGGCATCCGCGCGTTTTGCTGCTGTCCGTCGAGGCTGACCCCGCACCCCACCAGATGATCCTCGACGTCGAGCCAGAAGAGGACGAAGACGAGGAGGACGAGGAGGAAGAGGACGAGGAGGATATTTCGGGCGACGCGCGAGACGGCCCGGGCGGGCGCGCGGGCGAGAGGAGGCACCACAGCCGCGTCGCCAGCGACCTCTCCGTCATCGAGTCCTCGGCCGAGATGCTCTACGGCCTGATCCACCAGCGCTTCATCTGCTCGCGCGCCGGCATCCAACAAATGTCGGAAAAGTACGAGCTCGGCCACTTCGGCGTCTGCCCCCGCACAAACTGCAACCAGACCAGGACCCTGCCCGTCGGCCTCTCCGACATACCGGGCGAGGACACGGTCAAGCTCTTCTGCCCGTCCTGCCTCGACGTCTACGTCCCCCCGAACAGCCGCTTCCAGACCGTCGACGGCGCCTTCTTCGGCCGCACCTTCGGCGCCCTCTTCCTCCTCACCTTCCCCGACTACGACCTGTCGCGGTCCGGCGCCGAGACCACCGCCAACGTCAGCCGCCCCTCGGACGAGCACAGCACCATCAACGGCATGTACGCCCGCAACATCGCCCCCGGCCTCGGCCGCGGCAAGATCTACGAGCCCAAGATCTACGGCTTCCGCGTATCCGAGGTGGCGCGCTCCGGCCCGCGCATGCAGTGGCTGCGCGACAAGCCCGCCGACATGGCCGTGCTGGACGAGGCCCGCGCCTTTGCCGAGGAGCACGGCGCCGACTCCGAGGATGACGACGAGAGCATGAGCATCACCAACGGGAGGGCCACCGCCAGGAGACGCGCCGTCGCCCACGCGAGGCTCAGCCAGAGGCAGAGGCAGCGGCGGAACAACGGGAGTCCCATGGCCGTGGATGCCAACGGCGCCGAGTCGGAGCTCTAGAGGGCTGCTAGGGAGAGCGCGAATTAAGCAACATTGTGACTGAACCACACACAGCGCCGCCTGGCTTTTTTGTTTGTCCTTGTGTGGTAGTACGAACCGGGACAGCTTTGCCCCACCCCTTTCCCCAATAACTTCCTTACCTGCTTAGCATTGTCGGCGTTCTTCCTCTTTGCCCTACGGGATCTTGTGAGATGGGAGATAGGATGGCGTTGCCAGCGGTTGGGTCTGGATGTGCATTAAGGGGGTGTTGGGACGGATGGTGGGGTACTCGTTGTGTCTGTCTCTTCCTCTCCGTTCAGGGGTCATTGAATACTTGGATGGCCGGCCGGTGGGCGCGTAGTTGTTGCAGCGGGGTGGGTGAATAAGGGGTTGGGCGGGTAAGACTCGGATAGGTTTATAGACTGTGGAACGTAATTGCAGCGGAGTTGCTTGTGTGCATAATTTATGTTCATGCCTGAAGTGAGAGAAGACTTTGCCTATACTTGACATTTCTCTCTCTCCCGCTCCTTTCCTTACACGATTTCCCTCTCCATTCTCTTTCCCCTTCCTTCTTCTTTTGCCTTCTCCTCCACTCTGGGTGAGCTCTCTGCCTCAGTCGATGCGGGTCGAAGAAGTAGGAGTGTGATCCAACCAAACAATTGCCCCTTTTTCTCTAGGGGGGACTACTCGAGGCTTCAGGGCTAGCGTGCTTAGACCACGCGTGCCATCACCTCCTGAAACATCAAGATACTGGCGTTCGACCAGCCTTTTCCAGCATAATAAGCAATCATCAACGCGTCCTGAAAGTGCCGTCCAACCATCACTGCTCCACTTCATGAATCTCACAAGCAACGCGCCGTCCAACCATTGCGCCTGGGCTCATCACTATCCTCCACCGTGGTGACACATAAACGGTCAAGGATTGAACTCAGCTATCACGATCCATCTCACTAAAGACACTTGGGGTAACTACCTCGATGTGTTTGTGATGCTCGAGCTCAAATTGCAGCTCCATGTCAGATCTGGCACATGCCTGCGGTCCTCGCGTTGCGGAACCTGGCGACCAGCCAGCTCTACATCGCCAAGTTCTGCTTATTACAACACCTTGGCGACCCCGATGCCGTCAAGGCCCGCACCAGACAGTACGAAAAACAGACAACACTCTCTCTCATAGTTGTGGAGTTTTTCGACAATGATTTTGACATGACCCAGGTCAAAGTCATCATACTAATCGCCAAGCCACTCTCAGAAGCGGAAATTTTCACGTGGACGGGCTCAGTGTCGAAAACATTTTGAGGGAGATCGGGCATGACGCCGATCAGGCACCAGAAGAAAGAGAAGAGAAGGCGGCGAGAAAGTTGGAGTATCGAGAATAGAAAGAGAAGAACACAAGGATGGACATATGAGGAACACACGGACGCACACATGGAGGGACACATACCTAAGGAGGAGCATACGGAAGAGCAAACGAGAAGTACAAGGAGGTCACAAGGAGGAAAGAGGAGGCTGCGACTTTCGCAACGGAAGTTGATCCTCTTGCTAGCAGTTTGAACCAATACAATGGCTGGGGTAAGGAATTATTAGAGTATAAATTTCTCCGGCACGGGGCGTAGCCTCGGCGAGAGTGTTGGAGGGAGGGTTACGGGTCGAAAGGGAGACGATGGAGGCACAGAGTGTGGCTTCCTACCAAACTGAGACTTGTTCCTCGCTGCCGGAGTGTTATGGGGTGGGCTATAGGGCTGGAGTCGAGAATGGCGGATCCCAGGCCAGAACGTCGAGAATCTGGAGCGGTTGTGTGGAGAGATGGAGAGATGGAGAGACAAGGAAAAGCGGAGGGCGGAGGGCGGAGGGCGGCAAGGGGCGGGAAAACCTCGGGGGAAATGGCGGAAATGCGCTTCGTTGGTCCGTTCCAAACCGGGAAGGAAGTTGAGTTTTTGTTGGCCGAATTAAATGCTCCTTCAATTTCCAGTCAGAGGGTAACCATCAACCTGCTGATGGCTAAAACTCGAGGCTTCTGAAGCTGTGCCCGCCATAATTTGTGGCTCGTTGCTTGTGGCGGTCCGTCAAGAAAAGCTTCTCATTGGCTGCATCACACTGTTCTCGATGTTTAAGGCTGAGCGTCGTTTGTCGTCGGTCGACTTTGTCGAGGCTCTTTCTCCACTTGCCAATTTCTCCATTTAAACCCGGCTCCACCCACTCGCGGCCGGCTCCGACGACAACAAAACTTAAAGTCAGAGCTTTCTTGAACATGCAAAGCATCTCGCGCAAACTGGTTTCGTGCGCCCAATGCGTTGAGGTTGGGCCGCCCTGCACGCCCTTTGTGCGCCCTGAAGCCGGATATCGGCAACGGGGGCCAAGAAACCCAAAATACGTCGCGGATGCCGTTCCGGGCTCAGACACCGGCACGCCCTGGCTCCACCCACACGGGGCCCGTTCCGCCCCGTCGCTTCGACCAGGATGGAACGAGAGACGGTGGAGGGTGGCAGCTGTCCAATGGCGCGGACACACCCGCCGTCCCCTTCCCCCACATGCCGGATGAGTCGTCGCCGCCCGCATCGCATGGCTTCTTCCCCACCACGCCCTTGGCCCATCGGCATCGGCAACCGCGCCTTTAAGACTCGGAAGGACCACGCGCCAGCGCCAAGGTGATGTCATGCAGCACCCCACGACTCACCGCTTGCCGTTGGGGATGTGATGCTCGGAAAACCGAGTCTCTTTCCCCTAAAAATGGCCTACTTCCGAGCACGGGGTCGATATTCCCGACGGGTCCAAATCTGGAAGACGACGTTTGAGATCCTTTGCCCCATCCTGGTGGATATCGCCCCAACGCTAGAACACGAAGAGCCTTGTTAGTGCCATCGGGCCACGAGCCGCAGCCCGTCAAGGTCATGGTTGGGATTGGTAATGTTGGGGGCCTGCCAAGCCTCTCTTTTTGGTGGTCCTTTTTTTCAAGCACCCTTTGACTCCCCCGTTTACAAAGGTTGGAGTTGCTCCCAGGCATGCCTTCGAGCTTGCCCCTTTCCCACCTGGCCGCTTGGCAACCCGCAGGCCGACGACGCGCCGAGCTTGGAGAAGAGCGTGCTCTCTTCGCTCACTAGACAGCGCCCTCTTTGGCTCCTTGCGCGGTGCGAGGTCTCCAATTGTCTTTTATATCCTTAATTCTTGACCCTCTTTTGTCCATCCCTGTAATCTACATCTTCGTTCCTGTATACCCACCACCTAACAAACCACCACCGCGAACACCACCAAGACGTCGTCATGGCTACAAACATGGAGAAAGTGGGCGTCGAGCCTGCGACCAGGCAGATCACCGCCTCGTCCCACTCCCGGACGTCCACCTCGTCGACGACTCGAAGCGCCGAGGATCTCCGGGAAGAAGCCCTGCGGACCAACCCCAAGGGATCGACCCGGGCGACTGGCGTCTCGGTCCGACAGGCAGAGGCCGACTTTGCCGAGCTGCAGCGCGAGCTGTCCCACCTGTCCCGCGCCAGCTACCGGCGCAGCCAGGGAGACAACGAGAACGGCCAGCCGGAGAACGGGCTGCCCGCCTCGGAGGGGACGCTGGAGCAGTTCGACCTGGAGGCCGTGCTGCGCGGCGATTTGGACGCCGAGAGGGAAGCCGGGATTCGCCCGAAGCACATTGGTGTGTACTGGACCGGGCTCACTGTGAAGGGGATGGGCGGACAGACGAACTACGTCAAAACCTTTCCCGATGCGTTCGTCGACTTCTTCGACTTCATCACGCCTATGAGGAAGATGCTCGGCTTCGGCAAGAAGGGGGTCGAGGCGACCCTCCTGGACGATTTCAAGGGTGTCTGCAAACCTGGCGAGATGATTCTCGTGCTTGGCAAACCCGGCTCCGGCTGCACCACGTTCCTTCGAACCATCGCGAACCAGCGGTACGGCTACACGGGCGTGGCTGGCGAGGTGCTGTACGGCCCATTCACCGCCAAGGAGTTCATTCCGTACCGCGGGGAGGCGGTTTACAACGAGGAAGACGACGTCCATCACCCAACATTGACTGTCGAGCAGACCCTCGGATTCGCCCTCGACGTCAAAAGCCCTGGAAAGCTCCCTGCTGGCATCACCAAACAGCAATTCAAGGAGAAGGTCATCACAACTCTTCTCAAGATGTTCAACATCGAGCACACCCGCAAGACCATCGTCGGCAACCCTTTTGTTCGCGGTGTCTCGGGCGGTGAGCGGAAGCGTGTTTCGATCGCTGAAATGCTGGTCAGCAACGCTTGCGTCCTCTCCTGGGACAACAGCACCCGCGGCCTCGACGCCTCAACCGCCCTCGACTTCGCCAAGTCCCTCCGTATTCAGACCGACCTGTACAAGACGAGCACTTTTGTCTCGCTGTACCAGGCGTCGGAGAATATCTACAATCTGTTCGACAAGGTCATGGTCATCGACGAGGGCAGGCAGGTCTACTTTGGCCCGGCCTCGGAGGCCAGGGCGTACTTTGAAGGCCTCGGCTTTCTTCCACGGCCCAGGAAGACCACTCCAGACTACGTTACCGGGTGCACGGATGCGTATGAGCGCGAGTACCAGCACGGCAGGTCTGTCAAGAATGCTCCGCATTCGCCGGCCACTCTGGAAGCCGCCTTTGCCGAGTCCAAATTCGCCAGGGACCTGGAGGAGGAGATGGCCCAGTACAAGCAGAGTCTTGCCGAGGACGCCGACAAGTACGAGGATTTCCGCGTCGCTGTCGGCGAACAGAAGCGCCGTGGCGCCTCCAGGAGGTCGGCGTACTCGGTCGGATTCCACCAGCAAGTGGCGGCGTTGATGCGTCGCCAGTTTCTGCTCAAGAAACAGGACGTCCTTGCGTTGGTTTTGTCCTGGCTGAGAAACATCATCATCGCCATTGTCCTAGGCACCCTCTACCTGAATCTCGGTCAGACCTCCGCCAGCGCCTTCAGCAAGGGCGGTCTTCTGTTCATCTCCCTGCTCCACAACGTCTTCAGCGCCTTTTCCGAGTTGGCGGGCACCATGACCGGCCGCGCCGTTGTCAACAAGCACCGGGCATATGCCTTCCACCGACCGTCGGCGCTTTGGATTGCCCAGATCCTTGTCGACCAGATCTTTGCGGCCACCCAGATTCTGGTGTTTGCCGTCATCGTCTACTTCATGACAAACTTGGCCCGGGACGCTGGCGCCTTCTTCTCTTTCTATCTGTTACTTCTCTCGGCCAACATGGCCATGACGCTGTTCTTTCGCATCCTGGGGTGCATCAGTCCCGACTTTTACTCTGCTGTCAAGTTTGCCACGGTTGGGATTACTTTGATGATCACGACGGCTGGTTATTTGATCCGTAAGTTCAATAATGCCTGCCTTGTTGAGAATATCGTCGTTATTGACAACCAGCTAGAATACCAATCGGAGAAAGTGTGGTTGCGGTGGATCTATTACATCAACATCGTCGGCCTTTCTTTTAGTGCCCTCATGGAGAACGAGTTTTCCCGATCCACGTTGACATGCACGGCTGAGTCTCTTATCCCCTCGGGTCCCGAATACACCAACATCGACCACCAGGTCTGCACCCTCGCCGGCTCAACTGCCGGTACCCTGCAGATTCCTGGGAGGGACTACATCGAAAAGGGTTTCTCTTACGGCCGTGGGCTGATCTGGCGGGACTGGGGTATTGTGGTAGCCATCATAGTCTTCTTCCTGGCCATGAACATTGTTGCCGGCGAGTTCGTCCGCCACGGCATGGGCGGCAACCAGGCGAAGGTGTTCAAGAAGCCCAATGCGGAACGCAAGAGGCTCAACGAGGAGCTGATCCAGAAGAGGGAGGAGAGGCGCAAGACCAAGGGCGAGGACTCGGATTCGTCGGATCTCAACATCAAGTCGGAGAGCATTCTTACCTGGGAAGACTTGTGCTACGAAGTCCCGGTCCCTGGCGGCACTCGACAGCTGCTCGATCACGTCTTTGGCTACGTCAAACCCGGCCAGCTGACGGCTCTGATGGGCGCCTCTGGTGCGGGAAAGACAACGCTTCTAGATGTGCTGGCTTGCAGGAAGAACATCGGTACGAACATTTTCGAGTTCCTATCATCCGCTTTGCTGACACACACTACCAGGAGTCATCTCGGGTGACATCTCAGTCGACGGCGTCAAGCCAGGAAAGGAATTCCAGCGCGGCACGTCGTACGCCGAGCAGCTCGATGTTCACGAGCCCACGCAAACGATCCGCGAAGCCCTCCGCTTCTCGGCCGACCTGCGCCAGCCATTTGAAGTTCCCCAGGAGGAGAAGTATCGATACGTGGAAGAGATCATTGCTCTGCTGGAGATGGAGACTTTTGCCGACGCGGTCATCGGCTCTCCCGAAGCTGGCCTGACGGTTGAAGAGCGGAAGCGGGTGACTATCGGGTGAGTCTCCCATCGTTCATCGCCAACGCCATGTCTGAGACAGCTATGCTAACCATGATATTGCAGCGTGGAACTCGCGGCCAAGCCAGAGCTGCTTCTCTTCCTCGACGAGCCGACGTCTGGTCTCGACAGCCAGAGCGCCTTCAACATTGTCCGGTTCCTGAAGAAACTCGCCGCCGCGGGGCAAGCCATTCTCTGCACCATCCACCAGCCCAACGCCGCCCTCTTCGAGAACTTCGACCGGCTGTTGCTGCTCAAGTCCGGTGGAAGGACCGTGTACTTTGGTGACATTGGCAAGGACGCCTGTGTGCTTCGCGAGTACTTCAAACGGCACGGAGCTGTGCCCAATGATACGGACAATGTCGCCGAGTTCATGCTCGAGGCGATTGGCGCTGGCAGCGCCCCTCGGATCGGCAACCGCGATTGGGCCGATATCTGGCTGGACAGCCCCGAGCTTGTCGAGGTCAAGAGCACCATTTCGCGGATGAAGGAGCAGCGCAAGGCGGCTGGTGCGCAACGGAACTCGGACCTCGAGAAGGAATACGCCTCGTCCCTCTGGCACCAGATCAAGGTCGTGGTCCACAGGGCCAACGTGGCGCACTGGCGGACGCCCAGCTATCTCTTCACCCGGCTGTTCAACCACGTCGTCATTGCGCTGCTCACCGGCCTGACGTACCTCAACCTAGACGACTCGAGGCAGTCTCTGCAGTACAGGGTGTTTGTGGCCTTCCAGGCCACCGTGCTCCCCGCCCTCGTCATCTCGCAGGTCGAGGTCATGTACCACACCAAGCGCGCCCTCTTCTTCCGCGAGCAGTCGTCCAAGATGTACAGCTCGTTTGTCTTTGCGGCCTCGCTCGTCGTGGCCGAGATGCCCTACAGCATCCTCTGCGCCGTCTGCTTCTTCGTGCCATTGTACTACATGCCGGGGCTGCAGACCGAGTCCTCCCGGGCCGGGTACCAGTTCCTCATTATCCTCGTCACTGAGATCTTTTCCGTGACCATGGGGCAGGCGCTATCGGCCTTGACGCCGTCGCTGTTTATTTCGTCTCAGTTTGACCCCTTTATTATGGTCACCTGTAAGTTAAATCCGGGCTGTTTATGTCTACTCCACGCTGTTCCAAGCTTGCCTGGGCGCCTTTGGTCCCGAACAGCTCCCGCGACACCCGAAACATGAGATTAATGGCTGACATCCTGCCTTTTCAGTTTCCCTCTTTGCTGGCGTCACCATCCCCGCGCCGCAGATGCCAGCCGGCTACCGCACCTGGCTGTACGAGCTCAACCCGTTCACGCGTCTGATCAGCGGCATGGTTGTGACGGCGCTGCACGACATGCCGGTCCGGTGCGCCCCGGAGGAGCTCAACGCGTTCACGGCGCCGAGCAACATGACGTGCGGCGAGTACATGGAGCCCTTCTTCGGAAGAGGAGGGGCCGGCTATCTCGTCAACAACGCCACGCAGGACTGCCAGTACTGCGCGTACAAGCTGGGCGACCAGTTCTATGGCCCGCTCGGGCTGAGCTTTGATAATCGGTGGAGGGACATGGGCATCTATATTTGCTTCATTGGAAGCAGCATGATTATCTTGTTTCTTGCGGTAAGCTTCCCCCGTCGCATTCTCCATCTAGTGCCAACTTGCTGACGCCATGTTTAGAGCCGCTTCCTCAACTATAACAAACGGTAATAGCCGTGCCAACACAAACTCCCTTTTTTGGGCATAGACGTCGCCCAGTTTGGATTTCCGCGAACCACCTGCCCCTTTTTGGATCAAGCCTCGTCTAGACTGCTTTTCCTTCGTTGCTCGTCAAAATTTCTTTATCACATCACTTGGGGCGTCAAAAACGGACGGCTATATTGCACTAGACAGCGTTTCTTTCTTTCTTTTTTTTTTTTTTTCTTGTTCCGGTTTTCTGAGTTCGATAAACAAAAGCATAGCGTCAAAATGGAGAGTAAGTAATAATACGACGGGAGTAGCAACCAAAGATATAGCAGCAGAATGAGAAAAGCCCGTTTGCCTCAGAACTCCCTCACAAGGAAAACACATCGAGTCTCATCACAGGAAAGACCCCACGTTGAAGAACCCACGCGGGGCAGACTGTCAAACACAGAATTGGGAAACCAGAGCTGTGCTCCAGCAATCATATCGTCTCAATCATGAGTAGAAAACCAACCCCAACGCCCTCAAACCACCCCTCCCCTCTTCACTGCTTCTCCACCACAGGCGTCACAGCCGGCTGCTGCGGCGCCGCCTGCGGCTGCTGCCCCTGCCCCTGCTGCTGCGTCCCCGCGGCACTCCCATCCAACTTCCCCAACACCCCCCCCACAATCGGCACCTTGTGCAGACCAAGCTGCTTCACCAACCCCCCATCCGTCTCCTCCTTCTTCAAATCCGCCAACCTCCTCGCCTCAACATGAATATCCTGCACCTGCTTCTGCCCCGTCTCGTAGAACCCGACGACTTTCTTCCCCGTCGGGGTATCCCTCGCCTTTTCGAAATACGACCCCAGCCCCGTGAGCAGCGACCCGGCGCGCTGCGACAGGCCGTAGCTCTGGTCCGCGGCGCGCGCGTGGTCGGTCGCGTGGGTGCGCGCGTCGAGGTTCTTGAGCGTGGCGAGGAAGCGGGAGGAGATCTGGTGCTGCTCGTCGAGGGCTAGGGCTTTGGACAGGCCTGTGTCGGCGACCAGGTAGCCGTGCGCGAGGACCTCGGCCAGGATGCGCGCGCGGGGCTTTTCTTCTTGGCTGAGGAGGGGGGAGCGGTCTTTGTCTGAGGAGGTGGCGGTGTCCTGTTCGCCGGGGGGGCTGGCGGTGGCGTCGCCTGTGACGGTGATTTCGTTGCCGCCTAGTTTGGTGTGGTTGAGGAGGAGGGCTGTGCGGGCTGCGGTCTGGCGTTCGAACTTGATGACGCTGGATTTGGTGGGGGGTTGGGTGTCGGGGTCGGTGGTGATGTCGATGGAGGAGATTGTGCCGCTGAGGGTGGGTTAGTATAGAGAGGGGGTGGTGGGCAAGGGAAGGGGATGGTGCTCACCAGAAGCTGAAGAAGTCTCTGATCTCCTTGTCGTCGGTCTGCGCGCCGATGTTCTTGACGTAGACGGTGGTCGCCATGGTGGTGGTGGTGGTGGTGGTAGGGTTGCTGTTAATGTCGATGCTGATAATAGGTGTCTGTAGTGATTTAAGGAGAAAGCTGATCAAATGTTGGAGAATGTGATTGTAGGAGGGTTTGGAAAGGACGGGAAAATCGAGGGAAGAACTGGAACTCTGTGCTCCTTTTACAGGTCGGGAGCTTGGGACGCGTGTTCGGTGCCAAGTGAGGAGAGCAGGCCAGAGGAGGGGCGAAACGGATGTCGTCACTCCTGATTGCGGGGCCATCTGGATTCTGGCTGAAGGTCCCAGCATGTGATTGACTGCGCGTGGGCCTGCTGGGGCCTGGAGTCTGGACTTCCATTGGCTTGGCATGCATGCTTGATGACGACAACGGCTGAGTGTCGTTGCCTTTCCCGTCACACAACGCTTGAGAACATTCTGTCCGGAAAACAACAAGAAAAATAGAAGACGAGGAATTCTGTATGTACTCTGCAGCGGGTGTCCCTCGCCCATGCACTGTGGTGTCTGGATTGTTTTTCCTCTGCTATTTAAAGCGCACCAGTTCAAAATGGATGCCTTGAACTTCTTCTCGGACCGTGAGCATCTTGAATAAGGTGTTTTCGGTCTCCTGGAGTGTTGCTGTGAGACGATATGGGGACCCTTCAAGTGCGATCCCAGGTTCAGACTCGTCCAATCATCCTCAATCTTGAAGACTCGTTTAGCCCGCTTAGGCTGCTTCTCAGGTACAAGCATTTCCTCCTCCTCGCTCCCTTCCCTGTCCCCTCTCTTGGCCACCTTCTTCTTCCTTATTCTCGGCGTTGCCAAGGGGGTCGCGCCAAGAGACTCGTCACCAAAGGGTTGATTGCGAGAGGTGTAGCTCTAAGAGTGTCCTAGGTTTGATCACAGAGGATTTGGAGCAGAGTCGAGTGCGGGAACTTTGATGATGGGGTGTCGAGCTGGAGAGTGAATCAGACGGGGAGTTCGAGAAATGGAGAATCCAACGCTCTGGTGAATCTGGCGACGTTCTTTCGTCTCTCGATGTTTTCACGGTTTCCTACCCTTCTGAAGCCTTATTCTCTCTCTCTCCTCCTTTCTATTCAGGACCCGTCGTTGTGAGAAGGGACGCGTTGGTTATCCCTAGGGAGAACAGTCTGTTGCCCGAGTAGCGATGGACTGGCCTAGTGACGTGGTATGGTTGGTGTTGGATCCCAAGAATTACAACTCGGTTACAATAATTCAGTTGCTTTGGAGAGTAATGCATGAATTTGAACAATACGTAGATCCGGGAGCAAGAAATAACACGGCTTCCTCAACTTCTTCCCTCTTCCTTTCGGTTCCTGCGCGGTCTGCACGGGAGCTTCAGACCACCACCTCAACGACGCACAACACATCAGTCTTTATGCTCTGGCTTGAAGCCCTTTTCAAATTTCCTCTCGACCTCGTCCTCCAGCGGCCCCTTGGGGTTCGATGTCAGATGCTACCAGGTGTCAGCGGGGTACGAACGGCTTTATTGACTCTGGAACATGTCGGGACTAACCTCGATGCTCTCCTTGTTGAGCTCGAGCTGGTGTGACGCGTCGTCGATTCCTTTGCCGGATGCAGGAGGGTCGTGCAGCTGCTTGCCCGTCTGCCGCTCCGGGGGTGGTGACTGGCCAGGCTCGGACATGTTGGAGGTGGAGATGTTGGAGATGGGTGGTGTGGGTGGTGAAAGTTTGGGAATTGTTCAGATGGATGCGGTAGGCACGCTTTCAGGGTGCAAGTGTGTTGCTGCACGGAACATCAGACATGTGCAGAATTGAGACTGATATACCCCGAGGGACCCTGCAGTCGACTGACATCAGGGCCCCTCTTTTCCCTCTTTTCCTCTCCTGTCCCGCCTGTCCATCCTGACTTTCGCAAAGTCGAGGATCTCGAAAGTCATTACATCATGGTGGAACGCCAGAAAGTCAACCCCACTCTTTTCGATGCGATGCGGCCTGCGGATAAAAAGTGGACACCACCTCACCCGTTCGTGGCTTGGCGCGGGGAGTTCGGCGTCGGCGTTGGTGGGGACCGTTAGCGGGGCTTCCTCCGCACCCCCAACCCGCACCCAGTCGACCAAACGACAAGACGAGCCACTGGACAGGCCGCATGAACGGCCATATTGCCATGCCACTTAGTACTGCGCGCGTTTGTTTTGGTTGTCGGCTGCTGAAACACTAGAACACTCCTTTTCTCTGCGCGCCTCCCAGCTGCATTGCATGGTGGCTGCCTGCATCGCCGGCTTGATCGCCTCGCTCTCGTCGGTCCAGTCCAACGAAACCACCAGCCAGCAAACCACAAAACCCGTCCTCTCTTGAACAAACACCGCCATGCCCGACCTCAACTCGGTCCCGCCGTCCCCTCGTTTCCTCGCAGCCTCCTCGCGCCGTGCATCCTCGCAGCAGATGCCGCCGCCGCCCACCCCGGGCTCGCCCTCGTTGAACATCCTCCCTTCGAACCAGATCACCGTCAACGCCTCGGGTTCGCCCAGTCTTCCTCCCCTGCCGTTTCCTGCCACGACGTTTTTTTCAGGGCCTTCTATGGGCGACAACACCGGCGTGGGCCCCGGACCAGGCCCCCTGCGACACCCGCGTCCGCTGACTGCCGCCGACCTGCATCTGCAGCTCGAGAAGGAGCAGGAGGCAGTGGTATGTGTGACTGGCGCACGTCAACCCTACTCCAAGCAAGCACTAACTATAACTGCACCGCAGGTCAACCGCCTCACCCGCGAACTCTCCGTCCTCCGCGCCGCCCAGAACGCCTCGGTCGTCTCCAACACCTCCTCCACCTCCGCCAGCGCGTCGGGTACCGAGCCCGGCCCGTGGGGCGACACCACCTCCCACTCGGGGCTCGGCACAAGCCACTACCAGCCCGTCCGCCACAACCGCACGCCCTCCAACGCAAGCTCCCGCAGCTTCGCCGCCAACGTAGCCTCCGTCTCAACCACCTCCCTAGCCGGCCTCTCCTCGCCCGCCCCCGTCCGCCCAACCGCGCAGCCCATCCCCATCACCACCGGCAGCGTCCCCCTCAGCCGCCAAAACAGCACCGCCTCCCGCCGCAGCAGGACCGACTCCCCCTCCCCGGCGCCCCACTCCCTCTCCGGCAGCTACCACCACCACCACCACCCCGACCCGAGCCACCTCCCAGGCTACTTCAACACTGTGCGCTCCCAGTCCGGGACCACCACCAGCACCTCCGCCGCCGCTACCCCGCTTTCTACCACCACCACCACAACAACAAGCGAACTCTCTCCCGGTATCCTCCCCGCCACGGTCCGGTACGAAGAAACCGCCCTCCGCCGCGCCGAGCTCGAGGACGCCAAGCGCGAGAACGAGATGCTTCGCCGCAGGGTGCGCGAGCTGGAGAGGATGGTGCGGGACGCGGCTGCTGCTAAGGGCGGGGGGGCTGTTTTGTCTGCTGCTGATTCGGTCGTGGTTGGTGCTGGGGTTGTTGTTGATGGGGAGGGGGAGGGTACGGGGGTTGGTGATGGTGGGAGGTCGAGGGCGGTGAGTAATGTTACTGAGAGGGGGGTTGGGGTGCCGGAGGAGGAGGTTAGGGTTGGGGAGAGTGCTGCGAGCGCGAGGGGGAGGGGGAGAGGTGGGTGAGAGTCTTCTTTCTTTTCCCTTCTGTTTTTCTTCTCTCTTTTCTCTCGTTTGCTCTGGCGGTGGCTTCTTGGGCTATACTCCCCTCATTCTTTTTCCTTTCATTTACTTAACGTCTCAAGTCTACGACTCAGGCCGGGAACTTGGTAGCCGTCTTTTTGACAAGTTCGGCACCTTTTATTTTCTTTTGTAATCAGGTATTAGGTATCTTGGACAGTTCAGCTGTGGCCTTTTCGGCGTCTTTACGGTGGGAAAATGCTGGGTCTAGCGGCGTTATTCGGTACTTTTTGGGTTGGGTGGATGGGTGATGATACTGGGATTGGGATACTGAGAGGTTTATTAGGAAGTCCATGGGGTTCGGGCTGTGTCTCGCGCACGAGCGAGGTGTTGGGGGTTCTCCTCTTCGCTGGGTTACGGGAAGTTATTAGTAGTAACTGCCATTACGGCGGGTAGTCATGATTGACTGAGCCTCTTTTCTACAGCATCTCGTGGGAAACACTGAGCGTGCTGAGTGAGGGGATGACATGAGTTAATTATCTCCGGAGTCTCCTCACTTCACTCACTTATGGATGGCGCCAACGAGTCTGGATCCCTGCGACAGGGCTGGCACATGGCACTCGAAACGCGGTTAAACTGACACTCATGCGAGACACGAAACAATCCCA
>OUNM010518791.1_pt1 | contig 18160 bp, 15 predicted proteins | sample 1769961 | NCBI WGS metagenome assembly OUNM01 (sample SAMEA3914820, study PRJEB12502) | metagenome | biome: forest; material: soil | place: USA | collected 2012-03-12 | depth 0.3 m
GGCGTGATCTCGGTGATCTTGCCGTTCTCGAGGAACAGATCGACGTTGCGTCGATAGATGTGCCGATTATCGGAACCATCGCGCACCACCGCCCACGAAACATTGCGGATAGACCCAGGACGAGACGCCATTTCCATTCCCTTCGAACGCATGCCTGATGCATAGTCGCCGAGGGGATCAGGGAGGACAAGCTTTTGCGTATTTTGTTTCGAATGATGGCTGTGTTGGCCGCGTTGGTCGTGGCCGGCACCGCGTCGGCGCAGACGACCTTGAAGGTCGTGATGCTGTCGGACCTCAAGATTCTCGATCCGATCTGGACCACCGCGTACATCGTGCGCGACCACGGCTACATGATCTTCGACACGCTGTTCGCGCTCGATGCCAAGCTGCAGGTCCAGCCGCAGATGGTCGATACGTGGAAGGTGAGCGACGACAAGCTCACCTATACGTTCACGCTGCGCGACGGCCTGAAATTCCACGACGGCGCCCCCGTCACGTCCGAGGACTGCATCGCCTCGCTCAAGCGCTGGGGCGCGCGCGACGCCATGGGCCAGAAGCTCATGCAGTTCACGAAGGAGATGACGGCCGTCGACGCCAAGACCTTCACTCTCGTGCTGAAGGAGCCCTTCGGCATGGTGCTGGAGGCGCTCGGCAAGCCGAGCTCCTCGGTGCCCTTCATGATGCCGAAGCGCATCGCCGAGACGCCGCCGGACAAGCAGATCAGTGAGTTCATCGGCTCGGGCCCGTTCGTCTTCAAGAAGGACCTGTGGCGGCCGGGCGACAAGGTCGTCTACGAGAAGTTCGCCGACTACAAGCCGCGGCCCGAGCCGGCCTCGGGCCTCGCCGGCGGCAAGCGCGTGCTGGTCGACCGCGTCGAATGGGTCGTACTGCCCGATGCGCTGTCCTCGGTGAACGCCCTGATCGCGGGCGAGATCGACATGATGCAGCAGCCGCCCTTCGACATGCTGCCGCTGCTCGAGAAGAGCAAGGGCGTGAAGGTGATCGACCTCAATCCGCTCGGCACCCACTTCGCCTTCCGCTTCAACACGCTGCACAAGCCGTTCGACGACCCGCGCATCCGCGAAGCCGCGCTCTATGCGCTGAGCCAGAAGGACTCGCTCGCCGCCGGCATCGGCAATCCGAAGTACGAGAAGGTGTGCAAGGACCTGTTCGGCTGCGACACGCCGCTTTCCTCGACCAAGGGCTGGGACGACAAGCTGAACGGCGATGCCGAGAAGTCGAAGGCCCTGCTGAAGGCGGCCGGCTACGACGGCACGCCGATCGTGCTGATGCACCCCACCGACCTCGCCGCGGGCGTGATCGCGCCGGTCGCCAAGGCCGATCTCGAGCGCGGCGGCTTCAAGGTCGACATGCAGTCGATGGATTGGCAGACCTTGCTGTCGCGCCGCTCGCGCAAGGAAGCACCGTCGGCCGGCGGCTGGTCCGCGTTCGTGACCACGCTCGCCACGCCCGACATCCTCGATCCGGTCGTGTCGTTCTTTACCGGCGCGGCCTGCGAGAAGGCGTCGATCGGCTGGCCGTGCGACGAGAAGATCGAGAAGCTGCGCGACGACTTCGCCCGCACCACCGATCCGGCCAAGCGCAAGGAGATCGCCGAGACGCTGCAGGTGCGGCTCGCCGAGTTCCCGACCTATGCGCCGCTCGGCCAGTACAACATGCCGGTGGCGATGCGGGACAACATCAGCGGCAATCTCGAAGCGCCGGCGACGGTGTTCTGGAACGTCAAGAAGGGGCCCTGAGCCCCGGGGAAGCAGTTCGGCCGCCGCCGAAATGACGGCGGCCGTTCCCGGCCTATATCCCGTCCGTCACCAACGGAGGATCACATGGCCGACATCAACACTCTCAAGCAGGGTCTCATCGTCACCGCCTTCTGGGAGGCAAAGCCCGGCGAGGTCGACGCGCTGGTCGGCATCATCCGGAAGTTCCTGCCCCAGGCGCAGGCCGAGCCCGGCGTGCTCGCCTTCCAGATCCACCAGTCGCGCGAAGAGCGGACCAGGTTCTTCTTCTACGAGGTTTTCAAGGACGAGGCCGCGTTCGCCGCGCACAGCCAGGCGCCGCATTTCAAGGAGCTGATCCTGGAGCAGGCGCTGCCCAAACTCGCCAAGCGCGAGCGTACGCAGCACCGCTTCGTCTAGGAGGGGTGCAACCTCGGGCAAGGCGTGCCGTTTCCAGCCGTAGTCCTGCAACGGAGGAAACGCATGAATTCGATCATTTACCTGGTCGGCCTGGTCGTCATCGTCATGGCGATCCTGTCTTTCGTCGGCATGCGGTGAGCACCGCCATGCCCCCGGAAACCGTCGTCGCCCCGAGCGACGTCGCGGTGCGCCCGCCGCACTTCCGCTACCTCGAATGGGGGCCGATCATCGCCGGCGCCCTGGGCGCGGCCGCCATTTCGCTCGTGCTCTTTGCCTTCGGGTCGGCGATCGGCCTCTCGGCCGTGTCGCCGTATCCCTATCGCGGCCTGAATGCCTCGACCTTCTTCATCGTGGCGGCCTTGTATGCCGCGATGGTCCAGGTCGTTAGCTACGCGGCCGGCGGTTATCTTGCCGGGCGCATGCGCGCGCCCTGGCTCGACGGCGTGCTCGCGGAGCGCCACTTCCGCGACGGCGCGCACGGCTTCGCGGTCTGGGCGATCGCGCTTCTGCTGTCGGCTGGCATGCTGGCCTCCGGCGTCGGCGGCGTGGTGAAGACGGCCACGGAAGCGGCCAGCGTCGTCACGGCGGGCACGGGAGCGGCCGCGGTCAACCGGCTCTCGATGGAGCCGGCCGACTACGCCACCGACTTCCTGCTGCGTCCCGGCGCGGCCGCGCCGGCCGACTCCGCGACAGCCACGACCGCTGCCGGTACGCAGCCCGCGGCAGCGGCTCCGCCGACGGATCGCGCGCCGATCACGCGGCTGTTCACCTCGAGCCTGAAGAACGGCTCGCTGGCGGCGCCGGACCGGACGTACCTCGCACAGGTCGTCTCCCAACAGACGGGTGTGCCGCAGGCGGAAGCCGAGAAGCGCGTCGATGCGGCCTACGCCCAGGCACAGAACGCCGAGCAGAAGGCCCGCGATCTCGCCAACGAAGCGCGCAAGAAGGCAGCGCTCGCGGGCTTCCTGACGGCCGCGACCCTTGCCGTCGCCTGCGCGGCGGCCTGCGTCGCCGCGGGCCTCGGCGGCAAGGATCGCGACGAGGAGACGGCACGCACCTACTGGCTCGGCGCGTCACGCTTCTGGTGACACCCGGAACGTTGCGTCCGAATCCCGACAGCCATCCATGACCGCGTCGGTTATCGACGCGGTCATGACCGATCTCGACATCGTGATCGTCGAACGGCGCCTCTGAGCGTCAGGCGCGCGCGGTGCCGACGCCCCAGAAGCGATAGAGATCCGCGGTGTCGCCGGCGAACAGGTTGCGATCGCAATGGGTGACGCCGGCGATGGCGCGCGAGACGGTGCCGTAGGCGGCATCGTTCACGCTTTCGTTGGCGGAGTACTGCCAGAGCTTCCAGCCGCGGTCGGCCCAGGCATAGGGCAGTTCGGGCTCGTCGTGGTAGTCGGCCAGCCAGAGGTCGCAGCGCGCGAGGAGGGAGCCCGGCGTGACGGCGCCGCCCAGGGTCTGGCCCGCGCGGCCGTAGCGGCCGCCGTTGGCCCAGGTCGGGTGCGTGTAGACCATCGGCAACCGTCCCGTCGCCCGCTGGATGGTCCGCACGAAGTCTTCGGCGTGGCCGATCGTCATGGTGTTGCGGGGATTGCCGTCGTTGGGCTCGAGATCGAGCGCCATCAACGTCCGTGGGCCCGGCTGCACCACCGAGAGGAAGAGTGCGGCCTGCTTGGCGCCGGAATATTGGCGCGTACCGAAATGATAGGCGCCCCACAGCAGACCGGCCGCTTCGGCTTGCGGGCGGCGCACGGCGCAGGCCGGGTCGATATAGTCGCCGCCTTCGGTCGCCTTGTGTATCACGGCGAGGATGTTGCTGGAGCGGACTGCCTGGAAATCCGACACCGTCACGCCGTGGCTGATGTCGATCACCGCATCCAACCCCTGCGATGCGCGATCGGGTGGGGGCGGTGCGACCGGATAGTAGCTGGCGGGTATGGCCGCCTGTTGTTGTTGCCTTCGGCCGCCGCAGCCGGTGAGGGCCGAGGCGGCGAGTCCCGTCAAAACGGTCCTGCGTGAGAACATGGTGGGAGAGAAACCCAACGTTGTGGCCGCCGCAAGGCGACGAATTGACTCTGTCCCCGCGCCTTTGAAACTCAGGTGATCGCGCTCCAGAAGTCATAGAGCGCGGCTTCGTCTCCGGCGAACAGGTTGCGGTCGCAGTGGCTGATACCTGCGACGAGAGTCGTCGCGCCGTAGGCAGGATGGCTCGCGTTCTCGTCGGCCGCATATTGCCAAAGCCGCCAGCCGCGCGCCGCCCAGGCCCGCGGCACCTCGGGAGAGTCGTGATAGTCGGCGACCCACAGGCTGCAGCGCGCGAGAATCGAGTCAGGCGTGATCGCGGCACCGAAGCTCAGGCCGGAGTTGGGCAGGGGATCGCCATTGGCCCAGGTCGGATGCACATAGACCACCGGCAACCGGCCGGTCGCCTCGGCCACCGCCTGCACGAAGGCCTCGGCCTGATCGAGCGTCATGGAGTTGGACGGATTGTTCTCGTTGGCCTCGAGATCGAGGGCCAGGAGCGTCTTCGGCCCCGGCCGTGTGGCAGCCAGGAAGAACGCTGCCTGCTGGGCGCCCGACGATTGCCCGGTGCCGAAATGGTAGGTGCCCCACAGCAGGCCCGCCGCCTCGGCCTGCGGGCGGCGCGCGGCGCACGCCGTATCGGCATAGTCGCCGCCTTCGCTCGCCTTATGGATGACGGCGATGATGTTGCTCTGCCGCACAAGCCGGAAATCGGAGACCGTCACGCTTCGGCTGATATCGATCACCGCGTCGATGCCTTGCGACGCACGATCCGGCGGCGGCGGCGCGATCGGATACTGATAGGGCGGCGGGGGCGCCCGGCGCGCGCCGCATCCCGTCGTGGTCAAAGCAGCAAGGCCCGACAGAATGTTCCGGCGTGAGATCATGCGCCGACAGTAAGACGTTCAGCGGCCGCGGCAAGTCACTCCGCCGCGACCTGCTGCCCCCACGGGCCGACGTCGAGCCATGTGCTCTGGTAGGTCGCGCCTTCGCCCATGTCGGTGTAGCGGTCGGAGCAGAGCATGTTGATCGTGCCGGAGATCGACTCGGAGGTCGGGCGCTGGCCGGGGACCAGCACGACACCGGGCTGGATCTCGTCGCTGACCTGGAGCATGAGGCCGATCTCTCCGCGGCCGTTGAACAGGCGCACGGCGGCGCCATCGCTCAAGCCGCGTTTCTTTGCATCGTCTGGATGGAGCACGCAGAACGGCTTGCCCTCGCGCTCGCGCAGGAAGCCGACGCCTGAGAAGGCCGTGTGTGCCTGGAAATAACCGGGGGCCGTGAGCAGGCGCAGCGGCCACTTCGTGGCTTCCGCCAACTCGACCGGATCTTCGTTCCAGTCGGGCACCGGCGAGATGCCCTGCTTAGCGAGCTGCTCCGAATAGAACTCGAGCTTGCCCGACGGCGTGGCGAACGGCTGGCCGTTCCAATCGTGCTTGATCGAGATCGGCACGCCCGCGAACAGCTGGACCAAATCGGCCTTGGAAGCAGGCCCCGTCGATCCCTTGAACAGCTCGCGCGCGGCATCCTGCGGCGACAGGGTGAAGATCGTGTCCGTGAGGCCCATGCGCCGGGCCAACGCCTGCGCCACGGCGAAGTTGGAGCGCGCCTCGCCCTGGGGTTCGGCGGCCTTGCGGCCCCATTGCATCCAGTAGGCGCCGTAGGCGCGGTAAAGATCCTCGGTCTCGAGGTAGCTCGTGGCCGGCAGGACGATGTCGGCGTACTTCGCCGTATCGGTCATGAAGGGATCATGCACCACCGTGAAGAGATCCTCGCGCGCGAGGCCCTTCCGCACCTTGTGGACCTCGGGGCAGGTCACGGCGGGATTGTTGGCGGAAATGTAGAGTGCGCGGATCGGCGGATCGCTCATATTCAGCAGGTCTTCGCCCAGCCGCAGGTGATTGACCAGGCGCGTCGAGGCCGGCCCGGACGGCTTGCGCACCGCGGCGTAATTGAGATCGCACGATGCGGCGGTGAGCAGCATCGCGCCGCCGCCCTTGGCGTCGTAATGGCCGGTGACGCCGGGCAGCAACGCCACGGAGCGCAGCGCCTGGCCGCCGGCGGTGAGGCGCGTCATGCCTTCGCCGAGGCGGATCATCGCGGCTTTCGCCTTGCCGTACATCGCGGCCAGCGTTTCGATATCGGCAACCGCAAGACCGGTGATCTCGGCGGTTCGCGCCGGTGTGAACTTCGGCAGGATGTCGCGCTCGACGGTGTCGAAGCCAATCGTCTTGCTGGCGATGTAGTCGCGGTCGGCGAGCTTGTCGCGCACCAGGATGTACATGATGCCCAGTGCCAGGGCCGCATCGGTGCCGATCCTGATCGGCAAATAGAGGTCGGCGGCCTTGGCGCTGCGCGTGCGGCGCGGATCGATCACCACGATCTTGATGCCGCGCTTCTTGCGCTGCTCTTCGGCGAGCGCCCAGAAATGGACGTTGGTGGCGGCGAGGTCGGCGCCCCAGGAGATCACCAGATCCGAATGGACGACATCCTCGGGATCAGCGCCGCCGACCGGGCCGAGCGTCATGTCCCACGCCGTCTCGCAACAGGTGTCGCACACCGTGCCGGCCTGCAGGCGGGAGGAGCCGAGCGCATGGAAGAGACCGTTCACGAGGCCGCGGTTCATCAAGCCCTGGTGGGCGGAGTAGGCGTAGCCGAGCAGGGCGAGCGGGCCGCTCTCGGCGATGACGGCCTTCCACTTGGCGGCGATCTCGTCGAGCGCCTGATCCCAGGTGATGGCTGCGAACCGGCCCGAGCCCTTGGGGCCGGTCCGCTTCAGCGGCGTCCTGATGCGTTCGGGGGAATTAACGAGATCGGCGTCGCGGTTCACTTTTCCGCAAGCGAAGCCTGCCGTGTACGGCTGGTCGGGATCGCCCTGGATGCGCACAACCTTACCATCCTCGACATGTGCGATCAGCGAGCACATGTCGGGGCAGTCGTGTGCGCAGACGACTCGAACTTGCTTCACCGGACCGTCTCCCCAAATTCGGAAGACGGTACTGTATCAGAGGAGGGCGGGAATTCCGGCCTTACTTCTTCTTGGCAGCGGCCTTAGCAGGCGTTGCCTCGGCCTTGGCGGTGCCGGCCGACTTCGAGCCCGCGGACATCGCCGAACCGGTCATGCCGAAGCGGTCCTTGAAGCGCTGGACGCGACCGCCACGATCGATGCTCTGGCGCACGCCGGTCCAGGCCGGGTGGGTCTTGGGATCGATGTCGAGGCGCATCGACGCGCCTTCCTTGCCCCAGGTCGACTTGGTCTCGAAACTCGTACCGTCGGTCATCACCACGGTGATCGTGTGATAGTCCGGGTGGATCTTCTCTTTCATCGCCTACTCCTGCGCCTGTGGGGCCGATTCCGACCGGCCCGCGCGATAAGGCGGCGGGTATACAGGCACGCCCCCACCCAAACAAGGGGTGTGTCCACAAGCCCGGTTGTCCGACCCCCGGAGGGCCTGTAGACCCCCCGCATGAGCGATTCAGCCTTCGAAAGCCTGGCCGACAGCCTCCTGGAAGCCCTTGAAGAGGGGCTGGGGGAGGTGGCCGATGCCGAACTGCAAGGTGGCGTGCTGACCGTCGAGGCCGACGGGGGCACCTGGGTGATCAATAAACATGCACCCACCAAGCAGATCTGGCTCAGTTCTCCCAAGTCGGGCGCCCGGCACTATGCCTTCGACGAGGCCCGGGGGCAGTGGCGCGACACGCGCGGCGACGGCGATCTTCTCACCATCCTGGCGGGTGAGTTGGACGCCATTCTGATATGGCAGCCGGAATGAACCGCTTTTCAGGACTGAAGCTGCTCGGGCCCTATCTGCGGCCCTATCGCGGCCGGGTGGCCCTGGCGCTGCTCTCGCTGCTGGTGGCCGCCGGCACCGTGCTCGCCTTCGGTGCTTGTCTGCGCGCCCTGATCGATCGCGGCTTCGCGCAGGGCCGGCCCGACGTTCTCAACTATGCGCTGGCCTCGCTGCTGGTCGTGGCGCTGGTGCTGGCGATCGCCTCGGGCGCGCGCTTCTATCTCGTGTCATGGCTCGGCGAGCGGGTGGTCGGCAGCCTGCGCAAGGACCTGTTCGCCCACGTGCTGAAGCTCGGGCCGGCGTGGTTCGAGATCAAGCGCTCGGGCGACGTGATGAGCCGCATCTCGTCGGACGCGCAGCTGATCGAGCAGGTGATCGGCTCATCCGCCTCGGTGGCGCTGCGCAACACGCTGATGTGTGTCGGCGGCATCGCCATGCTGGTGATCACCAATCCCAAGCTCGCGCTGTTGGTCATCGCCGTCGTGCCGGTCGTCGTGGCCCCGATCGTGATCTTCGGCCGCAAGGTGCGACGGCTGTCGCGCGAGGCGCAGGCGCGCATCGCCGATCTCGTGTCGGAAGGCGGCGAGACGCTGGACGCGGTGCGCACCGTGCAGGCCTTCGTCCAGGAGGATCGCGCGGGAGCACGTTTCGGCGCGGCGACGGAACTGGCCTTCGGGGCGGCCGTGAGGCGCATCAGCCGCCGCGCCGTCATGACAACCCTGGTGATCTTCATCGTCTTCGCGGCGGTGGGATTCCTGCTGTGGATGGGCGGCCAGGACGTGATCGCCGGCAAGATCAGCGCCGGCGACCTGTCGGCCTTCATCTTCTACGCCGTGCTGGTGGCGAGTTCCGGCGGCGCGATCAGCGAGACGATCGGCGACCTGCAGCGCGCCTCGGGCGCGGCCGAGCGCCTGGCCGAGCTGCGCGCCGAGCTTCCGGTGATCGCTGAGCCTGCCGCGCCCAAGGCGCTGCCCAGGCCGCCGAAGGGCGTCGTGGTGTTCGACGATGTCTCCTTCCGTTATCCGACGCGGCCCGACAGCCTGGCGCTCGACCATTTCGATCTCCGGGTCTCGCCCGGCGAGACGGTGGCGATCGTCGGCCCCTCGGGCGCGGGCAAGACGACGGTCTTCAACCTGCTGCTGCGCTTCTACGATCCCGAGGCGGGGCGCATCACCATCGACGGCGTCGGCATCGCCGACCTCCGGCTCGCCGAGCTGCGCGGGGCGCTGGCCATCGTCCCGCAGGAGCCGGTGCTGTTCACCGCCTCAGTGACCGAGAATATCCGCTATGGCCGGCCCGACGCCTCCGACGCCGAGGTGAAGGCCGCCGCCGAGGCAGCTTCCGCGCTGTCCTTCATCGAGGCCCTGCCGCAGGGCTTCGCCACCCATCTCGGCGCGCGTGGCGTGCGGCTGTCGGGGGGCCAGCGCCAGCGGCTGGCGATCGCCCGGGCGCTGCTCTGCGATCCTGCGATCCTGCTGCTCGACGAGGCAACCAGCGCGCTGGATGCCGAGAGCGAGCTCGCCATCCAGCAGGCGCTCGACCGGCTGACCCACAAGCGCACGACCCTGGTGATCGCCCACCGCCTGGCGACCGTCCAGAAGGCCGACCGGATCGTCGTCGTGGACCAGGGAAGGGTGGTCGATGTCGGCCGTCACGCCGATCTGGTGCGCCGGGATGGGCTCTATGCCCGTTTGGCCGAGCTTCAGTTCAGTCCGTCGACGGTGGCCGCTGCTAGTTAACTTCTTGCATTAATCGTCTATGAATATGGCTTGAAAAACAGCGGAGTAGGGTGTATTCTTCAGCCATACTTTAGCCATTTAGACACCGACAAGAAATTGATCCCATGCTCGCACGCTTTCCTTTGCAGGCTTCCGCCCCGAACGAGCGTCTCAGCCAGCTGGCCGATTGGTGGCCTGCCGCAGTGATAGGGCTCCTGGCCCTGTTGGGCGCCGCCCCGGACAGCAACGCCCAGACCCTGCTCGGCCTGTTCTAGATATCCTGCCGCCCACCCCCCAGGGTGGTGGAAAGCGGGAAGAATCGCGAAAAGGCCCGATGGCATTGGCATCAGAGGCTTCCCGACCGGTCGGGAAGCTTCGGGAAGATTTCCGCTAGAGTCGCGCCTTCCGCTCGGCATCGAGGCGCCGCAGCTCGCGCCGCATGATCTTGCCCGTCGTGGTGAGCGGCAGCTCGGTCACGAACTCGACCTCGCGGGGATATTCGTGGGCGGCCAGCCGGGTCTTCACATAGCCCGCCAGATCGGCCTTCAGGGCCTCGCTGGGCGCGATCCCGGGCCGGAGCTGGACGAAGGCCTTCACGATCTCCGTGCGTACCCTGTCGGGCACCCCGACCACGCCGACCATGGACACGGCCGGGTGCTTCATCAGGCATTCCTCGATCTCGCCCGGACCGATGCGGTAGCCGCCCGAGGTGATCACGTCGTCGTCGCGGCTCTTGAAGAACACGTAGCCGTCCTCGTCGATCCGCCCGAGGTCGCCGGTCAGCAGCCAGTCGCCGGCGAACTTCTTCGCCGTGGCCTCCGGGTTGCGCCAGTACTCGAGCATGACGATCGGGTCGTGCCGCCAGCCCGCGATCTGGCCTTCCTGGCCGGGCGGCAGGACCTTGCCCTCGTTGTCGACGATGGCGACCCGCCGGCCGGGGCAGGCGCGGCCGCAGGAGCCCGGCCGGACCTCGAACCAGTCGGGCGAGTTCAGCAGCATCAGGTTCATCTCGGTCTGGCCGTAGCCTTCGGAGATCGTCGTGCCGAAGGTGTCACGCCCCCACGAGAGGAGTTCCTCGCCCATTGCCTCGCCGCCGGTCGAGATGGCGCGGACGTTGTAGTCCCAGCGCTTCCGGGGCTCGTTCACTTGGCGCATCATCTTGAGCGCGGTCGGCGGGATGAAGCTCACCCCCACCTTGTGCTTGGCCAGCATGGCGAAGGCGCGCTCGGGATCGAACTTGGCGAAGCGATGGGCGAGCACCGGCGTGCCGTAGTACCAGGCGGGGAAGAGGGCGTCGTAGAGGCCCGCGATCCAGGCCCATTCGGCCGGCGTCCACATCACCTCATTGCCGCGCGGCCAATGCGAGAGCCACTGCTCCACCGGCGGGACCGAGCCGATCATCATGCGATGGGCATGCAGCGCGCCCTTGGGCTGGCCTGTCGTGCCCGAGGTGTAGATCAGCAGCGCGGGATCCTCCGCGTCGGTGTCCATCGTGGTGAAATTGTCGGACGCGGCGCCCAGCAACTTGTCCCAGTCGAGGAATTCCGTGCCGTGCGCGCCCGCGCCGATCACGATCACCGTCTTGAGATGCGGCAGGCGCTCGCGCACGGCCAGGATCTTCGGCACGTTGGCCATGTCGGTGATGACCGCCGTGGCCTCGGCATTGGCGAGGCGATATTCGACCGCCTCCTCGCCGAACAGGGTGAAGAGCGGCAGCACCACCGCACCCATGCGATAGCCCGCGAGATGGCAGAGCGTGAGCTCCGCGCCCTGGCTCAGGAACACGCCGACGCGATCACCCTTGCTGACGCCCGTGGCCGCGAGCGCATTGGCGAGGCGCGAACTCGTGGAGAGCAGTTGTCCGAAGGTCCAGTTGCGCACCGAGCCGTCGGCGTTCTCGACGATCAGCGCCAGGGTGTCGGCCGGATGACGCTCGCAGACGGCGCGGCCGATGTTGAATTTCGGAGGCCTGGGCCAGCGGAATTGGCGCATCGCTTCATCGTAGGGGAGGCCGCGTGGAATCATGTTGGGGATCTCATGGGGCGCGACTATGGCATGTGGACCGTCCCGAGCCAGCAGGGGTATTCTGCAGCATGGCACCAGACGACCATTCCTATGCCCCCGTACGCGTTGGCCGCAGCGCCGAAGAGGGCATCAAGACCGTCCCCTCGGTCTGCCCGCACGATTGCACCAGCACCTGCGCCCTCGAGGTCGAGCGGCTAGGCCCGACAAAGATCGGCCGCGTGCGCGGCTCGCAGCGCAACGACTACACCGCGGGCGTGATCTGCGAGAAGGTCGCGCGCTACGCCGAACGTGTCCATCATCCCGACCGGCTGATGAAGCCGATGCGGCGCACCGGCCCGAAGGGATCGAAGCAGTTCGCCGAGATCTCATGGAGCGACGCGCTTGACATCGTGGCCGAGCAGTTCATCGCCAAGACGCACCTGCACGGCAGCGAGACGATCTGGCCCTATTACTATGCCGGCACGATGGGCCTGGTGCAGCGCGACGGCATCAACCGCCTGCGCCATGCGATGAAGTACTCGCGCTGGTTCTCGACAATCTGTGTCTCGCTCTCGGACACCGGCTGGAATGCGGGCGTGGGCGCCAAGCGCGGCGCCGACGTGCGCGAGGTAGGCCAGCATTCGGATCTTGTGGTGATCTGGGGCGGCAACCCCGTGAACACCCAGGTCAACGTCATGACCCATGCCATGAAAGCCAGGAAGCGTGGCGCGAAGATCGTCGTGGTCGATCCCTATCGGACGGGCACGGCCGAACAGGCCGACATGCATCTCGCGGTGCGTCCGGGAACGGACGGCGCGCTGGCCGTGGGCGTCATGCATGTCCTGTTCAAGGAAGGCTATGCCGACTGGGAGTATTTGCGGAAATACACCGACGCGCCGGACGAGCTGGCCGCGCACGTGGCGACACGCACGCCGGAATGGGCGTCGAAGATCACGGGGCTGTCGGTCGACGAGATCGTTACGTTTGCGCGCCTGTACGGCCAGGCCAAGGCCGCCTTCATCCGCTGCCATCACGGCTTCAGCCGCTCGCGCAATGGGGCTGCCAACATGCATGCCGTGACCTGCCTGCCGGCGGTGACCGGGGCGTGGAAGGCCAAGGGCGGCGGCGCGCTCTATGGCCACACCGGCATGTATCCAATCAGCAAGGCGTTGATCGAGGGCACCGACATGATCGACCCCTCGATCCGCGAGCTCGACCAGTCGCGGCTCGGGCCGATCCTGACCGGCGATGCCGAGGCGCTGAAGGGAGGCCCGCCGGTCACCGGCCTGTTGATCCAGAATACCAATCCCGCGATGGTCTGCCCCGAACTCGAGAAGGTGCACGCGGGCTTCAGGCGCGACGACCTGTTCACCTGCGTGCATGAGCAGTTCCTGACCGAGACGGCGGCCTATGCCGACATCGTGCTGCCGGCCACCATGTTCCTCGAGCACGACGACTTCTACACGGCGTCGGGCCACACGTTCTTCCAGGTCACCAAGGCCGTGATCGAGGCGCCGGGTGAGTGCCGCGAGAACCACTATGTGATCTCCGAACTCGCCAAGCGCCTTGGTGCGAAGCATCGCGGCTTCGACATGACGCCGTGGGAGATCATGGACGAGTCGCTCAAGACCTCGGGCATGTGGGACGCCGAGACCAACTGGTCGAAGGGCGGCCAGGATTTCCATCTGGGCTTCGAGACCTCGCACTTCCTCGACGGCTTCGCCTGGCCCGACAAGAAATTCCGCTTCAAGCCGGACTGGAAGGCCATGGGACCGCGCGGCCACGAGATGCCGGTGCTGCCCGACCATTTCGACGTGATCGACAATGCCACGGCCGAGAAGCCGTTCCGTCTCGTGGCGGCGCCGGCGCGCACCTTCCTGAACTCGACCTTCACCGAGACGCCGTCGAGCCAGAAGCGCGAGGTACGGCCGACGGCGATGATGAATCCCGAGGATTGCGCCGCGATGGGCATCGCCGACGGCGATCGCGTGGAAGTGGGCAACGAGCGCGGCAAGACCATCGTGCACGCCAAGGCCAAGGAGGGTCAGCAGCGCGGCGTGGTCGTGGTCGAGGGCATCTGGCCCAACCGCAACTTCGAGACCGGCATCGGCATCAACGCCGTGACTTCGGCGGATCCGGGTTGGCCCAACGGCGGCGCGGTGTTCCACGACACCGCCGTCTGGATCCGCAAGGTCGCTTGAGCAGCTTTCAGCCGGCGCCGAACCCGAGCATCGTCCAGACCCAGGCGATGCGCACGCCGGGCCGCGCGCATGTCCTCGTGATCGGCAATGAGAAGGGCGGGTCGGGAAAGTCCACGACCGCCATGCACATCGTCGTGTCGCTGCTGGGCGGCGGCGGGCGGGTCGCCACGATCGACCTCGACGCGCGGCAGGGCACCTTCAGCCGCTACATCGAGAACCGCGCGGCCCACGCCAAGCGCAAGGGCCTCGAGCTTGGGATGCCGATGCATGCCGCCGTGCAGGCCTCGGCCGATCCCGCCGACGAGAAGGCGCGCTTCGAGGCCGCTCTCGAACCGGCCGTGACGCAGGCCGACTTCGTGGTGATCGACACGCCGGGCAGCGACAGTCATCTGTCGCGGCTTGCGCACACCTGGGCCGACACCCTGCTGACGCCGCTGAACGACAGCTTCATCGACCTCGACCTGCTGGCGCGCATCGATCCCGAGACGCTCAAGATCGTGCGGCCGTCGGTCTATGCCGAAGCCGTGTGGAAGCAGCGCCAGATCCGCGCCGTGCAGGGCGCGCGCCCGGTCGACTGGGTGGTGATGCGCAATCGCCTGTCGTCGCTGGCCGCGCGCAACAAGCGCGACATGGGCACGGTGATCGAGGCGCTGGCCAAGCGCATCGGCTTCCGCACCGCCACCGGTCTCAGCGAGCGCGTGATCTATCGCGAGCTGTTCCTGAACGGATTGACCCTGCTCGACCTGAAGCGTGGCTCCTCTGGCGGAAAGACGGGGCCCTCGATGACCATGAGCCATGTCGCGGCTCGCCAGGAAGTGCGCGACCTCGTGGCCGCGCTCAATCTGCCGCCGCCAGCTGCACTGCCGCCATCGGACGACCGCGCGACATCAGCAGCCACGCCAGACCGGCCAGCTGCAGGATGAACAGGAGGCCGAACGCCCAGGTGTAGCCGTCGGGCGCATAACCAGCCGCCGTCCGGGGCCACAGATCGACGACTTCGCCCATCGCCCACTGGCCGGCGAAGATCACCAGGAAGACCAGGAGATTGCTGCTGGTACTGACCCGTCCGGCGTAGGCCGGCGGGAACGACGACACCATCACCGGCATGTACTGGATCGGGCAGGCGCCGAGGAAACCGAACAGCATCCAGGCGAGCAACGGGTTGCTCGGTGGCAGGAACGCGAGCCAGCCGCAGACCAGGTTGAACAGCAGGCTGGTGGCGCCTGCGCAGGCGAAGTCGCTGATGCCGATGCGCCGGCACCGGGCAGCGATCACGCCGCTGGCGCCAAAGCCCAGCGCCGTGGCGGCGGTGGCGTAGAGCTGAATGTCGGCGCGCTGGCCCGTATCGGTGATGCCGCCGACGTCGCGCAGCCACGGCCCGATCCACAGGCTGATGCAGCCGATGAAGGCGAGCTGCTGCACCGCAAGCAGCGGCTGGATGCGCCAGTAGAAACCGTCGGTCAGCACGACGCCGGTGATGCGGAACTCGTCGCGCAGCGTGCCCTTGCGACGGGCGGCAGGTTGCTCCGGCACGACGGCAAAGAGCAGCGCCGCGGTCGCGAGGCAGATGCCGGCCAGCCAGAAAAACAGGCCCTGCCAGGTCGTCATCGACAGCGACCACTGGATCGGCCAGGTGGCGGCCATCGAACCCACGCCGCCGGCCATCATGTGCAGGCCGGTGACCACGCCCCACTGGCGCTGCGGATACCACAGCGTGAAGACCTTGATCGCCGCCATCAGGCCGCCCGCGAAGCCGATGCCGATCAGTATCCGTGCCACGATCAGCTCGGCAAACGACGTGCAGAACCCGAACAGCGCCGAGCCGGCCGCGGCGACAATGAGCAGGACGGTCTGGACCTTGCGCGGGCCGTAGCGGTCGAGGGCCACGCCCTGCAGCGGCTGGACCAGCGCGAAGAACAGGAAGAAGGCCGAGGTCAGCAGTCCGAGATCGGCCGCGGTGATGCCGATGTCCCGCTCGAGATACGGGAAGATCACCGCGTTCACGCCGCGGAAGATGTAGGAGAGGAAATAGGCGAATGCGAACGGCAGGAAGATCCGCAGCAGCAGCGTCGCAGGCGTCTTGGTGTTTCCCGGCATCGTCTTTTTTGGGCGTCGAAGCGCGGCGCACCATATTCTACATGCCGGAAAGGGTCAAAAGCTCGGCGGCACAACCCTTTAACGGGCGGTCTCGGCGCAGGTGAACTCGATCTTGCGCGGCGTGAAGGTTGGCAGCGGTTGCTCGGGGCCTGGCGATCGCGGCCACGAGCCGTCCGCGAGATGCTTTTCAATCACCGGAATGACCGCCTGCAGGTTGATCCAGCCGCGCAGGCGGGTTCCCGAATAACTTGTGTGGACGGCGTCGAGGAAGAGGTCGGGATCGAACGGCAGCTGGCCGGCGACATCCACGAAGGGCATGCCGTGGACCGCGGCGTACTTGGCGAACACCCGATTCTCGAATTTCACCAGCCGTTCGAGATCGCGATAGCGATAGGGGTAATTGCCGACGTTCAGCTGCTCGATGATGTACTTGTGCCTCACGGGATCGAGCATCAGACCATCCTTCACCATCCAGGCGAAGGAACTCAGGGCAAACTCGCTGCCGACTCTCGCGAGGTCGGCGCGGATCGTATCTAGGTCGAACTGGATGATGCTCAGGTTCACCGGAAGGCGCGGATAGGCGAGATCCGGATCCTGCTCGTCGAGGCCGCTCGGCCAGACGATGTTGTAATCGGGCTTCGGCCATTCGCCGCCGTTCATGTCGGAGGCGGCGAGGCCGATCGCGGCCTGCACGCGGCCGAGCAGTGCGGAGTATCGTGCGGCCGAGCGAAGCCAGGCAGGCGCCACGTTGCCTTCGCTGCCGGCCGGCCGTGCAGGTTTGCCCTGCGGCTGCTTGTCGACGATCGATTCCAAGCGGAATTGGTTGCCGCCCTCGTAGTAGACGACGAGATCGGGACGCAAAGGCAGGATTTCCTTGTGAACGATGTTCGCAAGGTCGGTCGACACATTGCTCTCGCGCGCCGAGTTGAGGACTTCGAATCGCACGTCGAGATGCTTGGACGCCGCCCAGAGGTTGAGCCAATGGCCGACCAATTCAGGGTAGGAGTAAGGCACCCAGTGACCTTCGACCACGGTCGAGGATCCGACGAACACGATGCGCACCGTCTTCGGGTCACGCGGTACCTCGATCGGCCGGCCGCGCCAGCCGATCTGATTGGTGACCAGACGATCGGGCAGGGTGACGTTGGGATAGAAGCGATAGGGCGGCGAGGGCTGGCCATCGGCCGGATCGTAGACATAGAGCTGGCCCGGCGCGTTGTGGAGGAAGCGATGCGTGCAAGGATCGCCCACGAATGCGCTGTTCCAGACCTTGAAGGCGTCGTTCGGCTGGAACTCATTGTTGCGGGAGGGGTGGTCCTGTAAATAATTGAACAGCTTCTGCCAACCGGGCGGCGGTTCGGCGCGGTTCGGCAGGGGCGCCGGATCGGTGAAGAACCAGGCACGATCGACGCCGTCGGCGCGCGGGATGCTGTCGAGTTGCTCGGGTTTCACCGTCGCCGTGCCGACGGGATCGGGCAGGGGAAAGGCAAAGAGCGGTTGGCCGTTGATGAAGCGGACGACGCCCTCGGCGGCGGCAAAGCTTATGAGCACCGACACTAGGATCATCAGGGCATCCGCCCAGAGCGGGGAGCGCTTCCTCGTGCCGCCGGTTGCCATCGTCGCGGTCGGCAAGGGTCAGCACCCCTTGCCTTGGGTGCGGCACAGCTCGTCGAGAATCGGCGTCAACGCGGGGATGATGCCCTTCGACATCGCGATGTCGGCCACGCCGTTGGGATGCGGGTCGGGCACCGTGACCCACAGGCTGGGCGGGGGGAGGTTCTCGACCGTTGGCAGCAAGTCAACGAACTGCACGTCTTGCGCCTCCACGACCGAGCGCACCTTGGCGGTGACATCGGCGAAGGGATACGGCTTGAGTTCGTGCAGTTCGGGCACATGGACCACGATCAGCTTGATGCCTTCGTCTTTTGCGACCTTCGCGAAGCCAGCGATCGCCTCTTGTGTCTTCTTCCAGCCGGGCGCGTCGTCCTTGTAGAGATCGCGATAATATTTCTTCCAGTCGGGCACCTCGCCCGAGGAGCGCATGAGCGCGTCGAAGCGATATTTCATCACGACGTAGGCTGCCGAGTGCTCTTCGAGCCAGTCGCTGTCGTTGTAGGTCGGCATCGGCTCGCCGTCGTTGATGAAATAGACGAGCACGATGA
>OUNM010115348.1_pt1 | contig 18139 bp, 12 predicted proteins | sample 1769961 | NCBI WGS metagenome assembly OUNM01 (sample SAMEA3914820, study PRJEB12502) | metagenome | biome: forest; material: soil | place: USA | collected 2012-03-12 | depth 0.3 m
CCCTTTGGTGCACCCCCCGGGACTTGAACCCGGAACCCATTGATTAAGAGTCAATTGCTCTGCCAATTGAGCTAGAGGTGCATTTGTCGATTTCGATCGGTTGAGGGCTTTTCTTCCCTCGTTGATCTCCGCAACGACATGTAACTCTACACGACACTTGCCGAAGTGTGAAATCGGCCCGGGCCTCCTGCGCGTCACCGGCCGGGAGGCTTCAGGACCAGCGCAAAGTCGGGGATTTGGTTGTTGCTGAGGACCCAGAGCGTGCCGTCCGGCGCAAGCGAAACGTCCCGTAATCGTCCATAGCCCGCTGTGAGGTATGCCACGGGATTCCCCGCGGTCTTCCCGTTCAGCGGTACCGTCCATAAACGCTGCCCGCGCAGCGCACACGTGAACGCCGTTCCGTTGACGATTTCCAGCCCGCTCGGCGAGGCATCCGCCGTCGAAGGCCAGACAACCTTGGCATCGATGTAGCCGGTGCGGCCGGGCGCCCCGGTCACTTGTGGCCAACCGTAGTTGCCGCCCGCTTCGACGAGGTTGAGTTCGTCGTTGACGTCGGGGCCGAATTCGCTCGCCCATAGCCTTCCGGAACTGTCCCATGCCAGACCCTGCACGTTGCGGTGTCCGTAGCTGTAAACGGGGTTGGAGAACGGGTTGCCCGGCGCGGCTTTCCCCTCGGGGGTGAGCCGCAGGATCTTTCCGCCGAGCGCATTGCGGTCCTGTGCTTGTTCCGGGTGCTGCGCATCGCCCGTGCCGACGTAGAGGAACCCGTCGGGGCCGAAACGGATGCGCCCGCCGTTGTGGGTCGAGGCTTTGGGAATGCCGGAGAAGATGACTTCGGGTGTGCCGAGGCTCAACCGCCCGTCTGCCGCCTGCTCGAGGCGGGTGCGCGAAATCCGGTTGTCCGATTCAGCGGTGAAATAGGCATAGAGCAGGCGGTCGCTCGCGAACGCCGGGGAGAGTGCCAGCCCCAGCAGTCCGCCTTCGCCGCCGGGCACGACGCCGGGAAACTCGCCTACCGTCGTGGCCCGATCGTTCCGGACCGATTTGATCAGCTTTGTGTCGCGTTCGGAGATGATTGCAGTGCCGTCGTCGAGGAACACGATGGACCACGGGAGTATCAGGTTGAGGTCAAGCTTCCGAAGCAACTCCGGTCCGTTGCCTTGGGTGGGCCCCGGACCGGGGGCACTCACTGTGCATGCGTCCAGCAGTAAAGCCACGAGGCAGGCCACTACTATCGGAGCCCGGACAAGCGCAAGGCGGGACCGGAAAACGCTCCCGGAACCCGCCTTTGCCTGGTTCATTGCTTGTCCTGCTTGCAGGGCCGCTTACTGCCCTGGGTCTTCAGGTCCCGGGGCTCTCAGCGGCGGTTCCTGCGAGGGGGCCGGAAACCGGCTGCCTCGGCGTGGGCGCTCGAAATGAACCAGACTTCGGCCTTCACTTCGTCGTAGGACGGGCTGTCTTCATCGTGGTAGGTCATGGTGTCCGCGTTGCCCTTGACTGTGTAGCCGTCGGGGCCGCTCCCGTCAGCGCCGGCCGCAGCCGACCCTTCACCGTACGGCTGCTCGGCGGCCAGATGCCCGCCCAGCGGCGACGCGCCCGCGGAATCCTGGGCCACGGTGGTTGGCTCAACAGGCGCCGGCACCGCGTCGGGAGTTCCGGCCTGGTCGTCTTGCACCCCTTCCCCAGCTGCGTCCGCTGCCTCCGCCGCCGCGGATTCCGCGCCCGGAAGCGTGGGTGCATGGGCGTCCGTGTATTCGCGGTGGTGGATAGGGGCGGGGGCCCCTGGCGCGCCGCCTTCGCTCCAGGTGGCTTCCCACTCGGCGCTGTCGGCCGCCGTCACGTCGTCAGCCGTCACGCCCCCCTCAAGTTCCGGCTCGGCAGCGATCGGTGCGGCGGCTTTGGAAACCGCGTCATCGGAAAGCACGGGTTCCGAGAGCGTGGGCTCCTCGAACACGGGTTCTTCCGCAGGGGTTCCGGACGCGGAGGACTCTTCCGGGGCGGCCATTCCGGTCTTGAGGGGAGGGACAGGGCGCTCCCAGTCGTCGACGTCGACGCCGCCCGCCTCGGTTGCCGCTTCCGGCTCCGGCTCGGCCTCCGGCTCGGCCGCGCGCGACCCGGCTGATTCTTGGTCGGCGGTCGCGGCTGCAGCCACCAAAGGGGCGGAACCTGTCAGGGCGGCTGAAGCGATATCCATTTGCGGTGACGAGGCGGTCGGCGAAGGTGAAGCCGGGGCCATGGCGCCCGAGGAAGACTTCGCGTTATTGCGGCTCAGGAGCCACCAAACAATCGCGACGATCAACACGATGACGATGACCCAGATCAACCAATCCATGGGAAGAGCCCTTCTGTCTGTTCAATTGGCGCATGTCTGTTCGAGTGGCGCAGTTGTCGTGATTTGACGTTACGTCCGTGTCACGGGGCTGTCTAGGTTAGTCAATCGATTCGCGGGCTTCAGCGCGCCCGCGTTCCTGTCGAATGGAACCGCCGCCGGCAATGAGACTGATGTCTCACATATCGAGACGAATGTCCATTATTTGAGTGAAATATTGAACGAAATAGCGCTAATTTCGCCTTAACCCGCCAATCATGTTCGTTGGCCACAGCTCAAGAGTCATAGACTCGTGCCCATGAGTGACCACACCCCAATTGCGACAGACAACCAGCCGGACATCAAGCCACGCAGCCGGGTCGTAACGGACGGCATCCATGCCGCCCCCGCGCGCGGCATGTTCCGGGCCGTAGGCATGGGCGACGATGACTTCGCCAAGCCGCAAATCGGCGTCGCGAGCTCGTGGAACGAAATTACGCCCTGCAACCTCTCGCTGAACCGACTCGCCCAGGGCGCCAAGGAAGGCGTTCATGCCGGCGGCGGTTTCCCCATGCAGTTCGGCACCATTTCCGTTTCGGACGGCATTTCCATGGGCCACGAGGGCATGCACTTTTCCCTTGTTTCGCGTGAAGTCATTGCCGACTCCGTTGAAACCGTCATGCAGGCCGAGCGTATTGACGGCTCTGTTTTGCTGGCCGGCTGCGACAAGTCCCTCCCGGGCATGCTGATGGCAGCCGCCCGACTGGATCTCGCCAGCGTATTCCTTTACGCCGGTTCCATCATGCCGGGCTGGGTCAAGCTCGAGGACGGCTCGGAGAAGGAAGTCACCCTCATCGACGCCTTCGAAGCCGTGGGCGCCTGCGCTGCCGGCAAGATGAGCCGTGGAGACCTGGACCGCATCGAACGCGCGATCTGTCCCGGCGAAGGCGCCTGCGGCGGTATGTACACGGCCAACACCATGGCGTGCATCGGCGAAGCCCTCGGCATGTCCCTGCCGGGCTCGGCAGCCCCGCCCTCGGCAGACCGCCGTCGTGATGACTTTGCCCGCAAGTCCGGAGAGGCAGTGGTCAACCTGCTCCGCCTCGGGATCACCGCCCGGGACATCATGACCAAGAAGGCGTTCGAGAACGCCATCGCCGTCACCATGGCCTTCGGCGGTTCCACCAACGCCGTCCTGCACCTGCTCGCGATCGCCCGGGAAGCCGAGGTCGAACTTACGCTGGACGACTTCAACCGCATCGGCGACAAGATCCCGCACCTGGGCGACCTCAAGCCCTTCGGCCGCTATGTCATGACCGACGTCGACAAGATCGGCGGCGTGCCGGTCATCATGAAGGCGCTGCTCGACGCCGGCCTGCTGCACGGCGACTGCCTGACGGTCACGGGCAAGACCCTTGCCGAGAACCTGGCCTCCATCAACCCGCCGGACCTGGACGGCAAGATCCTGCGCGCGCTGGACAACCCGATCCACAAGACCGGCGGCATCACCATCCTGCACGGATCCATGGCGCCGGAAGGTGCCGTCGTGAAGAGCGCCGGCTTCGACGCCGATGTCTTCGAAGGAACCGCCCGCGTGTTCGAACGCGAGCAGGGCGCCCTCGACGCTTTGGACAAGGGCGAGATCAAGTCCGGGGACGTCGTCGTGATCCGGTACGAAGGACCCAAGGGCGGCCCGGGCATGCGCGAGATGCTCGCCATCACCGGCGCCATCAAGGGCGCGGGCCTCGGCAAGGACGTGCTCCTGCTGACCGACGGCCGCTTCTCCGGCGGTACCACCGGTCTGTGCATCGGGCACGTTGCGCCTGAAGCCGTCGACGGCGGACCCATCGCCTTCGTCAAGGACGGCGACAAGATCCGCGTGGACATCGCTGCCCGTTCCTTCGACCTCCTGGTGGACGAATCCGAACTCGAGTCCCGCAAGATTGGCTGGGAGCCCCTCCCGGCCAAATTCACCAAGGGCGTCCTCGCCAAGTACGCCAAGCTGGTGCACAGCGCCTCCACGGGCGCTTATTGCGGCTAGTTCCGGGTTCCGGCCCAACTGACTCGCACTTGTTGTCGTTTTGACGCCTCATAGCGACAACAACTGCGAGTCAGTTGGGTGGCCGGGCATGACCAACCCGTGGACAATGGAGTCCACATAGTGAGATGGCATCTTCATCGTTTGACACTGATCTCACAAAGAGGGAACACTGAACGCATGATCGCATTCGTTACTGTCGGCGCCACCGTGGGCACTGTCGTACTTACCAAGCGCGTGGCCTCCTAGCCCGACTGGTAACGAACCGTCACGCGCAACCCCTCGAAGAGCCGCAAGGCTGAGGGGTTTTTTTATTTCCCTCAGGGGATCGCGCGAAGCAAGAACCCGCATGAACGCAGTACCCACGCAGTAACTTTCACTAATTGAAGATCCCCAAAGGAAGAGTCCGATGAGCAAAGGATCGCCGATCAGCCCCTCGCTGATGGCTGCAAAGTCCGCTGGAGCCCTCAAAGCTCCGGAAAAGGTCGACCGTACGGCAGATGCCGTCGTCGACAATGCTGCAACTCTCTCTCCTGTACTCGGGCCGAACAACGTTGTACCCCCAACGGTGATGACCGGCTCGGAAGCTATTGTCCGCTCGCTCGAAGAACTCGGCGTGGACGATATTTTTGGTTTGCCCGGTGGCGCGATCCTCCCCACCTATGACCCTTTGATGGCCTCCAAGATGAATCACGTCCTGGTCCGTCACGAACAGGGAGCCGGCCACGCAGCCCAAGGCTACGCCATGGTTACCGGACGGGTTGGCGTCTGCATCGCCACCTCGGGCCCCGGTGCCACCAACCTCGTTACCGCCATCATGGATGCCCACATGGACTCCGTGCCCCTCGTTGCCATTACCGGCCAGGTATCGGCTTCGGTCATCGGCACGGATGCCTTCCAGGAAGCAGACATCGTCGGCATCACCATGCCGATCACCAAGCATTCCTTCCTGGTGACGGATCCCAATGACATTCCGCATGTCGTGGCCGAAGCTTTCTACCTTGCCAGCACCGGGCGTCCCGGTCCGGTACTGGTGGACATCGCCAAGAACGCCCAGCAGGGCACCATGACCTTCTCCTGGCCGCCCAAGATCGATTTGCCGGGCTATCGGCCCGTGGTCCGTGGCCACAACAAGCAGGTGCGCGAGGCTGCCCGGCTGATCGCTGCGGCACACAAGCCTGTCCTGTATGTCGGTGGCGGTGTGGTCAAGGCGCACGCTTCGGCCGAACTGCGCGAACTCGCAGAGCTGACCGGCGCACCCGTGGTGACCACCCTCATGGCCCGCGGCGCGTTCCCGGATTCCCACCCGCAACACGTCGGCATGCCCGGCATGCATGGCACGGTTTCCGCGGTCACCGCACTGCAGCAGTCCGATCTGCTGATCACCCTCGGTGCGCGCTTCGATGACCGGGTGACAGGTGTCCTCAGCACCTTCGCTCCGCATGCCAAGATCATCCACGCGGACATCGACCCCGCGGAGATTTCCAAGAACCGCACGGCTGACGTTCCGATCGTGGGCTCCGTCAAGGAGATCATTCCGGAACTGAGCGAGGCCGTCCGGAACGCTTTCGAACAGTCCGGCACCCCGGACCTCGACGGCTGGTGGGCGTTCCTCAACAACCTCCGCGACACCTACCCCCTGGGCTGGACTGAACCGGACGACGGACTCAGTGCTCCCCAGCGGGTCATCGAACGCATCGGTGCGCTCACGGGTCCGGAAGGCATCTACGTTGCAGGCGTTGGCCAGCACCAGATGTGGGCCGCCCAGTTCATCAAGTACGAGCGTCCCCACGCCTGGCTGAACTCCGGCGGTGCCGGCACCATGGGTTATGCCGTGCCGGCAGCCATGGGCGCCAAGGTCGGCGAACCCGACCGTGTGGTCTGGGCGATCGACGGCGACGGCTGCTTCCAGATGACCAACCAGGAACTGGCCACCTGCGCCATCAACAAAATTCCCATCAAGGTTGCCATCATCAACAACTCCTCGCTGGGCATGGTGCGCCAGTGGCAGACCCTCTTCTATGAAGGCCGCTACTCCAACACCGACCTGAACACCGGCCACGACACCGTCCGTATCCCGGACTTCGTCAAGCTGGCAGACGCCTACGGCTGTGCCGCGTTCCGCTGCGAGCGGGACGAGGACATCGACGCAACCATCCAGAAGGCCCTGGAAATCAATGACCGTCCCGTGGTCATCGACTTCGTGGTCAGCCCGAACTCCATGGTGTGGCCGATGGTCCCCTCCGGAGTCTCGAATGACCAGATCCAGGTTGCCCGCAACATGACCCCGGAATGGGAAGAGGAGGACTAGCCATGAGCCGACACACACTGTCCGTTCTGGTCGAAGACAAGCCCGGCGTGCTGACCCGCGTGGCCAGCCTCTTCGCCCGGCGGGCCTTCAACATCAACTCCCTGGCCGTCGGCCCCACCGAGGTCTCGGGGATTTCCCGGATGACCGTCGTCGTCGACGCCGACGGCGACCTCATCGAGCAGGTCACCAAACAGCTCAACAAACTGATCAACGTGATCAAGATTGTCGAGCTGACTTCAGAATCTTCCGTGCAACGTGACCACATCCTGGTCAAGGTACGTGCGGATGCCGCGACACGCCTGCAGGTCACCCAAGCTGCAGACTTGTTCCGTGCCTCAGTGGTTGACGTTTCCACAGACTCGGTGGTCATTGAGGCAACCGGTACCCCGGAAAAGCTTGCAGCGCTGCTTTCAGTGCTTGAGCCGTTCGGCATCCGCGAAATAGTGCAGTCCGGCACCTTGGCCGTTGGGCGGGGATCCCGCTCCATGAGTGACAGGGCTTTGCGCAGCGCTTAGGCACTGTCCTAGGTACTGCGCAGCAGCCCGATACCGAACCACAGACAATATCTACAAAACCACTCAAGAGGAGTTACGCAAGTGACTGAAATGTTCTACGACGACGACGCAGACCTGTCGATCATCCAGGGTCGCAAGGTTGCCATTGTCGGCTACGGTTCCCAGGGCCACGCCCACGCGCTGAACCTGCGCGACTCCGGCGTCGAGGTTGTCATCGCCCTCAAGGAGGGCTCGAAGTCGATCGCCAAGGCCGAGGACGCAGGCTTCACGGTCAAGAACGTTGCCGACGCCGCCGAATGGGCCGACGTCATCATGATCCTGGCACCGGACCAGCACCAGCGCGCGATCTACAACGACTCCATCAAGGACAAGCTGACCGCCGGCAAGGCCCTTGCCTTCGCCCACGGCTTCAACATCCGCTTCGGCTACATCGAGGCTCCCGAGGGCGTTGACGTCATCCTGATCGCTCCGAAGGCTCCCGGACACACCGTGCGCCGCGAATTCGAAGCCGGCCGCGGTATTCCGGACATCATCGCCGTCGAGCAGGACGCATCCGGTTCCGCTTGGGAACTGGCCAAGTCCTACGCGAAGGCAATCGGCGGCACCCGCGCCGGCGTCATCAAGACCACCTTCACCGAAGAGACCGAAACCGACCTCTTCGGCGAGCAGGCTGTCCTGTGCGGCGGTGTCTCCCAGCTGATCCAGTACGGCTTCGAGACCCTGACCGAAGCCGGCTACCAGCCGCAGATCGCCTACTTCGAGGTTCTTCACGAGCTCAAGCTCATCGTTGACCTCATGTGGGAGGGCGGCATCGCCAAGCAGCGCTGGAGCGTTTCCGACACCGCGGAGTACGGCGACTACGTCTCCGGCCCGCGCGTCATCGACCCCCGGGTCAAGGAAAACATGGCCGGCGTCCTCGCCGACATCCAGTCCGGTGCCTTCGCCAAGCGTTTCATCGACGACCAGGACAACGGCGCAGTCGAGTTCAAGGAACTGCGGGCCAAGGCAGAGCAGCACCCGATCGAGGGTGTCGGACGCGAGCTGCGTTCCCTGTTCTCCTGGCAGCAGCAGGACGAGGACTACGTCGAAGGCTCCGCAGCCCGCTAGTCAAGGCACCCGTTGAAGCCGCGGCAGGAGCCGTAGCAATTCAACACAGAACGCCGTTCGGGATAGGCTCGAAATGAAGCCGCCCGGCATGGAGGCCGGACCCGGTATACCGGGTCCGGCCTTCGTCGTCAAAGAATCGTTTCACCAAAACCCCACCTGAAAAAGAGAGCTAAAGAGGTCACCGGTGACTAGCACCAAGCCAGTAGTACTCCTCGCTGAGGAACTTTCGCCCGCCACGATCGAGGCCCTTGGTCCGGACTTCGAGATCCGCCAAACCGACGGCGCGGACCGCTCCCAGCTGCTCTCCGCAATCGTCGACGTCGACGCCATCCTCGTGCGTTCAGCCACCCAGGTGGACGCCGAGGCAATTGCCGCAGCCAAGAACCTCAAAATCATCGCGCGTGCCGGTGTCGGCCTGGACAACGTGGACATCAAGGCCGCCACCCAGGCCGGCGTCATGGTGGTCAACGCCCCGACGTCGAACATTGTGTCCGCGGCCGAACTGACGGTCGGCCACATCCTCAGCCTCGCCCGCCACATCCCGCAGGCCAGTTCCGCCCTGAAGGGCGGCGAGTGGAAGCGCTCCAAGTACACGGGCATCGAACTCTTCGAGAAGAAGATCGGCATCATCGGCCTCGGACGCATCGGAGCGCTCGTGGCTGCCCGCCTCCAAGGCTTCGAGACCGAGATCCTCGCCTACGACCCCTACATCACCTCGGCACGCGCGGCGCAACTCGGCGTCAAGCTCGTCACGCTGGACGAACTGCTGGAGAAGTCTGACTTCATCACCATCCACATGCCCAAAACCCCGGAAACCGTGGGCATGCTGGGCGCCGATGCCTTCAAGAAGATGAAGGAAACGGCCTACGTTGTCAACGTCGCCCGTGGCGGCCTGATCGACGAAGAAGCCCTCCACGAGGCTTTGGAAGACGGCCAGATCGCCGGCGCCGGGATCGACGTTTTCGTCAAGGAGCCGAGCACCGACCTTCCCTTCTTCGGCATGGACAATGTCATCGTGACGCCCCACCTCGGTGCGTCCACGGACGAAGCCCAGGAAAAAGCCGGCGTCTCCGTGGCGAAATCCGTACGCCTCGCCCTCGCCGGCGAACTCGTCCCGGACGCAGTCAACGTTGCAGGTGGCGTGATCGCTTCCGACGTTCGCCCCGGAATCCCGCTGATCGAGAAGCTCGGCCGGATCTTCACGGCCCTGACCCACGCATCCCTGACGCAGATCGACGTCGAGGTCGCGGGCGAAATCGCGAGCCTGGACGTGAAGGTCCTCGAGCTGGCAGCGCTCAAGGGGGTGTTCGCCGACGTCGTGACCGAGCAGGTCTCCTACGTCAACGCGCCCGTCATCGCCGAGCAGCGCGGCATCAACACCCGCCTGATCACGACGCCGGAAGCCGAGGACTACCGCAACGTCCTGACCATCCGCGGGGCACTGAGCGACGGCTCCCAGATTTCCGTGGCCGGCACGCTCACCGGGCCCAAGCAGGTCCAGAAGCTCGTGGGCGTCAACGGCTACGACGTCGAAATCCCGATCAGCGAGCACTTGGTGGTTGTTTCCTACGCGGACCGCCCCGGTGTCATCGGTACCATCGGCCACATCCTGGGCATGAACAACATCAATATCGGTGGCATGCAGGTGGCCCGCCAGAGCGAAGGCGGCCAGGTCCTGGCGCTCCTGACGATCGACACTTCGGTGCCGCAGCAGGTCCTTGAAGCCATCAAGGCCGGCATCGGCGCCGACATGGTTCGTGAAGTGGATCTGGAGGACTAGCATCCTCGCCGTTTGAGCTAGAAAAGTGTGCCGCAGTTCACATCGGCGACATATTATTGGCCGGTCTGCCTACAATGGCTTGGTCCGAAATTCGGAACCGGCGGCAGGCCGGCCAATAACTTTTGCACGCACCCGGTGGATTCCTCTTGCCTCGGCATGGTTCCAGGGACAGCAGTGTGCACACCCGCAATCCAGGACTCAGGGAGCCCTATGAACGCCGTCCAGAGGTTCATCCGAAGCCGTGTGCTTCTGTTGACCGCGGCCATTTTGATCGTCGCCATGTGTTTGTCCGTATTCATCCAGAGCCAGTCGCAGGCCGCGCTGAACCGGACGGTGGATGAGAACTCACGCGGCCTGTACGACATCCTGGTCCAGGCCAAGTCCGCGAATACCAAGGACGGCGGGGCACTCCTCCAGCCGGACATCGCGAACGGCCAGGGCGGCATCAGCTTCCCGCAACTCGAGAAGATCCGCGGGCTGAGCGGTGCGTCGGTCGCGGCGCCCATCAGCCTCGTTTCCAGGGTGACGCAGAACCTGGAAACCCCGCGCCTCGATGCAATGGACTACCTCGGCTACAACGCGGGGCTGGCAGGCGGAGCCACCGCGGGGGATCCCACCGGAACGGACTCCAAGAGCTGGCCTGCGCCGGAATCCGTGCTTCCCGCGCAGCCCAAGAAGTACCGCCTGACTGCCACTGCCGTGAGCTCCGACGGGGTGTCCCAGCAAACCCTCTTCCAGACCAGCGCTGAAGGCACGCTCGGCAAGGGGCAGGTCGTCGAGCAGCAGACCGCTGGAGGCAAGAGCATCCGCATCGCCGGCCCCGCGGGGGAGACCGGCATCAAGTTCCCTGCTCCTGCCGGTGGCTCGGAACACAACCTCTTCAACCTTTCTGTGGCGCTGCCCATGGCTCCACAGGTCACAGAGTCGGTGGTCGCCGTCGATCCGACCGCTGAACGCGCCCTCCTGGGCTCGGCCGGAGACTTCCTCGCACCGCTGCAAAAGGCGCCTCCGGCCGACACCCGCAACGCCGGTGCGATCGGCCGCTACTTCGAACAACTCTTCGCCAAGAGCCCCACGCAGCAGGAACTCGAACAGGGCCCGGATTTCATGGGTGTCAAGCTCAAATACTGGGCACCACTCATGACCCAATACCAGCAGGCAAAGCTGTCCGGCCAGATCACGGATGCCTCGCAAGCCATTCCTTTGATCGTCCGGCAGGGAACCTCACTGGATCTGAAGTACTCGGTCAAGATTGAGCAAATCGATGATTCAGGCAAGGTCGTCAACGACGTCGGCACTGTCTCGCGTTCCTTGGACAAGGACTACCTACCGTTCGTGTCAAAGTCGCCGTTCGCCCTGTCATGGCCAGGATCCACGGACCACAGCCAGTTGCTCGGTAACACGGGCAACTTCAGCCAGGGCCTGTACCAGCCGGCCCAGTGGAGCACGGACTTCGCAGCCGCGCCCAAGTACAAAGACGGCGAAACCTCCGCGAATGGAGCCGTCGGCAAGTCCGCCACACCGGGGGACTGGGTTACCGTCAACAAGCTGCCCGAGAAGTCGGCCTTCGGGGCGATGGTGGACCAGAGCCAGCGCAAGCCTGTCGACGAGCGCTCGTACCGGGAGAACCTTGCCACGGGATCGAAGCCCGCTACCCCGCTGCCGATGGTCTACGGGACGTTTGATCCGGCCCAGATCCAGAAAGCAGCGGGCGACGTGAACAAGCTGCCCCTGGGTGGCTACGATCCGGCTCCGATGACGCTCCAGAAGGACGCGTCCGGCAATGCCACTTCAGCCAAGGGCCTCAAGCCCTCGCTGAGCGCCACCGGCCTGGTCAGCCAGTCTGCCGGAGCCATTACCGACTACTACGGCCTTGCCGCCGCCCGCGGTTACGATTCCAACGCCAACGTGATCGACGCCGTCCGGGTCCGCGCCAGCGCGCCAGGCAACTGGAAGCAAGCCCAACCGGAGGTCGACAAGCTCGCAGCCCAGATCCGCGACATGGGTCTCGAAGCCACAGTGGTGGCCGGCTCCGCGCGTGAAGACGCCAATATCTTCGTCCCGGGATACTCCAAGGACGACGCCGGCAAGGAATCCGCGCTGGGCACCGTCCAGCAGTCGTGGGTTCGGCAGGATGCCGCCGATGCCGTTTCCGGTTCCCTGACGGGCACCAACATCACCCTCCTCTTCCTGACGCTGTGCGGGGCCACCCTCCTGACCGGCGCTTCCACAGTCAGCTATATCCGCCAGCGACGCAGCGAGGCGGGGATCCTCCGCGCCATGGGCTGGACCCAAAGGAAGATCCGAAGTTGGGTCCTGGAGGAGTTCGGCATCGGGGCAGGGATCGTTGCCGTGGCAGGCATTGCGCTGAGCCTTCTGAGCTGGAACCTGGCTACGGTCATAGTTTCCGCGTCGGTGTTGCTCATTTACTGCGCTGCCGCCTATATCGCGGCCCAGCAATTGCGGCACCGGGACGTCGTTGACCAGGAACCCCAACACGATGAACGACTGATACCTGTGGATTCACCGCTGACGTTTGCGTACCGCCAACTGGCCACCCACCGTTTCAGCTCAGTGGCGCTGGCCGTGGCCGTGGGCGTGTTCGGGGCGGCCGTTGGTGCCCTGATCGCCTTGCTCATTGACATCCCGCGGGCAGCAGGAGCCAGCGCCCTCAGCGGGCTCGCCTCCGCCACCATCGCACTGCCGAGCGTCATCCTGGCAGTCTCCGGGGTGCTCGTGGGCCTCGTGCTGACCTTGGTCACGGGCCGGTTCGAACTCCAGGCCAGGCGCGAACAGCTCGGCACGCTCCGGGCGATGGGCTGGAACCCGGACATGCTGGGGCAGGTCCGATTCTTCGAAAATGCCTTGGTCGGAGCCGTGGCCCTGATCCTGGGCGTCCTGGGGGCGCTGGGCCTGGGCCTGCTGCTCGCCCCCTATGCCGCACTTTGGGCCGCCTTGGCCGGAGTGCTGGCCGTAATTTGCTGGATTCCTATTGCAACGAAAGTGGTCAAATGACTGACAATCTCAAACCCGATCTGACCGCGACCACGGAATCCACCGACGAGTCGTTCCAGACCCGCGCCAACACCATCGTGCGGGCTTCGGACCACGGCATGCCCCTGCAGTTGAGCAACATCACCATCCGCTACGGCGGTGACAAGGGTGGCGCGGAGCCGGTCACCGTCGTCGAGGATTTCAACCTGACGCTGCACGCCGGTGAGATGCACTGCGTCGCCGGGCGAAGCGGCTCAGGCAAGACCAGCATCCTGACAGTCGGAGCGGGACTGACGCTCCCGACGTCGGGCCGGGTCCTCTGGGAGGGCGACTCCCTCGAGAAGATGGGCGACGACGAAATCGCCGATCGCCGCCGCGCCCTGATCGGGTACGTGGACCAGGGCGGCGCCTTGATCGACGGCATGAGCGCTTTGGAGAATGTACTGCTGCCGGCCGTTCCCGACGGCGAGGTGGAGCAGCGCACCGAAATGGCCAAGGACCTGCTGGACCTTGTGGGGCTGGGCCGGCGCATGCGCCACCGTCCAGCGCAGCTGTCCGGCGGTGAGCGCCAGCGTGTTGCGATCGCCCGGGCACTGATTCTGGGCACCCGTGTGCTGGTGGTCGACGAACCAACGGCCAGCCTGGACCGTACCTCCGCAAACCGCATCATCAGCATCCTGAAGGACACCACCAAGGACGGGATTGCAGTGCTCGTGGCGTCGCACGACCACGAGCTCGTCAGGCTCAGCGATACGCTGACTGAATTGAATTAGCAGCCGATGCCTCCGGACCGGCCGTCACATGCGGCCGGTCCGGTCTTTCCATCTCCAAGAGAAGGTAACTTCGTAGAGTGACGTCTCCAGATAAACCCCCGTTCTACATCACCACAGCCATTACGTACCCGAACGGTGAGCCGCATATCGGGCATGCCTACGAGTACATTGCCACCGATGCGATGGCCCGGTTCAAGCGCCTCGACGGCTACGACGTGATGTTCCTGACCGGTACGGACGAGCACGGCATGAAGATTGCCCAGGCCGCGGAGAAGGAAGGCATCACGCCGAAGGAACTCGTGGACCGGAATGCCGAAATCTACAAGGCCGCCCACGCTGCCTTGGGCATCTCTTACGACCGCTTCATCCGCACCACGGACGCCGATCACTACGCCGCGTCCCAAGCCATCTGGAAGAAGATGGAAGCCAAGGGGGACATTTACCTGTCCAAGTACGAGGGCTGGTACTCGGTCCGCGACGAGGCATATTACACCGAGGACGAGACTGTACTGAAGGACGACGGCGTCCGCTACTCGCGCGGTACCGACACCGAAGTGACGTGGACCGCTGAGGAGAGCTACTTCTTCCGCTTGTCCTCCTACCAGGACAAGTTGTTGGCCTTGTACGAAGAGCAGCCGGAATTCGGCGCGCCCCAGTACCGCTTCAACGAGGTCATCAGCTTCGTCAAGCAGGGGCTGCAGGACTTGTCCATCAGCCGGACGACTTTCGACTGGGGTGTCCCGGTGCCGGGGAACGACAAGCACGTGATGTACGTGTGGGTTGATGCCCTGACCAATTACCTGACGGGCATCGGCTACCCGGACGCCGAATCGGAGGCGTTCCGTAAGTTCTGGCCCGCGGACGTCCACGTCATCGGCAAGGACATCTCGCGGTTCCATGCGATCTTCTGGCCCGCCTTCCTGATGAGCGCAGGCCTGGAATTGCCTAAGCGCGTCATGATCCATGGCTTCCTGACCAACAACGGGGTCAAGATGTCGAAGTCCCTCGGCAACGTCGTGGCTCCCAAGGACTTCGTCGAGCAGTACGGACTGGACCAGGTGCGCTTTTTCTTCCTCCGCGAAGTGCCCTTCGGCGCCGACGGCAGCTACAACCACGAGGCAATCGTGGGCCGCATGAACGCAGACCTCGCCAACAACTTCGGCAACCTGGCCCAGCGTTCGCTGTCCATGGTGGCCAAGAACTGCGAAGGCAAGGTTCCCGTTCCCGGCGATTTCTCGGCAGAGGACACCGCGCTGCTGACCCAGGCCGCGGGACTGCTGGACGTCGCCCGCACCGCTTTCGAGAAACAGGAATTCAGCCGGGCCCTCGAGGCAATCTGGGCCGTGCTGGGCGACACCAATGCGTACTTCGCCGAGCAGGCCCCGTGGGTGCTGCGCAAGACCGACGTCGAGCGCATGAACACCGTCCTGTACGTCACGCTGGAGGTTGTCCGCATCGTGGCGATCCTCACCCAGCCGGTCATGCCGACGTCGGCCGCCCAGCTGCTTGAGGCGCTGGGACAGCCGGAAGGGCTGGCCCGCCAGTTCGCAGCCATCGCAGCGCCGATCGTCCCCGGCACCGAGCTCCCAGCCCCGGCCCCGGTCTTCCCGCGTTACGAGGAGCCTGCCGAGTCCTAGACGCCCGCTCACATAGGTGGGGGTTTGCCCGCACGCCCGCTCACTTATGCCGTCTTTTCGGCGGACGCCCGCTCACTTATGCCGGGCGTGTCACCCCCTCACCTCACGGGTGAGGGGGTGTTCTTTTTCCTGGTCGCATGACCGGTCGATGTCCTGCCTCGTTGCTGGAGCCGGGGCAGTTCGTAGTTCAGGGTGTCGGAACAAGCGCGCTGAGCGTGGCGAGGGCATCCGAACGTGGTGGTCAACGTGGCCGGGGGCCGGCTCCGGGAAGCAGCGACCCGGAAAGCCATCATCAAAACTCCGCCGGTTTCGTATGTCTTGGCAGACTCATCGATCATCGCGTAACCCACCACCTCTCGCCGCGTCGACACGTCGACACGTCCGTGCCGCGTCACGCCGAGCAGGTTTTCGGCGCCCCCAACGGACTGCGAGCCCGGGATTCCGGGGTTTCGGAGCAGTGTGGGCGCTAAAAAGGTGCGTGGCGTGACGCGGTGCCGAGTGCAGGGCATGGCCGCGCCCCAACAAGGGACGCGTCCGGCGGTGCCGGCGACTATTTGGCGAGGCCCTGCGGCGGATTCGACGGGTGGCTGGACTTCCAAGTGGTGCCGTCGCGTCGGCGAGTGGAGATCCAGCCGGAGCAGGTAGCGGCCGGGATAAGGCGGTCTGGAGCCTGCCTGTAAACGCGTACCCGCCACTCGCGTTAATTAGTGGCCGGAAACCTAGCCTGAAAAGCAAGCGAACTGATGACACTTTCTGGGGAGTAACTGTCAAGATTCATCTCGCTTGTTGAGGTCTCCCGTACTTGTCTTTCCTGGGTCTCGAAGACGGTTACTCCCGCAAAGTCTGGTCAGCTCGAACCTGACGTGGTTGGAGGGACCGAAATGAAACGAACTATTGCCACCATGGGGGTTGTGGGCCTGGGATTGCTGGGTGCCACAGTGTCGGCGAATGCTGCCCCCTCAGACAAGATCACCATCTGTCACGCCACACATTCGGCGTCGAACCCATACGTAGCAGTGACCATCAGCCTGTCGGCGCTGTCCCGGCATGTCACAGACACTGCCGACATCGTTCCCGCAAACGCGGGCGACTTCATGCCTAACGGTCAAAACCTGACCCCGGAGAACATCGCCATCCTTAACGCCGGCTGCGTCGTGGCGAGCGCGCCGGTGACAAGCCCGCCGGTAACGAGCCCGCCGGTGGATCCGGTGACAAGCCCGCCGGTAACGAGCCCGCCGGTGGATCCGGTAACCAGCCCGCCGGTGGATCCGGTGGTCAGTCCGCCAGTAACGAGCCCGCCCGTGAGTCCGGGGGGTCCTGTGGAGCAGCTTGAGCCAGTGGCGCCGCCGGCCGTGACGCCTGTGGTTCCACCCGTCGCTGCCCCTGCAGCCGCCACCCCGGCCCCCGCAGCCGCCACCCCGGCGGCGGCCGGAGCTGCTGCCGGTGCGGCAGCCGCGCCGGACCCCTCGATAACCAACGTTGGCTACAACGTCCAGACGGCCGTTGGCGGGAAGGCGAATGCAGGTATCCCCGGTTGGCTTGCCAGCCTGACTGCTCTCTTCGGTGCAGTGGCCGCGTTTGTCCTCGTGAGGAGCGGTGTGCGGGCCCGGAAGGCCGACCGCTAGCCAAACCCCGATGGGTGTCGCAATGCGATGTGCGGCACCCATCCACCTTCTTCGCAGTGTCCGGGAGGGATCATGGCAAGTCACCGTTACACGCGGCGGCCTCGCTTAGCCGGCATCGGGGGGCTACTCATCAGTTCCAGGGATCTCCTCCTGTTGGTGATTTGCCTCGGGGGGCTGCTTGCGTCCTGGCTGGTCTACGGTGCATCCGGCTCAGCGAATCCACCCGCGTCCAGCGCAGGACAGCTGGCGCTTTCGTCGCCAACCGCTGTGGCAAAGCCCGCGGTGAACCGTGTGACAGCGGGCGCTCCTGCCACTGCGCCGGGAACGCCTCTGCCTGCGGCGTCGGCCCCATTGCAGGTTATCTACCCTGCGGTTGGCCTCAATGTGGTGGTTCACCCGCTGCGACCGGACGCATCTGACGGGCAGAACATTGAGCCGCCGGAGACCCTGGATGGATACTGGCTCAGCCCGTTCGGAACCCCTGGAGCTGGCTCGACGAATACCACTTACGTGATCGGGCACAGTTGGGAAGGCCTCGACGCGCCGTTCAACCATCTCAGCAATGCAGCAGCCCCTGGGGATGAGCTCAAAGTCGCCACAGCGACGGGAACGATGACATACAAAGTCGAATCCGTCACGACCTACACAAAATCCACTTTGAAAGACAGTCCCGTCTGGATGGCCGTGCCCAACCGCCTCGTCCTGATCAGCTGCTACACGCAGGATCTCTGGGGCAAGAATGTCGCAGTGGTCGCTTCACCTGTTCCCGGCCAATAGCTCCACATGGAGGGTGCCTCAAGACGCTCAAATGGTGAGACGATTTTGACCAACATGTGGATGCATTGGCAGTCTGAAAACATGAGCGCAACGCAACCTGCCGCAACGATCAACCTGGCTGTCATTCCCGGCGACGGCATTGGCCCCGAAGTCATTGCCGAAGCCCTCAAGGTCCTGGAAAAGGTCGTCGCCGAAGAAGGCGTCACCTTGGAGCAGACGGAATACAAGCTTGGAGCCCAGCACTGGCTCGAAACCGGCGAAACCCTCCCGGACG